>Ga0055584_100001657_pt1 | contig 21789 bp, 22 predicted proteins | sample OSDHelmetaG_FD_58716 | JGI IMG/M metagenome (GOLD analysis project Ga0055584, IMG submission 58716) | Pelagic marine sediment microbial communities from the LTER site Helgoland, North Sea, for post-phytoplankton bloom and carbon turnover... | ecosystem: Environmental > Aquatic > Marine >...
ACGGCGGCCAGTGATGTATTAATAGGGCAGGGAGCAACTAAGCTTTTGGTTATGCATGGCGATATACCTTTGCTAGCGGCTACCGATATATCTGCGCTGGTAGATTCATTCCATGCCGGGGATGTTGATGTTGTAATAGCGCCTGATGAGGCAGGGACAGGCACCAATGCGTTGCTGTTTTCTGCCAATAATCCGCCGCTCTTTGAGTTTGGTGAAAACAGTTGTCAGAAACATATGGAATCTATTGCTGGATCTGCCGGTAAAGTTCAGCGCATAGACCGTTTGGGTTTGGCACTTGATATTGATGAACCTGCAGATTTACATCGCCTAGTGATTGCAATGGAGTCTGGAGAAGGTGGTGAGCATTGTCGGGAGCTGATGCTTGAGTCAGGAGTCCATCAGCGATTGAAGGCAATGGCAGAAGATGGGTTTGATTTGGTGGCGGTTCGCTCAGCCACAGTGAGCGAAGGATAGAATTTATATGGTTGTTAGTGCTGACAATTTGAAATCATTGCATGGCTTGCTGGTCGCTGGGAATTTGCTTTCAGATGATCAGGCCAAGGCGTTGGCTACTGAAGAAGATACTGCGGCATTGGCTTCTATCGCTGCTGATATTCGCGATATTGCTCACTACAACGTAATCAGTTATTCCCGTAAGGTCTTTATACCACTAACACATTTGTGTCGTGATGTTTGCCATTATTGCACCTTTGCGCAAACCCCCAAAAAGATTGAGCAACCCTATATGCCTGTTGATCAGGTATTGGAACTGTGCCGGCAGGGGGCTGCCCAGGGTTGTAAAGAAGCGCTATTCACTCTAGGTGAAAAACCTGAACTGCGTTACTCAACGGCACGCAAAGCACTAGAGCAGTTAGGTTTTGCGACAACATTGGACTATGTGCTCCACGTAGCTGAGCGGGTCCTGAATGAAACTGGCATGTTGCCTCATATCAATGCCGGCTGCATGACCGCTGAAGAGATCGCGGGTTTGCGAAAAGTGTCTGCATCAATGGGCATTATGCTGGAATCAGCCTCTCCTCGCCTGTCTGAAAAGGGCATGCCTCACTATGGTTCCCCAGATAAAGATCCCCAGCGTCGTCTAGAAACTATTGAGCTGGCGGGTCAGGCAGCAGTGCCTTTTACATCGGGCATCTTAATAGGTATAGGTGAGACCCGACTGGAGCGAATTGAATCGCTGTTGGCGCTTCGTGAAAGTCATTTGCGTCATGGGCATCTACAGGAAGTGATTGTTCAAAACTTCAGGGCGAAGCCGGGAACTTTGATGGCCGAAGCCCCAGAACCCGATCTCAATGAACTGTTGTGGACAATTGCGGTTGCTAGAATGATTTTTGGTGCTGAAATGAATATTCAGGCACCACCTAATCTCAGTCCGGGTGTTCTGGAGCAGATTGTTAATGCTGGAATTAATGACTGGGGTGGTGTTTCACCAGTTACGCCGGATTACGTCAATCCTGAAGCTCCCTGGCCTCATCTGGATAAGTTGGCGAAAGAGACAGCTAATACAGGAAAATTTCTCGAAGAGAGATTGACTATATATCCCGCCTACGCACTGGATACTCAAAAATGGTTGGCCGACGAGTTGGTTACCACGGTGTTACAAAAAATCGATGTCGATGGTTTTGCACGAAGTAATTCATGGTGCCCTGGTGCAGTTGAAACCCCTCCTGTAGCACAGCTTCCAGAAAATTTCCCGGCGCAGCCCAGCGATGTCAGTGATGAGATTAAAACTATTGTAGCCCGTGCTTTGTCTGCCCAGGACCTATCCGAAGCAGATATCATCCGCCTATACAAAGCGCGGGGAGATGATTATCTCTATGTTTGCCAGCAAGCCGACAAACTGCGTGAGCAGGTGTCAGGTAATACTGTGCGCTATGTTGTGAATCGCAACATTAACTACACGAATATCTGCTATTTCAAATGCCAATTTTGTGCATTTTCCAAGGGTAAGCTGAGTGAAAACCTACGGGGTCGGCCCTATGATCTAGATGCCGGTGAAATATCTCGCCGTTGTGATGAGGCCTGGCAGCGAGGTGCTACCGAAGTTTGTATGCAAGGTGGTATTCACCCCGATTACACTGGTGATACCTACATTTCGATTTTAGATACGGTGAAAGCTGTAACCCCAGATATGCACATTCATGCATTCTCCCCACTCGAAGTCTGGCAGGGAGCGCAGACCTTGAATATTTCTCTAGCAGAATATCTACAGCGTCTGCTCGCTCATGGTTTGGGTACGTTGCCTGGAACTGCAGCTGAGATCTTGGATGATGAAGTACGGGCAGACTTGTGTCCTGATAAAATCAATACCCAGCAGTGGTTAGAAGTGATGGAAAACGCTCACAAGGCGGGCATCAATACTACTGCTACTATTATGTATGGACACATTGAAAAAGTAGAACACTGGGCCAGACATCTGATTCGAGTTCGCGATCTGCAGAAAAAGACCGGCGGTTTTACCGAGTTTGTGCCTTTGCCATTTGTGCACATGGAGGCGCCAATCTATCTCAAGGGTAAGGCGCGAATGGGGCCAACTTTTCGAGAAGCTGTGTTGATGCATGCCGTTGCTAGGCTCTCTCTCAATCCTCATATTGAAAATATACAAACCTCTTGGGTGAAAATGGGAGAGTACGGAGTTGCCGCCTGCTTGCAAGCCGGCGCTAATGACCTGGGTGGCACCTTAATGAATGAAACGATTACCCGCGCCGCTGGTGCAGAACATGGCCAGGAGTGGTCACCGGAATTTATGCGCAAGCAGATTATCTCTATAGGGCGTGATGCCAAGCAACGTAGTACAACCTATGCAGAAGTCAGTGAAGAGCGTGAGCAGGCCGGCTTCAATGCAGTGGCGATGACAGAGATGGTCAATACCCCGGCTCGAAAATATGAGCGTCAGTCTGGACAAAAGCGCGATAAGAATAAATTGGTAAAAAATACTCTAGAGATTGACAAGTCTGATTCGGATCAGCTCATTGCCTCGGTAAACTAGCCTGCTATTTTTGAATGCCACTAAGGTCTGATGTGCCCATCCTGATCAAATTGCTGTCGATCTCGTTTTAAGAATAATTAACAGGAGGCGTACATGTCTTTAGATGACTTTTCAGTAGTGGCGCTCAATACGGTCAATGAGTGGCAAGATGAAGCCGATGTTGTGGTGGTGGGATTCGGTGCTGCGGGATCTTGTGCTGCCATTGGTGCCAGAAGTAGCGGTGTCGACGTGTTAGTACTGGAACGTGCCAGCGGTGTCAGTGGCACTACTTGTCAGGCCGCCGGGCATTTTTATCTAGGCGGTGGAACCAGACCTCAATTGGCTAATGGTATTGAAGATAGTGCCGAGGAGATGTTCAAGTATCTGATGGCAAATACGCCAGAGCCGGAAGTTGACAAGATACGTATATATGCTGATCAGAGCGTTGAGCATTTCAACTGGGTGTCAGACCAGGGTGTGCCTTTTAACGACGGATTCTGGGAAACAAAGCACGTCGAGCAGCCGACTGATGAGTGTTTAATTTGGTCCGGTAACGAAAAGGCCTGGCCGGTGAGTGAGCAGGCAAAACCAGCCCCTAGAGGTCACAAGGTTGCAATGGCTGGTAGTGGTGTTGGGGGTAATTTGGCTATGGAAAACTTTTTGGCCAAAGCTGAAGAACTTGGTGTGCGCTTTGAATATGACGCGGCAGTAAAGAATCTGGTCGTAGATACCAGTGGCAGGGTTGTTGGTGTTCGCTATACTACCTTTGGCGAAGATCGTTATATAAAAGCTGGCAGGGCGGTAATTTTGGCGGCCGGTGGTTTTTGTATGAATAGCGATATGCTCGAACAATATTGCCCGAAGTTGACTCATAAAAGTATCCACAAAATGGGCAACCCCTATGACGATGGCGCCGGTATTCAGCTGGGCATGTCAGCAGGCGGTGAGGCTAAACATATGGATGGTTGCCTGGTAACTTCACCTTTTTATCCGCCCCAGGACTTGATTAAAGGTATTTTGGTAAATAAAGAAGGTAAACGCTTTATAAATGAGGATTGTTACCATGCAAGAACCTCTGATGCCTGCATTGAACAAGCCGATGGCGTGGCATATCTGATTGTTGATAATGAGATTTTCGGTCGTCCCGAATTTCAGTCACAGGAACTTATTGATGGCTGGGAAAGTATTGAAGAAATGGAGGCGGCACTTAACTTACCGACCGGCTCATTGCAGGCCACCATGGAGGCCTATAATCAGGCAGCAGCCAGCGGCACTGATCAAGAGTTTCACAAATATAAAGACTGGCTAAAGCCTTTGAATGCGGCGCCGTTTGCGGCTTTTGATTGCAGTTTGGCTAATGCTGTATTTACGGGGTTTACCCTGGGTGGTTTGAGCACCGATATTAATGGACGAGTGATGACAGGAGCAGCTGAGGTGGTTGAGGGACTCTATGCAGCTGGAGCCTGTGCGTCCAATATTGCCCAGGATGGTGCGGGTTACTCAAGTGGCACATGTATTGGTGAGTCAACTTTTTTTGGTCGTAGGGCGGGTCGTCATGCCAGCGGTGAAATAATCTAATAGATTTTTTTAAACTTTTATAAAGCAAGGTGTTTAATTAAATAGGGGAATGAATATGAGTTCCAGATTTCAAAATCGGGTTGCCGTAGTGACAGGAGCTGCCTCGGGTATGGGTCGAGCTACCGCCCTGCGTTTTGGTCAAGAGGGCGCAAAAGTGTGTTGTGCTGATCTCAATATCGAGGGCGTTGAACAGACGGCGGCCGATATTAAAGCAGCGGGTGGCGAAGCCACAGCAAATAAGCTCGATGTTACCGATGTTGATTCTTGCCGTGACCTGATTGCCAAGGCGGTGGACAGCTATGGTGGTATCGATGTGCTCTGTAATATTGCTGGTCTGGGTGGCATTAAGCCCTTGGCTGACGAAACACCAGAACGCTGGAGTATGGTGATGGCCGTCAACGTTAATGGCCCATTTTTTATGAGCCAGGCGGCACTGCCCCATCTGTTGAAGAGCAAGGGTAATATTGTCAATATCGCCTCAACTGCAGGTCTGATCGGGCAGGCCTATATGGCGGCTTATTGTGCATCCAAACACGCGGTGGTTGGGTTAACCAGAACCATGGCACTTGAATTTGGTCGCAAGGGTATTCGCATAAACGCAATTTGCCCTGGCGGTACGAATACGCCCTTTTTGGCCGCCTTTGCCGACATGCCCGAGGATGTGGAGCTTGACTTAATTGCACGTATTAGTCTTTTGCCGGAGATGGCAGAACCTGAAGATATTGCCAATAGTGTCTGTTATCTGGCTTCTGACGAATCAAAGTTTATCAATGGCGCACTACTGTCAATCGATGGAGGCGTGGTTTGCGGCTAAAGATAGAGCCTGAAGAAAAAATACTATACGGCATATAGGCAACCTGGCCGTGGCTTGTTTTGTCGCTGGTTTCTCTTGCAGCCTTTAGTGGACACTCGAGGCTGCTTATCAGCGCTTAGCCTATGGCAATTAAGTTCTCGTCTTTTGGCTCGGGCTCTAAACTGTTGCGGTTTTTGACGGCGTCGGCAACCCGATACATTGGGTCCTTAAGCATGGTTTTCAATTCGTCGCTGGCGTTGATCTGCTCCAGCGCTTTATCCATGCAATACAACCACTGATCTCTTTCCATGGGGCCAATGCTATAAGGCTTATGAGGGGTGGTCATACAAACTGTGCCATAGCGTTTGGAGTAGAGCTGGGGACCGCCCATCCATCCGCAAAGGTACTCAAATAATTTTTCTTTCATCGGTTCCAGACTTTCTGCATGCATACGGCGAATATCTTTTACTTGTTCATCTGCATCCATAATGTCGTAAAAGGCATTACACAAATTGCGTACACCATCTTCACCGAGAATATCGTAGGGAGTTTTCATTAATCTACAGCCTCACCTGTTTGGTTGTTTTTACATTGGGCGTTATTGTAACGCTAAATGCCGCTTGTAGCAGGGTGATACAGGTCAAGGAGCGCAAAGACTAAAATATGAGTTCAATAGATAATACCGCTATAAAGCTTGAACCTCGTTGGTTGGAAGCCTTGGAGTCAGAGTTTAAACAGGACTACATGGTCGAATTAAGGGAGTTTCTGCATGCTGAGCACTCACGGGGCAAAAAAATTTACCCGAAGGGTAGTGAGTATTTTGCGGCTTTTAACCGCACTCCACTGGATGAAGTTAAAGTTGTGATCCTGGGGCAGGACCCTTATCACGGCCCGGGTCAGGCCCATGGCCTTTGTTTTTCAGTGCGTCCGGGGGTAGCTGTTCCGCCATCGTTGGTCAATATCTATAAAGAGCTGGCGCAGGATCTAGGTATTGCGCCAGCAGCCCATGGCTGTCTCGCTAGCTGGGCAGATCAAGGCGTATTGCTATTGAATAGCGTGTTGACGGTTCAACAGGCACAGGCGGCTTCTCATCAGGGTAAGGGCTGGGAGATTTTTACCGACAGAGCGATTAATGTTATCAACGCAGAATGTGAGGGCGTGGTGTTTATGCTTTGGGGGGGCTATGCCCAGAAAAAGGGCGCCATTATCGATACAGATAAGCATCTGGTGCTGAAATCACCCCATCCCTCGCCCTTAAGTGCCTATAGAGGATTTTTTGGCTGCAAGCACTTCAGCCAGGCCAATGCCTATTTGCAGAAACGGGGTTTGGAGCCGATTAATTGGCAATTGCCGGATTCCGCAGAGTATGACCTAATCGATTGAATAGGGGAGTTCTAATATAAGCAGGGGTGTGCTTCCATCTTGTTGCAGATACACCTTACCGGCTTCTGCTTGAGCATTGGTGATTACCGCTAATACCTGATACAGGCCCTGTTTAGTCGATGCGATATTGACTAGATTGCCAATGCTCTGCTCCGATTTGCCATCAAATAAGGGCTGCCCTGCGCTGGGTTCCTTTTTCGTTTCAATGCTGGCTAGGTACATCCTTCTTTTCAGTTTGCCGCGGTAATGCATGCGCGCTACCACCTCCTGGCCGGTATAGCAGCCCTTGGTGAAACTGATTTGGCCTGTGGCCTGATAGTTGAGCATCTGAGGAAGAAACATATCTACAGTTTTTGCTTCTATTTCTCCCCAGCCAGCTTTAATATTTTCTTGTTTCCAGTGTTCCGGACTGCCTTGACTTTGGTTGTCGAGGGTTGTCTTAAGCGGAGATGTGATGTCTATCCAGCATTCAAATCGACTGACTTGATCGTCGAGTTTGATCAATGTGGCGCTATCGACGGTAGTGCTTGTCGCGACTGATTCTGGCACCTGGCCAAAAGTTTGCTTGAGAAAATCTGCCGCATCGTGCCCAAAAATCCCATAGACCACATAGTTGTTAGCGAGCTCTATTTCAGCCTTTGAGAAAACAATGTATTTGCCAAGCCCAGCAACGCTGTCTTGAGAGATATCGGTATTTGTTCTCAACAAGTAGCTGTGATCACCATTTTTTGCAAGACGAAAACTCGAATACATGCGGCCTTGGGGATTACACAAAGCACCGGTAATGCTTGTATCCAAGGTGCAAAGGCTAACGTCACAGCAAGCTTGTCCCTGCAAAAATGTTTCGGCATCGACCCCGGCGAGTCTCAATAGGCTTAAATCAGGTAGTGGTGTGACAGTAATATCCACAGAAAAATTGACCTTATTCTGAACTAGAAAATAGGGTCAGATCTTATCTTCAATAGACAGTTAAGGATAGGGGTAGGGTATAATCGCTGCTGGATGTAAACTCAGGCAACTTACAATGGATTCAGATTCAGATTATAGGCGTTTATGCTGGCATAGTCGTAGAGGAATGTTGGAGCTCGATCTGGTCTTGGAGCCATTTGTAAAGGAAGAATACCTGAACTTAACAGAGCAAGATCAAGTGTGTTACCAGCGCTTGCTGGAATGCGAAGACCAGGACTTGTTTGCCTGGTTTATGGGAAGAAGTCGTCCTCAGGATGAGGGGTTGTTGAGCATTGTCGAAACCATATTGGAGTACAAAGCAGCTTCGCATTGAACTGCAACCGTCAGTATTGACTGTAATGCTACTCGTAATCATTCATATGCTGGGGTTGTTGGCTCTGGCCTGCTCAGATATACAGATAACATTCTTAGTAGTGATCATTGCCTATATCGGCGTTAGTTTTTACTACAGTCTTTCCCGATACGGTCTGCTGTTATCTCGCCATTCAATTGACGTACTTGAATTTAAACAGCAGCGCTGGCGCCTAAAATTGCGAGCAGACTCTACAGATCAGCCAGCCAGTGTTGCAGGGCGTTTGGCCTTTGGGGTTGTGATACTCGAGGTTCGTGGCGCTGAATCGAGTAATAGTAGTTTTGTAGTACTGACTAAATCCCAGCTTTGCCCGGAACAATTTCGTATTCTCAAGGGACTTGTGATCAGTGCTAAGTCGAACTGATGGTTTGGTAGTTGTCAGGTACCAGAACTGAGTTTTCAGCGCTATCATTCAATTGAGGGTGGTCTCTGGTGAAATGCAATCCACGGCTCTCTTTGCGCTGCATGGCGCAACGGATCATTAGTTCTGAAACCATGGCTAAATTACGAAGTTCGAGCAAATCGTTGCTGACTTTATAGTTAGTGTAATACTCGCCAATTTCTGACTGAAGTAATTGTACGCGGTGAAGGGCTCTTGCCAGCCGCTTGTCGGTTCTGACAATACCAACGTAGTCCCACATAAAACGCCTTAGTTCATCCCAGTTGTGAGAAATTACCACGTCTTCATCTGAGTCAGTCACTCGCGATTCATCCCATACTGCAACAGTGTTAGGGGCTGGCATAGAGCTGATTCTTTGACTGATATCAGCGGCTGCGGACTGGGCATAGACCAAACATTCCAATAGTGAATTACTGGCCATACGGTTGGCACCGTGCAAGCCAGTAAAAGAAATTTCACCGATAGCGTAAAGACCTGCAATATCAGTCTTACCCTGGGTGTCTACCATAATTCCGCCGCAGGTATAGTGGGCGGCGGGAACAACAGGTATAGGTTCGTTGCATATATCGATCCCGTATTCCAAACAGCGAGCCATGATGGTAGGAAAATGATGCGCTATTTCCCGTTTGGGTTTGTGGCTGATGTCGAGATAGACGCATTCGCTACCCAGCCGTTTCATTTCGTGATCGATAGCTCTGGCGACTATATCTCTGGGGGCTAATTCCAGCCTGTCGTCGAAGCGTGCCATAAAACGACTGCCATCGGGCAATAGCAGGCGGCCACCCTCACCGCGAATAGCTTCAGTGATTAAAAAGTTTTTTGCCTTGGGGTGATAAAGGCAGGTGGGGTGGAATTGATTAAATTCCATATTAGCTACCCGTGCACCAGCGCGCCAGGCCATGGCAATACCGTCACCACTGGCACCGTCGGGGTTACTGGTGTAAAGGTAAGCTTTGCTGGCACCACCGGTGGCCAGGCCAACCGATTTTGCGCTGAAGGCTTCGACTGAACCACTGTCTTGGTTTAGTACATAGGCTCCCTGACAGTGGCCATCTTTGACAATAAGGTCAACGGCTACTCGATGGATATATATTTCTATATTGTCGGCCTGTTTGACCTTTTCAGTAAGCACCTCAGATAGGGCTCGACCAGTTGCATCTGCAGCGTGTAATACCCGTCGATGACTGTGTCCTCCTTCCCGAGTCAGATGGAAGTCGCCATTTTTCTCACGACTAAATTCAACTCCCTGCTCAACTAGCCAGTCTATACATTGGCGACCGTTGTTAACGGTAAATTCTACAGCCCGTCGATCGCAGAGCCCCGCCCCGGCGGTTAGAGTGTCGGCGATATGGGCTGCGTTGGAGTCTTCGGGGTCTAGAACCGCCGCGATTCCACCCTGAGCGTAAAAGGTGGAACCCTGGAATAGATCACTTTTGGAAATAACGGCGATTCGGCAATTTTTCGGCAAATGCAGAGCCATGGCAAGGCCGGCAGCGCCGCTGCCAATGATCAATACGTCATGTGAATGATAACTAACCATGGAATTTCTTAAACTGGACTTTCCTGAATACTGCCGGGTTTGCCAATATCATAGTGGCTTGCTGCCCCAGATGTTGAATTATATTATGCCTCACTAGTGGGCCTGATGTCGCTGATGGTGATTTATAGGCTGGAAGCTTGAAAAAGCAGCAAACGATTATAAAGCATTGGCTGTCTCATGTAGAGTCCGCCAGACGGTTGTCTGTTGGTGATAGAATGAAGCCTGACAATGTATATAAATAGATATGCCGCTGTCTTGCGAACTTCCCGGAAGAATTATGGTCTACGTTATTAATGAAAACATGGCTGGAACGGTGAATACACCGTGTATGAGGTATTCATCGAGTGAGTGAATCTGACCGCGAGTTGGTGCAGAGGGTTCAGCGCGGCGATAATCGGGCTTTCGATCTGCTTGTTTTGAAGTATCAGCATAAAATATTCGGGCTGATATCACGATATGTTTACGATAGCCATGAGGTTCAGGATGTTGCTCAGGAGGCCTTCATTAAAGCCTACCGAGCACTTCCCAAGTTTCGCGGTGATAGTGCTTTTTATACTTGGCTGTATCGGATTGCAATTAATACGGCGAAAAACCATTTGGTTTCTCGGGGCAGAAGGCCGCCTGGCAGTGATGTGGATGTAGAAGATGCTGAATATTACGAGTCGGCGGGGTCTTTGCGAGATATGGAAAGCCCTGAAAGTATATTGTTTGGTACTGAGTTGAAGGGTGTGGTTGATAAGGCTATAAGCGCCTTGCCAGACGATTTGCGAACTGCGGTAACTTTGCGTGAATTTGATGGTCTCAGTTATGAGGATATCGCAGAAGTTATGGATTGTCCGGTGGGTACAGTTAGGTCCAGAATTTTTCGTGCTCGCGAGGCTATCGACGAACAGGTTCAAAACCAGATAGAAGGGATATGACAGAGGTGATTGTGGAGAATAATACATGACTGAGAAGGCTAAGGAGTCCCTGTCGGCTCTTATGGACAATGAGTCCGACGAATTGGAATTTCAACGTATTTTGTCTGCCAGCGATGATGAAGGGTTACGTGGTACCTGGCGTCGTTATCATATAACCCGAAGTGTAATGCGCGAGGGTAATATTAATACAGAATTTGCCTCTATCGATATATCGCGCCAGGTGAGTGCAGCCTTGTTGGAGGAGTCTTCTCACAAACCTGCTTTTCGTGTGCAAAAATATTTCAGGCCTGTGGCGAGTTTTGCGATAGCCGCCTCAGTTGCAGCTGTCGTTGTTATGAGCGGTCAGTGGCTAAATAGCTCCGGGCAGACACCGGGTAAAAATCTAGAGACAGATACCGCTATAGCCGTTAATTCGACGACTCCGGTTTCAGCAGTAGGTGTGAGAACAGTGAATTTTGACGGAAACAGTAGTTATACCGCAAAGACCGACCGGTCGGCGGTGTACAATAATTTTGCACGCCAGCGCTTGCAGCGTTTTATGCTCCATAACGCTGAGCATGCTGCGCTTAATAGTACTCAGGGAATGATGACTTTTGCCCGAGTATCCAGTTCAGAGGTTGAATAATCGCGTGCAGTTTTTATGCTTTAAGTTTGCTTTTATCTTGTTTACTGTCGCCTTGTTATCTGGGAAATCCGTTGCCTCTGAGTGCACTCAGCAAGATCTGGAGGCTCGACAGTTACTGGACAAAATGTCCCGTAGTCTGAGGGAGAAAAACTACCGTGGTGTATTTACTTATGAACATGGGGCTCAGATGCAATCATTGAGCATTGATCATCAAGTGAATGATGGTGTCGAATATGAGCAATTGATACACCTTGACGGCCAACTGCGCAGAGTTGTGCGCAAGGACCATCCCTTGAATTGCATCCACCCCGGACACAGATTAGTGCGATTTAGCGATCATGTAAGCGATGAAAAAGGCTGTGGACTTTCGGATTTTTATCGGGTTTCGGTTGAAAATGGGCAGCGTATAGCTGGCCGGGAATCTGTTCAGTTACGGGTTATTCCCAGGGATATGTACCGCTATGGCTATCAGTTTTCCGTGGATAAGGACTCGGCATTGCTGCTGAAATCCCAGGTCATGGGGCAAAAAGGTCAAGTGTTGGAACGTTTCAAGTTTTCTACATTGGATGTGAACAACGATGTCAAAACCGGCCTAAATCAATCTGGCAATAAGCATATAGCTCACCACCCGCAGATGGAGCATCTGGTAGACAGTGGAAATTATGGCGCCTGGATGATCAGCTGGATCCCGCCTGGCTTTACCCTCACGTCAGCACCTGCTTCCAGTGACCTATCGGCTTATACTTATACCGACGGATTGGCCGTATTTTCAGTTATTGTTGAGCCTCTGGACAAAACAGTGACTACCGAAGATGGTGAAGGTCGAGCTCAACAGGGAGCAACCGTGGCTTATACCCGTGCCATTAATATTGACTCCCGGTTCTACCTGGTGACAGTGATTGGTGAAGTTCCCCTCGATACGGCCAAGCGCGTTGCCGCTTCAATTGTATTGCGAGGTTAAGATTGTGATTACAGAAACCGGGCGAGTTGTAGCAATTGAAGAACGGGGGCTTTGGGTCGAGACTATACGCAAAACTACCTGTGGTAGTTGTGAGGTGCAAAAAGGTTGTGGCCATGGTGTCTTGAACAAACTGGGCAGTAATCGCTCAAACTATATTTGGGTGTTAAATGACGATCAGTCTCAGCCATTTTCAGTTGACGATGAAGTTGAAATTGGTATTCCTGAACACATAGTTCTTACAGCATCATTTATTGTTTATATGATCCCTCTAATACTGTTATTACTGGGTGCAGTTATTGGTGAATCTTTATTGCAGTCTGGTTTGGGTGAGACCCTGGCAGGAATGGTAGGGGCTGTTGGCGGATTTACGGTAGGTTTGTGCATAGTGGCTTGGCATAATGTCAAGATTCGCAATAATTATTCCTATCAGCCTCGTCTTGTTGGCCCGGCAGCATCCTCTATCTCAGTTGTAAAAATTTCTTAAAAACTATCCCCATAATTTTTTGTATAGAAAGGTTTACCAATGGCAATAATGTTTACAAAATTTCGTATCCAACTTGGATTCATACTCCTTTTATTAAGTGTTCCTGGACACGGTTTTCAGCTCCCTGATTTTACCGGTATTGTCGAGCAGAATGCACCAGCGGTGGTGCGTATAGAAATTGAACAAAAGCCGCGAAGTTTTGGAGGTTTACCTGGAAGAGAGGTGTATCCGGAAATGCCTGAATACCTGCGTCGACTTTTTGAAGGGCGAGGTGTTCCTCCGCAGCAGGGGCGTCAGTCACTCGGTTCAGGTTTTATCATCTCAGAAGATGGCTATATCGTCACTAACAACCATGTAGTTGAGGGTGCAGACGCCATCATTGTTCGCATGAGTGATCGACGAGAATTCGTGGCTCAGTTGATCGGTACCGATGAACGTTCCGATTTAGCGTTGTTAAAAGTTGAAAGTGATGACCTGCCGACGTTAAGCCTGGCACAAAGTGATGAATTAAAAGTGGGGGAATGGGTGTTGGCCATGGGCTCTCCCTTTGGTTTGGATTATTCGGTTAGCGCTGGCATTGTCAGTGCCAAGGGACGTAGTTTACCAACAGAGAAAAATGAAAACTATGTGCCTTTTGTTCAGACTGATGTGGCGATTAATCCCGGTAATTCAGGTGGGCCGCTGTTTAATATGGAGGGCGAAGTCGTAGGGGTTAACTCGCAGATATTCACTCGCTCAGGTGGCTCGATTGGGTTGTCGTTTGCGATACCGGTGAAGGTGGTGCGCAATGTCGTTGAGCAATTGCGTAATTCTGGTTCAGTGACCCGCGGTTGGTTGGGAGTGAGTATTCAGGATGTCGATAAATCATTGGCAGAATCCTTTGGGCTTGACAAGCCAAAGGGAGCCCTAATAGCTGAAATGGAGGCAGATGGGCCAGCTGAGCGCGGAGGTCTGCAGGCGGGTGATATTATCGTTAAATTTAATGGTCAGGAGATCCTGGAATCTTCTGATCTACCACATGTTGTTGGACTGGCCGCACCAGGTAGTGATGCCAGGGTCTTGGTGATAAGAAACCGTAAAAGTAAGCAACTGACGGTCACTATCGGTAGCCTGGCGGATGACGAGAGTCCGACTTTGGCGAGTTCTGTAAATGGCAATATGCAGGGAGGTCGGTTAGGACTTGTCGTGCAAAAACTCGACCAGGAAATGCGTGATCGCAGTGGCATTAAGTATGGGGTAATTGTGTCGAAAGTAGTCCCGGAGGGGGTGGCTGCCAAGGCAGGAATCCAGAGTGGCGATATTATCACTTCTATCGATTCTACCATCATTAATTCACTAGCTAACTACGAGCAGGTCGTATCTGGGCTGAAAGCTCGTACATCAGTACCGGTTCGAATAATTCGACGAGGCAGGCCTGTCTTTATCGGTATTAAAATTACAGAGTAGACTACTGGGAGCAGCTGTCTTTGGTCAGCACTGCTCTGGGGCTCCAATAGCGGTTGTAGCTTGATTGCGGTACAATCGCGCCCCTTATTAGCCTTCAGCTTGAGAGTTCACTGCAAATTGCCTGAAAGGCTGTTTTGACGAGAGCTGGACAAAGAGCCCAATCTCTGGATTGCAAACGATTGAACACCCTAAATTTAATTCGTAATTTCTCCATCATAGCTCATATTGACCACGGTAAATCGACCTTGGCTGATAGATTTATTCAGGTTTGTGGTGGGCTGGCCGAGCGGGAAATGGAAGAGCAGGTGCTCGACTCCATGGATATTGAGCGCGAGCGTGGTATTACAATTAAGGCCCAGAGTGTCACTCTAGACTATAAAGCCAAGGATGGTAAAACCTACCAGCTAAATTTTATTGACACACCGGGGCACGTCGATTTTCACTACGAAGTTTCTCGTTCTCTTGCGGCCTGTGAGGGAGCTCTGTTGGTTGTTGATGCTGGGCAGGGCGTGGAGGCCCAATCTGTTGCTAATTGCTACACGGCAATAGAGCAAGGCCTCGAGGTGTTGCCGATTCTTAATAAAATGGACCTTCCCCAGGCCGATCCGGAAAAAGTTAAGCAGGAAATTGAAGAAATTATAGGCATCGATGCCAGTGATGCCTGTGCCGTTAGCGCAAAATCGGGAATGGGTATTGATGATGCGCTGGAATATATTGTCGCAAAAATTCCTCCGCCCCAAGGTGATGTTGATGCCCCGCTTCAGGCATTGATTATTGATTCATGGTTCGATAATTATCTAGGCATTGTATCCTTGGTTCGAGTTATGCAGGGCACCTTACGAAAAAAAGATAAGATCGTTGCCAAGACGCTCGGCCGGATACATGTAGTGGATCACGTTGGTATATTTACCCCAAAACGTGTTGAAACAGGCATTTTAAAGGCGGGAGAAGTCGGTTTCGTAGTGGCGGGAATCAAGGATATTCATGGCGCGCCTGTGGGTGACACACTTATTCACAGTCAAAATCTAGATGTAGAGGCGCTGCCAGGATTTCAGAAGGTAAAGCCACAAGTATATGCCGGGATATTCACTATATCTTCCGATGATTACGAGGATTTTCGCGATGCATTGGCAAAACTAACTCTCAATGATGCCTCGTTATTCTATGAGCCAGAGAGCTCAGATGCCCTGGGTTTTGGTTTTCGCTGCGGCTTTCTTGGCATGCTGCATATGGAAATTATTCAGGAGAGACTTGAGAGGGAGTATGATCTTGATTTAATCACTACAGCTCCAACGGTGATTTATGAAGTCCTGAAAAAAAATGGAGAGATTATTACTGTAGATAATCCCTCATCACTGCCCGATCCGGGAGATATCGAAGAACTGCGTGAACCTATAGTTCAGGCTAATATATTGGTCCCGCAGGATCATCTCGGCAATGTCATTACGCTTTGCGTAGAAAAGCGTGGTGTTCAAAAAGACATGCAGTTTCTAGGTCAGCAGGTATCGGTAGTATACGAACTGCCAATGAGCGAAGTGGTGCTGGATTTCTTCGATCGACTTAAATCAGTAAGCCGTGGTTATGCCTCATTGGATTATAGTTTTGTTCGTTTTGAGGTTGCCGATTTGGTGAAACTGGATATTTTGATCAATGGTGAACGGGTCGATGCTTTGGCCGTTATACTTCATCGAGATCAAATTCAACATCGTGGGCGCGTGCTAACAGAAAAGATGAAGGAATTGATTCCACGTCAGATGTTTGATGTGGCTATCCAATCGGCAGTAGGTGGAAAAATTGTTGCCCGCCAAACTGTGAAGGCACTGCGTAAAAATGTTACAGCCAAGTGTTATGGCGGTGATGTAACACGAAAGAAGAAGCTTTTGGAAAAACAGAAAGCAGGAAAAAAGCGAATGAAACAAGTGGGTAGAGTAGAAATACCCCAATCAGCATTTTTGGCTGTACTCAAGGTGGATAATTAAAGTGGATATAGATTTTCCTTTGATTTTGGTTCTTTTGGTTTTCTCGAGTGGTCTTATCTGGCTATTTGATAGCGTGTTTTTTGCCAAGGCTCGAAAACAAAGACAGAACCAATTAAAGCAAAAATATCCGCAGTGGCAAACGCCCGGAAGTCAAGATGAAGCTGCATTTACAGTGGAGCGTTTAAATAGCGCTCGAGAACCGATTCCGGTGGAGTATGCAAAATCATTTTTCCCCGTGCTGTTTTTTGTGTTTGTGTTGCGTTCATTTTTGGTGGAGCCTTTTCAGATTCCATCGTCCTCTATGGTGCCTACCCTACAGGTGGGGGATTATATTCTGGTGAATAAATATACCTACGGTATTCGCTTGCCGGTCTTGCGGAACAAAGTGCTGTCTCTAAATGAGCCCCAACGCGGCGATGTGATGGTTTTCTTCCCTCCGCATATGGAAAAAACTTATTTCATAAAACGGGTTATTGGCTTGCCCGGAGATACTGTAGTCTATCGAGATAAACAGCTGATGATTAACGGTGAACTAGTTGATCAGAAGTTGCTAGCGGCCTTGCCACCTTCGCAGCCTCGCTTTCACCTCATAGAAGAAAACCTTGGTGATGTAGTTCATCAGGCGCAAACAGACCTGCGACGGAATCTCGACGATTTTGCCATTAGGGTTCAGCCTGGGCACTACTTTATGATGGGTGATAATAGGGACAACAGCAGCGACAGTCGAGTGTGGGGGCAAGTTCCCGAACGTAATATCGTTGGTCAGGCCTTTGCGATATGGATGCACTGGGATTCATTTTTCAGTTTGCCAAGCTTTAAGCGAGTTGGTGCAATTAATCCGTAGCAGGATACTGTCATCCTGATAGAATGGGCAGAGATTGTATTGGATTTTGTAGGTACACTAAAAAGAAAGAGGTGAGTTCATGAGATTACGTCATCATCAAAATGGGGCATCTGCACTTGCGGTGTTGGTAATAGTGGGGCTGTTTTCTTTTTTTCTGATGTGCGGTATGCGCCTGCTACCAGCTTATATGGATGGTATGAGTGTAAGGGGTGTACTAGAAGGCCTGGCTGAAAACAAGGCGCTTGTAGCTCAACCTCTATCAGAAACCCGTAAACGGCTGCAGGGTAGTTTTCTAACAAATCAGATTGAGGTAATCAATGTTAAAGATGTGATTATCAAGAGGGATAAAGGCAATATTATTGTAGATGCCAGCTACCAGAGTCGGGTTCATCTGTTTAGTAATATTGATGCTGTTGTCGTATTTGACGACCTCCAGGTAGTCATTTCCAAATAGGGTTACCTCTCTTTGTCAACTTCCATGGCAGAAAACCTGCTGCAAAAGCGTTTAGGTTATCATTTTAATGACCTAGCACTTTTGCATTTGGCTCTAACGCATCGTAGCTGCGGCGCAAAAAATAATGAGCGTTTAGAATTTCTGGGTGATTCAATCGTTAATCAGGTTGTCGCCGATAGACTTTTTCACAAATTTCCGGAATCGCGAGAAGGTGAGCTCACCAGGCTAAGAGCTATGTTGGTCAAGGGAGTCACGTTAGCCGAGCTGGCCCGGGATCTAGATGTTGGCGAGTGTTTACGCCTTGGTCCCGGCGAGCTAAAAAGTGGAGGGCATCGTCGTGATTCTATATTGGCCGATACATTTGAAGCTTTGATAGGCGCCATTTATCTCGATTCAGATTACCCCACATGTCGTGAACGCTTGCTTACATTTTTCAATGTTAGATTGGAGAAGCTTGATTTGTCGGCGATAAGTAAAGACGCCAAAACGCGCCTTCAGGAAGTCTTGCAGTCAAGAGGAGAACCTCTGCCCAACTATGAGCTGGTGAAAGTTGCCGGCGATGACCATAGTCAGCGTTTTACCGTTGCTTGCATTATTAAGTCTCTGCCAGAAAACTTTGAGGGAGAGGGTAGTAGCCGGCGCAAGGCCGAACAACAAGCGGCTGAAACTGCTTTAGAAGCACTAGAGACTCGTCGTTAATGTCGTTAATTCGCTGTGGCTATGTCGCCATTGTTGGGCGCCCCAATGTTGGTAAGTCGACATTGCTCAATTATATTCTTGGGCAAAAAATTAGTATTACCTCTCGTAAACCACAAACCACTAGGCACCAGGTTTTGGGTATTAAAACAGAAGGTGATACTCAAGTTATTTTTGTTGATACACCGGGACTGCACAAAAATGCCGATAAGGCCATTAATCGGTATATGAATCGTGCCGCCAGTTCTGCTTTGGTTGATGTGGATGTGGCGGTGTTTGTGGTAGATCGCACCAACTGGACTGAGGAGGATGAGTTTGTTTTACAGCATCTGCGCAGAGCACGCTGTCCGGTCATTTTGGCAATCAATAAGATAGATTTATTGGACAATAAAAACGAGCTGTTGCCCTACATCCAAAAGGCCAGTGATTCCGGAGAATATGCTGATATCGTGCCGCTATCTGCGCTCAATAGTAATAACCTTGATCAGTTGGAAAAATGTATCGAGGAAAAACTGCCCGAGGCTATACATTTTTTTCCAGAGGACCAGATCACTGATCGTAGTCAACGTTTTATGGTGGCGGAGCTGGTTCGTGAAAAAATTATGCGCCAGCTCGGTGACGAGTTGCCTTATTCAATGGCCGTGGAAATTGAAAACTTTAGCCAGGAAGGAGAGGTTATTCATATCAGTGCGCTGATATATGTGGAACGCGAGGGGCAGAAGAAAATTCTGATTGGTAAAGGCGGCTCTAGACTTCGCAGTATTGGTCAGGAGGCTCGTAAGGATATGGAATCTCTCTTGGACTGCAAAGTTATGTTGCGTCTTTGGGTGAAGGTTAAAAGTGGCTGGTCTAACGACGAACGGGCCTTGCGCAGCCTGGGCTACGACGATTGAGCGTGCGTGTCGAGCTTCAACCGGCTTATGTATTACACACTCGCAGTTATCGAGACAGTAGTTTGTTGGTTGAATTATTGAGTAGGGACTATGGCCGGATTGCGGCGGTTGCTAAGGGTGCCAAAACCGGAGCAAGAAAAAGGGCTGGTAAACCACTGCAACCATTTACGCCTATTCTGGCCAGTTGGCTAGGAAAAACCAGTCTTAAAACCCTCACTCAAAGAGAAATGACGAAAGCAATTCCGGCTTTGCTCGGAGACAGCTTATATAGCGGGCTGTATATTAATGAATTACTGGTCAGGGTATTGCAGCATGAAGATCCGCATCCTGGCATATTTGACCTCTACCACCAGACATTGTTGAGCCTTGGGGGCGATCTGCCGGTCGATGTTAGCCTTCGGTATTTTGAGCTGGGTTTGTTGGAAGCATTAGGTTATGGCATCGACCTGAATTTAGATTCTGAACACGGCGAGCCTATTTTTGAAAACAGGGATTATCACTATATTAATGAAGTTGGTCTGGTTCCCGTTCAGAGTTCTAGCGAGAAAAGACCTGGGGTATTTCGAGGTAAAGATTTGTGTCAGATGGCGGCTGGGCAATACAGTGAAGAAGCCCGACTGTGTGCAAAGCGTTTGTTGCGGCAAGCGTTGGCGCCGCTAATTGGAGACAAGCCTCTCAATAGCCGCTCACTGTTTGAACAGTATCGAAAAGTCTCTAAATAGGACGCAGTAAAAATATGCTTGGAATAGGCACAGATATTCTGCAATTGAGTCGTATTGAGGACGTTATGAAGCGCCAGGGAGAGAAATTCGCCAGGCGTATACTTACGGGTAATGAAATGCTCGATTATCAAAAGCACTCCCAGCCTCAACGTATGCTGGCCAAAAGGTTTGCGATCAAGGAGGCTGTTGGTAAGGCCTTGGGCACAGGTATCGGGCAGGGTGTGAGTTGGCAGCATATTGAGGTCGTTCACAATGAGGTGGGTGCGCCAGCTATAGAACTGTCTGGACGTGCTCTGGATATTGCCAATGACAAAGGTGGGCAGAAGGTTATGATCAGTGTATCTGATGAGAAAGAGTATGTGGTAGCTTTTGCTATTTTGCTGCCCTCTGCGCAGGAAGCCAAAAAAGAGAGTAAATAAGCATAGATAATCGATTATAATGCCCAATCCTTACCCTTCTGAACTTTATTGGGTAGAGCAAAAAATTTAGGTCCCTACTACAAACTTAATGGAATTATGGAAAAATACCCCACAATAGAATCCTGTATCGGTGGCACACCTTTGGTGCGTTTGCAGAGAATGGCGGCCGGTGTCAACAATACTATTTTACTAAAACTTGAGGGAGATAATCCGGCAGGCTCTGTGAAAGATCGTCCTGCTCTGAGCATGATCAATCGCGCGGAGCAGCGCGCATCGGTAAAGCCTGGCGACACTTTGATAGAAGCCACCAGCGGTAATACGGGTATAGCGCTGGCGATGGCCGCTGCAATTAAGGGTTATCGAATGGTGTTGATTATGCCGTCTCATATGAGTGATGAGCGTAAGCAAGCGATGGCGGCTTACGGAGCTCAATTGATAGAGGTTAGTCAGGATGAAGGCATGGAGGGGGCCAGAGATTTGGCGTTAAAGATGCAGGCTGAGGGTAAAGGCCTGGTGCTAGACCAGTTTTCAAATCAGGATAATCCTGTTGCTCACTATGAGGGAACGGGGCCAGAAATTTGGCAACAGACCAAAGGCAATATCACCCACTTTGTAAGCTCTATGGGCACCACTGGCACGATTATGGGAGTATCGCGCTATTTAAAAGAGCAAAATGCCGATATTGAAATAGTCGGACTGCAGCCTACCGACGGCTCCAGTATTCCAGGTATTCGTCGCTGGCCTGAGGCATATTTGCCGCAGATATACGATGGTGACAGAGTTGATAGAATTATTGATATTGAGCAAAGTGTCTCTGAACAGACAATGAAAGAATTAGCGATGCGAGAGGGTATATTTTGTGGCGTATCGTCAGGTGGAGCTGTAGCCGGAGCTTTACGCATTGCAGAGCAGGTTGAGAATGCCACAATCGTTGCCATTATTTGTGATCGAGGGGATCGCTACCTTTCTACCGGTGTTTTCGCTAATTAGGCAGTCTAAAAATCTATAGTGTCAGACTATGGTTAAAGTACGTAAAAGTCACATGCAGGGGCAGAGCAGTCTGAGAGACATTGATGACTGGTTGGATGGCCTGCCTTTGGAATTTGATGAAGCTGATTTGGCTGCGATTAAAGCCGCATGTGAGTTAAGTCTGGATGCAGTCAACATTCCGGTGAAAAACTCTGAAATCTGGTGCTACGGCACAAACTCCTATGTTGCTGGTTTAGAAATTGCCGAGATTCTTGCCGAACTTCAGCTCGGCCCCGACAGTATTATCGCCGGTATTCTCTATCGAGCTGCGAGAGAAGAAAAAATTGACCCAGCGACACTCGAAAAGCAATTCGGG
>Ga0055584_100001658_pt1 | contig 21788 bp, 21 predicted proteins | sample OSDHelmetaG_FD_58716 | JGI IMG/M metagenome (GOLD analysis project Ga0055584, IMG submission 58716) | Pelagic marine sediment microbial communities from the LTER site Helgoland, North Sea, for post-phytoplankton bloom and carbon turnover... | ecosystem: Environmental > Aquatic > Marine >...
GGCTCGTTCTAAATTACGCTGTAAAATGGATAAAGACTGCTCACTTTCAGCTAAAAATTGTTCCAATGAAGAACGCCTTAACCCCTTATGTAAGGCTTCATCCAAGTTTTCTATATCCTTACCCAAGGTAGTCGCTGACATAAGTGCATTACCGATAGGAGTATTAAGTTCATGAGCCACCCCGGCAACCAGTGAACCCAGGGCAGCTAATTTTTCTGACTGAATCAAATCCTGATGAGCCTTCTCAAGACTTTGAAGTGTTTCTGCTAACTTAGAGTTGGTTGCCTGTAAATCAAAAGTACGTTTTTCAACCCTTTCTTCTAATGTATGGTTCAGCTCTATAAGCTGTGCCTGCATCTGATAATTGCTGGAAATATCTTCATAAGCAATCACCAGCATTTGACGCCCTCTTACCTCAAGCGTTTGTGAAGATAGTGAACCTAAAAACTCTTCACCATTTGCCCGCCTCATCCATACGTTAAACTCTACAACAGGCTGACCAGCATGTGCCTGATTAATTAAACGTGCTCTATCCTCGGCTGAAACCCACCAGGAAAACTCACCAGCTTTAAAACCAGCAACCTGTCGCTCAGGTATTTGAAATTTTTTAATCCAGGCTGAATTAACCCGCTCAGTAGCATAGTCACCATCCAACCAGTAACCTACCAGTAAAGGGGTGGGTGAAGTGTCAAAAATAGATTCCAGTTGAATTTCGCGTGCTTTTAATATTTTTTCTCGCTGCATTGCAAAAAATAAGGCAAGCAACAGCGCCAGACTAAGAAATAAAACACTGCCAATCAGCAGTTCCACCGTTCAATCCATTCCATAAGTACATTCAGGGGCATGGGCCGTGCTATCAGATAACCTTGCCCTTCATGACAACCAAGAGCTTTCAGCTCATCAAGTTGAGAAGTTGTTTCTATACCTTCAGCTAAAACCTGTAAATTTAAACGATGACCAAGGCTGATGATCATTTGTGCAATACGCTGACCTGAACCAGATGCATCCAACTTAGCGACAAAACTACGATCAATTTTTAACCTGTCAGCACTGAGTTTTTCTAAATAGGAAAGAGAAGAAAAGCCTGTACCAAAATCATCAATTGAAAGGGTAACGCCTAACTGTTTTAAGTAAGCAAACTTATTTTCAACTTCATTTGACCCTAGTACACCTACTGACTCTGTAATTTCAAGATCTAAATTATTTCCACTAATATTTTTAATGGCTAAAGCTTTAGCAATCTTGCTTTCAAAGTCTGGCTGATTAAATTGTAAAGCTGATACATTGACGGCCATACGTAAATCAGGCAGAGCTGGCAACAATTCCTGTAAATCCAATAAAGCCTGTTGTAATACCCAATCACCCAGCTTAATAATTAAGCCCGATTGTTCAGCAAGGTGAATAAACTGATCTGGTGGTACAGGTTTCCCACCGGCAGGATGCCAGCGTACTAAGGCCTCCACACCCAGCAACTGGTTGGTCGCTAAATCAATTTGGGGCTGGTACTCTAAAAAAAGTTGTCCTAAATCCAGATCTCGCTTCAGGCTTCTCAGCATTAATGAATGATGACGCAACTCTTCTACCATTGCTGGCTTAAAAATTACACAACTGCCATGTCCTTGATTTTTAGCCCGCTTTAACGCCATGGTGGCATAACTTAAAAGCTCATTACCCGTCATACCCTCTGTACAGGTAGCAACACCTATACAAAAGCTTAAAGGATGCTCTATATCATCAAACAAAATAGGCTGAGTGAGCGACTCCTGAGCTTTTAAATACTCCGCATCACCACGATATAACAATGCAAAATGATCTGCATTCAGGCGAGCCGCAGCCAAACAGGCAACCCGGCTTTCCAGGCGTTGTGCAAAGGCTTTTAGAAGTAAATCACCTTGATGTGTACCAAAAGTATCGTTCAAAACAGAAAAGTGGTTAAGATCGATTAAGGCCAACTGGAGTGGCTGATCCTTATTATCCAGGCAGTTTCTCAGCTGCAAATCCAGCATATTTAATAGTCCGTTCCGGTTAAATAAACCCGTTAAAGGATCATCATAAGCTAGGGCAACCAACTCTTCATAAAGAAGAAAACTGCGTAAAGCAGTCATCATAATGACATGAAGCTTATCGTGAGTTAACTCTGTTTTGGTTTTGTAGTCGTTAATATCATAACGGGCCACTGTTTCCAGTTCCGGTGCATAACCCGGCTGGCCGGTTCTTAAGATAATTCTTAAACTCTGTAAGCCAAGATGATAACGAACCTGAGTAATTAAATTCAGGCCGGCCTGTTCTGTTTCCATCACTACATCAAGCAACATCACTGCCGTATCCGGATGCTTTTGTAACAGGTAGTAGGCTTCTTCACTGGTGTAGGCATCCAGAAATTCCAGCCTTCGCCCTTTAAAGCACATATTTTTTAAGGTTAAACGGGTAGCCAGATGGGTATCCTCATCATCATCAACAATTAAAACCTTGAAAACTGCAACTGACGAAGCCTGGCTTGAATTAACCGAAGTCTCTGGCTCTTCGGCAAAGTAGAGCAAGTCATCCTTTACTTCCGGTGTTGAGGTATCACATGAAAAAGACACTAAGTTCATAAGCTGCTCATTAAAACCCTATAAATAGACGGTGTTTCAGCTAATCTAGGCAACTTATTACAAAATATCTAGTCTCTTATCACTGACTTATTGTCACTAAACATTAATATTATTAAAGATTGATAGGTTGAGGGTCACCCAATATACGAGGCTCACGCTGCCAAATGTAAAGGTCACCTAGGGTTTTTAATCTGGCTATTACTTCTCTGAGCCAGACTTTACGCATTGCTGACCACTCAGGACCTTCCGCTGCACAACCACTCACTTCCATTCCCAGGTGATCAGCAATAAATAAAGCACGTGGCAAATGGTAATTCTGAGTAATTAATAGCAACTGATGTAAACCATAAACATCCCTACTGCGTTTCAAACTGTCAAAGGTACTGAAGCCTGCTGAATCAAGCGTCATAGCCTCCAGAGGCACACCTCTGTCCAGAAGATCCTGCTGCATTTTTGCAGGCTCGTTATAATAGAGGCTTCGGTTATCACCGGATAAAAGCAGATGCTGCACCCGACCCTGCTGATAAAGTTGTGCAGCTAAATTAATACGCCCATAGTAATGGGGGTTAGATCGGCCTGAACGCAAAAACTGGCTGGTACCAAAAACCAAAGCAACTTCAAAACCTTTACTGCAACCCGCTTCTGGTTTAATTATCCTTGCCGAAGTCACGCCAACTAACCAAGCATTACTTGCTAAAAGAAATACTAAGCAAAAGGCTGCAAAAGCAAGAAAGCGCCACCACCATAAAGTGAACTTTTGTATCTTCTTTTTCATCCTGGCTCCCAACACTAACCTAATGCTATATTCTAATCACTTAACAATAAAATATCGCATATATTTGTTACTTATGAGAGGAATCAATGAAATTAAAGTTGGGTGTGCTATTACCAACCACCTAGCTGGCAATCAGAGTTGTAATTAACTTTACTTTTTAAGCGTTGCCAAAGCTTCACCCAACCTTACTGGGGATCCATTTTTCAAGTCTTCACGCCACTCTAGGGTGTTTGGCCCAAAAACCAGGATAGCTGTTGAACCCAGCTTAAAACGTCCCATTTCCTGGCCTTTTTCTAATATAACCGGCTGAGGATCATTAAAATTCCGCAATGTTACCTTGCGAGGTGGCGGAGCTACCTGGCCGTCCCAGACAGTTTCAATACCAGCCACTATCATTGCCCCAACCAGAATAAGTGCCATAGGGCCTGCCGGAGTCTCAAAAAAGCAGACCAGCCGCTCATTACGAGCAAATAATCCGGATACATTATCTGCCGTAGCCTGATTAACCGAAAAGAGTTTGCCAGGCACATAAATTGTCTCCAGCAAACGACCCTGCAAAGGCATATGTACCCGATGATAGTCCCTTGGAGATAAATAAATGGTCGCAAAACTACCGCCCATAAAAGGTTGAGCTTTTTCTAAATCACCACCTAACAGGCGGGTAAGGCTATAATTAATGCCCTTAGCCTGCATTAACTGTCCATGCTGCAATTCACCTAATTCACTGATAGCACCATCAGCAGGGCTAACTAACTGAGCAGGATCTGTTAAGATTTCACGCGCATCAGGCTTTAATTCACGTGTAAAGAAATCATTAAAGCTATTATAGGCTGTAGGATCTTCTTGCAGAGCTTCGCTCATATCAACATTAAAATGTTTTATAAAACTTTTAATCAGCAGATTTTTAATCCAACTAATACGGCAATCAGCTAAACGGCCGGTTAAACGGGATAAAAGATGCTGTGGCAACAAGTATTGCAGCCAAGAAAATAATTTGGATTTATTCACAAAAAACACCCTGTTGTGGAATAGACCTACACATTGTAGCGGATAGCACCTACAAAAAGGTAAACTTCCTAAAAGATCCAGCAAGGAAATGTTAAATATGTCACGCCCCACTACCCTAGCCAGTTGGTATGCCTTAGAACAAGAAGCAAAACAAACAGGTAAACGTCATTTGCGCGAGATGTGTAATAATAAGCAGCGTTATGAAGAGTTAAGCCGTTGCTTTGATGGCATATTGTTAGATTTATCTAAACAGAGGATAGAGCCTTTAACGCTACAACTGCTTTTACAGCTTGCCGAAGAGTGCCAGCTAAGTACTAAAATTAATGACCTGCTTACTGGTCAGCCCATTAATAATAGTGAAAACAGGCCTGCACTTCACACTGCACTACGCCTGCCCGCCAATGAACAGCTATGGGTTGATGGCATTGATATCAATCAGGGTATACAAGCCAGCTTAGAAAAAATGCAGCAGTTGGTAGAAAAAATTCATGCGGGGCAATGGCGTGGTATTACGGGCCTTCCCATTACAGATGTAGTGAACCTTGGGGTAGGGGGTTCAGATCTGGGGCCTTTAATGGTCTGTCATGCTTTAGCTGATTTCCGACCTAAAAATATAGCGCCTTTAAATATTCACTTTGCATCAACTATTGATGGCTCACAGTTGGCAGAACGCTTGAAGCAACTTAACCCAGCCACCACACTTTTTATATTTTCATCCAAATCTTTTAGCACTATCGATACTCTGAGCAATGCTAATACAGCACGTCATTGGTTAACAGACAAACTGGGCAATGAGAAGCTTATATTAAAGCAGCACTTTATCGGTGTTTCAGGCTCAGCAGAAAAAATGACTCAGTGGGGTATTGCAGAAGAAAACCAGCTTTTATTCTGGGATTGGGTGGGAGGACGCTATTCACTCTGGTCAGCAATAGGCCTGCCCATTGCACTGCAAATTGGTATGGAAGGTTTTCGTCAGCTACTGGCCGGAGCCCATGCCTTGGATAAGCATTTTGCTACCAGCCCTTTAATCGATAACCTTCCCGTATTGCTTGCGTTAAGCGGTATCTGGAATATCAATTTTTTAAATATCCGGGCTCAGGCTATTTTGCCTTATGATGGTCGGCTTAAATACTTTCCTGATTATCTGTCTCAACTGGAAATGGAATCTAACGGTAAAAGCACTACCCGGGAAGGTGAACCAGTAGACTATGCCACCTGCCCAGTGCTTTGGGGAGAGCTGGGACCTAATGCACAACATGCTTTTTACCAGTTGCTTCATCAGGGCACCGAAGCGGTTAATTGTGATTTTATTGTTCCAGTACACCGCTATGAAGAAATAGACGATCCTGAAACCAGACGCCAGTTTCAGGATCAGCACCGCCTGTCTTTAGCCAACTGCCTAGCTCAATCCCGTTTATTAATGCTTGGTGACAGTGCCGTCCCTAAGCTTGAAGCTAACCAACCTATGCCTCATATGCTGTACAGAGGTAATCAGCCGTCAACCACACTAATGCTTAATGAGCTTACGCCTTACAGTCTTGGTCAGTTAATTGCACTTTATGAACACAAGGTTTTTGTACAAGCCGCCATATGGAATATTAATCCCTTCGATCAGTGGGGAGTTGAACTGGGTAAAAAAATTGCCCTTGCAACTGAACAGGCCTTGTTAACCCAAGATCATCAGGCAACACCCTTGACTTTTGACCCCTCAACCAGTGGGTTATTAAATCATTGCCTTACAATAAAAAAACAACCCTAGAGAAATAAACGCTTTATGAACTTTATAAGTGCTTTTTCACCGCTGACTTTATTCTTTATTTTCCTTATAGCGGCAATGACTGCCTATTTTCATGGGCCGGTATACTCTTTACGCACAGTTAATGCAGCACCATCCATCCTTACCAGCGTGGGAATTTTTGGTACTTTTTTAGGTATTGCCCTAGGGTTAATGAACTTTAATGCAGCAGATGTTGAAGCAAGTGTTCCCCAACTGATTGAAGGTTTAAAAACGGCTTTCTGGTCATCAATTGCAGGTTTGTTAGGTGCTATGACTATAAAAATGCGCCATGTACTGAATCATGTGCGCGGTATGGATGGCAGTGTACAAGTAACCGGTGCCACTATGGATGACCTGGCAACCCTGCTTGGTGATATCCGCTTACTGCTAAAAAATTCCGGGTTAACAAAGATAGATGAATATTTAAAAACCACTGATCAGCGATTGGAAACCAGCCTGAAAACCTTTGTAAAAGGCATAGGCAATTACCAACAACAAATGGCTGACGCCAACTCCAAAGCCCTGATTACTGCATTACAAAGCTTACTGGCTGATTTTAACCAGCAAATAGGCGCCCAGTATGGTGAAAATTTTCAGCAACTGAATGAAGCAGTTGGAAAAATGTTGCAATGGCAGGACAATTATAAAGAAGAGTTAGAAGCCTTACTAAACGAGCAGCGGGCTAATGGCAAGGTATTGGATAAAGCCACTGAAGCCTATAAAACCATGGTAGAACATACCCAGGCATTTAATGAAGTTGCTGAAACACTGGGTAGTGTAATGGGTGGTTTACAGCAGCAATCAGAATCCCTAGGTAAATACTTGGATTCCCTAGCTAACCTGGTTAATAAAGCAGGGAGCGGCTTACCTAAGCTTGAAGAACGTATTCATACCCTGACCGATGGTTTGGCAGATCAGCTCGATAAACAGCACACCCAAATGCAACGCTTAATGGAAGGCTCTGCCAAACGAGTCGCCGCTAGTGTTGAAAACCTAAGTGAAGTGCTGGGATCACGTCTGAATGAGCAACTTGCCCGCCAGCAAAAACTTACTAACACCACCCTCGACAGAACAGAACAACAGCTTGTTCGGCTGGATGCAGCCTTAGAACATGAACTCACCCACTCCTTACAAACTTTTGGCAGCCAGATGGCTGCACTTTCTGAAAAGTTTGTCAGCGATTACACCCCTCTAACCGACAAGCTACGTGAGTTGGTTAAAGTTGCTGAACAGTTGGATAAAAACAGTAAAGGCGGGAGTGCTTAATAACAATGATGCGTAATCAAGAGGAAGAAGTCCTTGCCGATGAAGAAGGTGCTCACTGGATTTCCGTCAGTGATTTGATGGCTGCACTTATGATGGTGTTCTTACTAGTCTCTGTCGTCTTTATGGTAATAGTACAAAAAGAAAGTGAACGCATGCGTGAGGTTGCAAAAATTTATCTCGACCTAAGGCAAATGCTTTATCAGGATCTGCTTGATGAATTTGAAGAAGATTTGCCACGTTGGGGCGCAACGCTTACACCAGACCTGGTTATTAGCTTTCAGGACAGTGGCGTATTATTTGAATTGGGTTCTTCACAGCTCAGACCTGCATTTAAAGCCATTTTAGATGATTTCTTTCCACGCTATGTCCGCGTTATTACCTCCCCTGCTTACCGCGAAGATATTGAAGAAGTACGTATAGAAGGCCACACTTCCCGAGACTGGACTAATGCACGTACTGCTAATGAAGCCTATATAAACAATATGCGTCTATCTCAGGAAAGAACACGCTCCAGTTTAGAATATGTAATCAATTTACCCGAAGTGGCAAAAGAGCAAGAATGGCTGAAACACAATTTAACAGCAAATGGCCTGTCATCTTCTCAGCCGGTTTATAACAGTGATGGAAGTGAAAATAACGAACTTTCACGGCGTGTTGAATTTCGGGTACGTACCGATGCCGATTCCCGGATTCGTGCTATTTTAGAAGAACACCGCCAGCCTATCAGTCTGGAAGCAAAAAAATGAAACTGCCGGATTTCACAGAGTTTGAACCCTTCAAACAGCTTCGCCTTAGTATGAATGCACGCAAAGCCGGACACTTTGAATTATTTAATCCGGATAAACACCTAACAGGCAAAGAAAGATCTGAACTGGATCAGCAGGGAAAACAGCTTACACTTAACCGCCTTAAATGCTATGCCGATGCCACCTGGGGCTTAAAAAATACTCGTTTAGTTGTCTACCTAGAGCAAGCCCCAGATTATCATTTAGCACAATGTACGCTTACTCAAAACTGGAAAAGTAACCAGAAAGTCTGGGTAAGTACACGACGTACAGGTGATTTACCCTTAGGTGATCAATCCACTTCCCGCCAGGTCTGTGCCGAGTGCTTGCAGCTATTAAACTACAAGGGGTTTGATTTACATAAAAACCGCAAGATTGCCTATAGTAAAAACCTGATAAAGACCTTCTCTAGAGAAGAGTTTTTTCGCATTTACACGCTCTATCCGGTACAAGGTTTAGCAGAAAAACTTGCATAAGTGAATTAGTGCGTTTATCGTTGTCACAACAGTTAATAAACACTTATCAAAAGGCAGCAGCTATGCAGCATATTTCTCTTAACCAAAAGAATCGCCCAGTAAGTACCGGCAACTCTTTTTATGGCTATTGGTTTAGCAGAAATTGTCGCGTCTGAAATTTATTGCGGGCGCCCAAAGGCTGCCCAGGCATATAAAAAAACCCCGGTGCAGTCCAATCACCGGGGTTTTTTTATAAGGAAAATTTAGCAATGAACAGCACAAGATCCAAACTAACTAATGAACAACTGATTACTACACCAGCTGAACTGCATCAGCAATTATCCATACCAGAGGCTATACAGGCACAAATAACTCAACAGCGTTTGGCTATACAAAAAATCATTACAGGTGAGGATAAACGACTAGTTGTAGTTGTTGGCCCCTGCTCTGTACATGACACTGAAGCTACCCTGGATTACGCCAGACGTCTGATACAACTACAACAGGAAGTAGCAGATAAACTCTTACTAGTAATGCGCGTTTACATAGAAAAACCCCGTACCTGTCTGGGTTGGAAAGGTATGGTTAATGATCCTGACCGTGACGGCAGTAATCATTTAAATAAGGGGTTAGGTGTCTCACGCCAGCTTATGCTACAAATAGCTCAGCTAGGCTTGCCCCTTGCAACTGAAGCTCTGAACCCTTTTCTAACACCTTATTTTGATGATCTAATCAGTTGGTATGCTTTGGGCGCACGCACCACTGAATCACAAACACACCGTGAAATGGCCAGTCAATTACCGGGTACTCTTGGCTTTAAAAATGGTACAGATGGTGGTTTTGAGGTGGCAGTCAATGCCATTAAAGCAGCAGCCCAACCACAGCAGATTACTCGTATTAATAATCAAGGTCAGTTGGTTTTATCTAACTCGCCAGGCAATCAGTCAAGCCATCTGGTACTGCGCGGTGGTAATCGTGGCCCTAACTATCAACCCCAACAGGTAGCTGCTGCAAGTCAGGCTTTACGCGCTGCGGGTGTTAATCCTCGGGTAATGATAGATGCCAGCCATGCTAACTGTGGCAAGGTTGCAGAACGCCAACAACAGGTATTAGAAAGTGTTGGACAACAGTTACAGGAAGGCCAGCCCATCTTAGGCGTTATGTTAGAAAGCTTTTTGGTAGCGGGACAACAACCCTTACAGGCCACTGAAGGGATTTACGGGCAATCCATGACTGACCCTTGCTTAGATTGGCAGGCCACCCGTATAAGCCTGCTAAAATTAGCTCAGCAGGTTAAACTAACCGCACCTCTAGCGGAACCTGCTTAAAAATTGCCAGTAACAATTAAATGGTAAAAAAATGTTTACTCTGCAAAAAATGAATCCAACAGACTATCGTCAAAAAACACGTAAAAGCAGCTTGATTCTGATTAGTGTATTTGCAGCCTTAGGAGTAGGATCAGCTAGCCTTCTGGTTAGTATTTGGGGTAAAGCAGATAGCAGTAACTTTCACCTAAATTTACTGGGAGTGTTACTTGGTTTACTGGTAACACTTTTGCTGGTGAAACTGCTATTCAGCAAACAACCCTTTATGAAAGAAGCCATCTACGGTTGGCATTTAAAGCGCAATCTGATGCGCGTTACCAATAAAATGCACAGAATCAGGGAATTAGCAGCAACTGATAATCCTGATGCATTAAAGCTGTTACGTTTTTACCATCTGGCACTTGAACAGATGCACCTTCTGGAAGGTGATGATACTGCGTTATTGGAATTAAAAGCAGAAAAGCTTTTTACCGAAGAACAGATGCGCAAGCTGAATTTAGATACTGATCTTAATTACTTAGATCCAGCCTGGCTGGAAACCCTTGAACAGAAAAAAACTTAAAAACCAGTTAATGCCGTGTTGTCTGGTCTGTTTTTAACTTTTTCTGCTCCATCATTAAGGCAGTAACATATTCAGCACGGGTTGAAGCATTGACGGGCTTTTCACGCTCTTCACACCAGCTGATCAAAGCTTCAACATCCACTTCTATCTTTTCAATTAAAATATTGCGTGTTGCAAATACTTCAATCATTTCTAAGCTTCTAGCCTGCCACTCCTGCCAGGTGGTTTCCAGACTGGCTCTGTCTTCCGCTACCTCAATTAAACGTGACCACTGATCTTCTTTAATCCAGCATAAGCCTGCAACCTGTGGTGTTACATTTATCTGTTGTTTAGTCATTACTTTTTTCCATTACAACTGTTTTATCGTTAACTAGACTAACAGCCTAGCACAAAGAAAAAACCTTATACCTATCAGCTAGCTCAGCTTTTCTGCATAAGCATCCAGTAAGGTTTCCTGTACACTCACTTCTGCTTTTCCTTCAGCGGGTGAATTTAGTAAATAAGCACCATCACTCTGCAACTCCCAGCTTTGGCAATTATCAAGCAAATAGGTTTCTAAATCTTTACGAACCCGGTTTGCCAGACGCGAATCAAGCAAAGGAAAGCAGGTCTCAACCCGGTGAAAAAGGTTGCGCTCCATAAAATCTGCACTGGCGCAGTAAACATCTTCCTGCCCATCGTTGTAGAAGCAGAACACCCTGGTATGCTCTAAAAAACGCCCAATAATGGAACGCACTCTTATATTTTCTGATACCTCAGGAATTCCCGGTTTTAAGCAACAGATACCACGAACTATCAGATCAATTTCCACGCCTGCCTGGCTAGCCCGATAAAGCGCTTTAATCAGCTTAGGTTCCGTAATTGCATTCACTTTAATAATAATTCGTGCTTTTTTACCTGCTGCAGCAAAGGCTGCTTCTCTGTCTATCATCTCAACCAGCTTTTTATGCAGGGTAAAGGGTGCATGAAGCAGCTTACGCATATTAAGCACCTGCCCCATTCCACACAGTTGCAAAAATACCTTGTGTACATCCTCACAAATATCTTTATTAGCCGTTAACAGACCATAATCGGTGTAAAGACGTGCTGTTTTAGCGTGATAGTTACCTGTACCCAGGTGTGCATAGGGACGTAATCGTCCCTGTTCACGACGCAACAGGTGCATCATCTTGGCATGGGTTTTATAGGCCACCACACCGTAAATAACGATAGCACCCGCTTCCTGTAAGCGGCTGGCAAGCGTAAGGTTATCGGCTTCATCAAAACGTGCACGTAGCTCTATAACAACGGTAACTTCCTTACCATTTCTTGCTGCTTCAACCAGAGCACTAACAATAGTTGAGTCCGCCCCAGTACGATAAAGGGTTTGTTTTATGGCAACAACATCCGGGTCGCTGGCTGCTTCACGTAACAGGTCTTCAACCGGTGAGAAGCTTTCAAAAGGATGATGCAACAGCAAATCGCTTTGACTGATGGCATTAAAAATTGAACCTTCTTCTTTACGCAACGGTTTTGGCAGGCCAGGAGTAAAGGGTTTGTAATGTAAATCAGGACGGTTTATCTGTCCCATAACCGCCATAAGGCGATTTAAATTAACCGGGCCATTAACCCGATAAAGATCATCTTCTGTTAAGGAAAACTGCCTTAATAAGAACTGAGCAAGCTCTTCCGGACAGTTATCAGCCACCTCAACACGTACAGCATCACCATAGCGCCTAGATAAAAGTTCACCACGTAAAGCACTGGCAAGGTCTGAAACATCTTCAGAGTTAACTGCAAGATCCGCATTACGGGTAATTCTGAACTGGTAGCAGCCCTTTACTTTCATACCTGGAAAAAGGGACTCAGCATGGGCATGAATCATAGAAGACAGAAAAACAAAATTATCACCACCTTCACATAACTCATCAGGTAAGCGGATTAAACGGGATAAAGAACGCGGTGCAGGTAAAATAGCTAACCCTCCTTCACGTCCAAAGGCATCTTTCCCTTCTAAAGACACTATAAAATTCAGACTCTTATTAACAAGACGGGGAAACGGATGGGAGGGATCTAGCCCGATAGGACTAATAACCGGTAAAATTTCATTATTAAAAAAGGCCTCAACCCAGTCAGCCTGTGCTTTTGTCCATTGTTCACGACGAATAAAACGTATCTGCTCTTTTTCCATTGCTGGAATTAGTACTTCGTTTAACAAACTGTACTGGCGTTCAACCTGTTCATGACATAAGCGTGAAATTTCTTTTAATACATCACTGGGGCGCATACCATCAATGGCTGATTTTTCTCTATCTAAAGCCACCTGGCGGCGCAGACCGGCCACACGAATTTCAAAAAACTCATCTAAATTACTGGAAAAAATCAGCAGAAAAAATAGCCGGTTCAAAAGTGGATGACTGGAATCTAAAGACTGCTCCAGCACCCGGATATTAAACTGTAGATGGGATAACTCACGATTAAAATATAAATCAGGTGCATCAAGATCAATACTGTCATCCGGTTTTCGACGCCGCACACCACTTTTACTCTGATTAATACGTAAAGCAGTACGAGGGGCACTTACTGTAACTGAGTGAGCGCCCGCTTCTGACTGACTTGCTACTTCTGGTTTAATTGCCATCTATCCCTGTCCTTTAAATTTATTGATTTAGTAGTTGTGCTGCCCGTTTGCCGTAATAAGTCAGAATGCCATCACTGCCCGCACGTTTCATGCACACAAGCGCTTCCATCATTACAGCTTCTGTCAACCAGCCTTTCTCTATAGCTGCCATATGCATAGCATATTCCCCACTAACCTGGTAAACCATTGTTGGTACACCAAAGTGTGCTTTTACCCGCTGTACTATATCTAAATAAGGCATACCTGGCTTAACCATTACCATATCTGCCCCTTCTGCTAAATCCAGAGCGATTTCATGCAAAGCTTCATCACTATTTGCAGGATCCATCTGATAGCTGGCTTTATTAGCCTTACCCAGGTTAGCTGAAGAACCAACTGCGTCACGGAAAGGCCCATAATATGCTGAGGCATACTTGGCAGCATAAGATAAAATACGTGTATTAACTAAGCTTTCTTGCTCAAGTACCTGTCGTAGTGCACCAATACGTCCATCCATCATATCGGAAGGAGCCAGTATATCCGCGCCTGCTTCAGCATGGGACAGCCCCTGCTTAACCAGTGTTTCAACAGTACGGTCATTAAGCACATAACCTTCAGTATCAATAATTCCATCCTGACCATGAGTCGTGTAAGGATCGAGTGCTACATCCGTAATAATACCTAGGTCGGGCACCGCATCTTTAACCGCTTTAATACTACGTTGTACCAGGCCATTAGCATTGTATGCTTCTTCCGCAAACTCACTTTTTCCTTCCTGTCCAACTACAGGAAAAAGAGCAATGCCAGGAATACCTAAAGCAGCTAGTTCACGTGCCTCCTGTACCAGTAAATCAATACTCAGCCGATTAACACCAGGCATGGAAGGAACGGCATTACAGGCATTAGTACCCTCTTGCACAAAAACAGGCACCAGAAAATCATTGGGTGTTAACTCAGTTTCACGCATTAAGCGACGTGAAAAATCATCGGCACGCATACGACGCATACGAGTAGCAGGAAACTGACGAAAAGTTGTTTGCACGCTTAAACCCTCATAAATAAACCATAAATAGATAAACCTTTATAACAGTATATCAGTCCAAAATTACATTTAAACTGCAACAGTTTGCCACTCACCCTTAATGGAGCTAAATTTAATAGGTGCAAGCTATTTATTCTTGGAGAAAATAATGAAAAAGAAAGTTGCTTTATTAATCTCAGGCTGTGGTGTTTATGACGGTGCAGAAATTTATGAAACGGTACTGACGCTGCTTCGCTTAGATGAAATGGATGCAGACTACCAATTTATAGCACCCGATAAACCCCTAGCTCAGGTTATTAACCATTTAACAGGTGAAGAGGTTAAAGAAAGCCAGCCAGAGGGTGCAGCCAGCCGAAACCTGTTAGTTGAAGCAGCTCGTCTGGCCAGAGGAGAGATTATTGCATTATCAGCAGCTAATCCTGATGATTATGACGCAGTCATTCTCCCTGGTGGCTTTGGAGTTGCTAAAAACTTTTCGACTTTTGCTTCAGATGGTGCAGCTTGTCATGTTGATGAGGATGTACAGGCTTTTGTACAAGCTTTTTATAAAGCAGAAAAACCTATTGGCCTAATGTGTATAGCTCCGGCCATTACCGCCAAACTTATTCAGCCTGGCATTTTATGTACAGTAGGAAATGATGCAGCTGTTGAAGGCGCTATGACCAGCATGGGATCTTTACATAAAAGCTGCGCAGTTGACGAGCTAGTTGTCGATAACAGCCATAAGGTTGTTACTACACCAGCCTATATGCTGGCTACCCGCATCACCGAAGCAAAAGCAGGCATTTTTAAACTTGTTGATAAGGTGCTAGAGCTGGCCTAATTTCCAGCCCTGCACTTTGCAGGGCTATTTTTAGATTAAATCTGCCACGCCGGATAAATCTGCACCTATTGAGTTAACCCTAATGGCATTAATACCCCAGAGAGTGGCAGGATTAATTTTTATTCTTTCATTTACATTGCAGGCACTACGTATCGCAAACTGCTCTGTACCTGTATTCCTGCGTCTGGGTGATAAAAACAAATCACCATCCGTCTTTTTAATACTAGCCACCAAAGGCGAGCGGGGATCAGGTGTGCGACCGATAACAACTGCCAGCTCACCATTATTAAGCCGGACATAAACACCTGGAGGATACACACCCAGCTCATTTAAAAACAGTAGGGTGAGTTTAGAGTCGAACTTACTTCCGCGCTGGGTGAAGATATCCCGTAACGAGTCTTTATGTTTTATAGGATTACGATAAGGACGATGCGTTACCATAGCCGTGTAGACATCGGCCAGAGCCAGAATTCTTGCTTCCCGACGAATAGCATCACCCTTCAGTTTACGTGGATAACCAGTTCCATCCAGTTTTTCGTGGTGTTGTGCAACCAGTTCCAGCCAAAGTACATCATCAATACCGGCAGCTTCAAGCTTCTGTGCACTCTGCAAAGGATGACGATTAATGACTTCACGCTGCTGATCATTCAGAGGTGTTTTTTGTTGGTGTAATCGTTGCTGGTAAGGATTCATCGCTATATTGCCAGTCAGTGCCGCCGCCAGCACGGATAACCTGACTGTCTGCTCTACCTGCAAACGCTCCAGTATTAATTCAGTTAATACAGCTATTTGCATAGGGTGGTGTACATGATAGGGAAACTGTTCAGCAAGATGTACAGCCCCTAGTAAAGCGTCGCTGTCATATTCAACCAGCCCCTGAATGTGCGTTACTATATCGTAAACACGCTTTTTAAGAACGTCACCAGCCGGGGGGTCGTCTGCCTCTATCAGTTTAAAAACCTCCTCTAACTTTAGGCAAAGCTCGTCGAACTCAGCAAAGGGGTTAACCTTGCGACGAAACTTTACAGGCTGAGGAATGAGGCTTTCCGGATCTGGCTCAATTTCTTGAGCAAACAGGCCTACTCTGGTTAAAATTTCCTTTTGTCTATCTGAGCGTAGGGTAGAACCCTTGACCATCAATAACTTGCCAAACTCGTCATAGATAGACCAAGGCACTGGCTGATTCACTTGAAGGTGTTCAGGCGTTATTCTCGTTAACTCAAAATCACGCAAAAACATAGCATATCCTTGCAGTCTGTCTGTAACCTAAAAAGGCTGATCAGCGTAGATGGCTTGCAAATAATCACCACCACACTGCAGTTCTTCAAACCAGGTTAAAAAGGCTTCAACCTGATCTTCTTGAAACATTGCTCCATGCTGCGGCACTATCATTTTTACTTTGTGAGGCAAAGCTCTAATTCTAGCGACCCAATGCCTGCATACAGCATTTGAATGCATGTAGCGTTTATGAAAAGGTTCCATGTATGCCTTATGTGCTTCAAAATCTTTGACAAAGACCTCACGGCCACCTTTTGGATAAATGGATGCACCAATATCACCTGTAAACAGGATACCTGAGCGCTCATCAAAAACACTGAAGTTGCCTTCACTGTGTAAGAAATGAGCCGGTAAAATTAGGAGATGATCACCTGTTGGCAAGCGAAGCTTAGCCCCCTTATCAGGCAGAGGAACAACGCGTTCAGGTTCATCTAAGCCAAAGTGAGAAACAAAGTGCAACCATAAACGTGAAATCAGTAGTTTCGCATCCGTTGCCTTCATCCAATAAGGAGCAGATGAACAAACATCAGGATCTTGATGAGTGGCTACCAGCGTATTAAGTTGACGAGGATGCAAATAACGCGTTACCTGCTCTAATACCTGGTGGAAGACGTAAGTTCCACCGGGATCAAATAAGTAACCCTGACCACCATTAATGATTAAACACTGATTGGTCTGCACAAAAGAATTTGAACCTTCTTCTTCCTCCCAGCCAAACCAAACAAACTGATGTTCATCATCTTCATATAATAAGCGATCATCATCTAAATTGTCACTCATCTTGATAGGCTCCTATTGTTGTTTTCCTTTGTATTTTGCCTACTCTAGAACAAATGTATGTCAGTAAAACTGAGCCAGCTCAAAAGCCGTAGCATTCATCTAACAGGTCAGTTCCACATTGCAGGTTTTCCAGCCAATCCAAAAAACTTGGAATATGTTCCTTACCAATAATTGCTCCATGTTGTGGCACAATCATTTCAATAGGATACTGACGAACCATGTTAACCCACTTGCGCAAAGCTGTATTATTGCCCATATAGCGCTTGTGAAAACCTTCGGTATAAGGCAGATGTTTTTCCCAGTCTTCCACCATTAAGTAGCGTTCACCACTTGGGAAAACAGCAGCACCTATATCACCAGAAAACAGAATTTTAGAACGACTGTCATAAAAGCAGAAGTTACCTTCACTGTGCAAAAAGTGTGCAGGCAACATAATAATTTCACCACCTGCTGGCAGCTTAATCATTTTACCGCGATCTTCAATAGCTATAAGACGGCTGGTATCACTAAAACCAAAGTGAGAAACAAAACGTATCCACAAACGGGAAACCAGCAAACGAGCATTGGTTGCTTTTAACCATAGAGTAACGGATGAAAGCACATCAGGATCTTGGTGAGTTGCCAATAGATACCGGATCTGGTCTAAAGGTAGATACTTATTAACTTCGGCAGCTACTTCTGAAAAAATAAAAGCGCCACCTGGATCAAACAAATAACCCTGATCCTGATTAACGACCAGCACCTGATTTGACTGCACCAAACTCTCATCTGTGTCAGGGTCTTCCCAACCAAACCAAATGTACTGGTGGTTATCGTCTTCGTATAGAACTTTACTACTTTCTACCATCTTCGACTCCATCGGCCTTAATAATCCTTCCATTTCTTTAATATATATCAATCATCCTTAACTTAACAATTGACACAAAGCAATAAACCCACCAGATAAGGTAGGTTTATTGTTTTGTCATGTAAAGCTTTCATCTAATCGCCTTGCTTAACCTTAGGTAACAGGCGTGAAATCAATATACCCATTTCAAATAACAGCCACATAGGTACAGCCAGCAGGGTTTGTGAGAAAATATCGGGCGGTGTTAACAACATGCCAATTACAAAACAACCCAGAATGACATAAAGACGCTTGGCCACCAAACTTTCAACCTTAGTAACTCCTGCCAGTACCAGTAATACTGTTGCAACAGGTATTTCAAAAGCAATACCAAAAGCAAAGAACAGCTTAAGCACAAAGCTCAGGTAGGCATTAATATCTGTCATTACTGCAACGCCTTCTGGTGCGGCAGTTGTAAAAAAAGCAAATAACAAAGGGAATACAGCATAATAAGCAAAGGCCATACCTGTATAAAACAAAACAATACTGGAAGCTAGCAGAGGAAAAGCCAGCTTCTTTTCATGTTCATATAAGCCAGGTGCTATAAAACTCCATATTTGATACAAGATATAAGGCACACTAACTAAGAAAGCTGTAAATAAAGTTAATTTAAAGGGAGCTAAAAAGGGAGAAGCCACCTCAGTTGCAATCATTTGTGTGCCAGCAGGTAGAATAGATCGTAAGGGCTCAGATATAAATAAATAGATATCATTGGCAAAATAAAATAAGCCAATAAAAACAACCAGAACAGATAAAACAATGCGCAATACGCGGGAACGCAATTCAATTAAGTGCTCAACCAGGGGTGCATGTCCTTCCGGAACATTGGTCTCTTCATGATTTGAAGAATCGGGGTTACTCACTTTGAATCATCCTTAGGCTGCGTTCTGGAAGATATCGAGGCTTTACTGCTGGGTTTCTGCAACTCCATCTCTTCAGTCAGCTCCTTTTCTGCCTCAAGTAGGCCGCTACGTACCTTTTTTTCATGCTCGGCCAAGCGCTCACGCATTTCCTCCAACTGCATCTGTTCATTCACTTCCTGCTGAATTCCAGACATCATTTTCCGGATACGCCCAATATATAAGCCCAAGGTTTTTATTGCTTGCGGTAAGCGGTGGGGGCCTAAGACCAAAAGCCCCACCACAGCAATGACCAGAAGTTCAAAAAAGCCAATATCAAACATAGACTAGGGCGCTTATCTGCGCTCCTGCTCCTGATCAACTTTAGTTGCTTTAACGTCAATAGAATCTTTTTCCGCTGCTTTTTTCTCCAGATTTTCAGATGTGGTTTCCTGTTCGCCTTCTTTCATCGCTGATTTAAAACCCTTTACGGCACTTCCTAAATCACTTCCTAAGCTGCGAAATTTTTTAGTTCCGAAAATCAGAACGACTATGCCCAGTACAATAAGAAGCTGCCAGATACTAATGCCACCAAAACCCATGATTATCTCCTGCTATAGACCGAAATATCGATTAAATGGTTGTTATTTATTGCCGCGACTCGCCTTTTCATCCAGGCCGGAAATACCCATACGGCGAGCCAGCTCATTAAGTACATCCTGATGACTAATTTCTAAATGTGACAGCATAACCAGTGAATGAAACCAGAGATCCGCTGTTTCCGCAATAAGGTCATTCTTAACGCCGGATGTTTCAGCATCCTTGGCCGCTAAAATTGTTTCCGTTGCTTCTTCACCCACTTTTTCTAAAATTTTATTTAGCCCTTTATGGTGCAACTGGGCGACATAAGAATTGGCAGGATCGGCCTGTTTACGTTCCTGCAAAATAACAGCTAGCTGCTGAAGAATATCACTCATTAATACCACTGCCCTGTTAAATCTGAAAAAAGTAACTAAGAATAATTAAAACCTACGTAATACACCAGCAGTCTAACGTCTAAGCAACATTAAAAGCCCAACTCCACCTACCAACCAAGGTTGCCACTCACCTTCAAGCAAGGGCAGAAGATGTTCACCCAGCCCAGTAATTAAAGCTAAGCCCAGCAGCAAACCTCCAACCCAAAGTTGTCCGTTACGCCGACGGTTTCTGGCTATTTCAGTTTTCAGCTCAGCAAGTATCAGGCGCTGAGCCCGCTGATCCTGCTGCCAGCTACTCAACTGACTTAAACCCTCGTGAGCAAGCTGAGGCAGTTCAGGAATTAATTCCAGCCAGTCCGGTAGTTTTTCCTGCGCTTTTTTTAGAATACCACGAGGACCTACGCGTTGTTTCATCCAATTTTCTAAAAAAGGCTTAGCCGTAGTCCATAAATCCAGTTCCGGATAAAGCTGTCTGCCCAAGCCCTCGATATTCAGTAGTGTTTTCTGTAATAACACCAGTTGTGGCTGGACTTCCATATTAAAACGACGGGCAGTTTGAAAAAGACCCAACAAAACCTGCCCAAAAGAAATGTCTTTTAAAGGTTTTTCAAAAATAGGCTCACAGACCGCACGGATAGCCGCAGCAAACTCATTAGCGCGTGTTCCCTCACCCACCCAGCCAGATTCAATATGTAGTCTGGCTACTTCGTGGTAATCCTGTTTAAAAAAGGCTAACAGGTTACGTGCCAGATAGTTTTGATCCTCAACACTTAAAGAACCAACAATACCGCAATCAATAGCAATATAGCGTGGACTTTCAGGTTTACTGGTATCCAGAAAAATATTGCCGGGATGCATATCAGCATGAAAAAAGTTATCGCGAAAAACCTGGGTAAAGAAAATCTCTACACCACGTTCTGCCAGTTTTTTCATATTAACTTTATGCGCCTTAATGGTTTCCACCTCAGCAATAGGTACACCGTAAATACGTTCTTGTACCATCAGATTCTTGCGGGTAAAAGGCCAGTGGATAGCCGGTACATAAAGTAAGGGTGAGTTTAAAAAGTTACGCTTAAGCTGAGAGGTGTTAGCCGCTTCTTTTTGCAGGTCTAATTCATCCATCAGGCTAACTTCATAATCTGCCACCACAGCAACAGGATGAAGACGACGTGCATCAGGTACCAGACGCAACAGCAGGTGTGCCAGCATGTATAAAAGCTGTACGTCTTTTTTAATTACTTTTTCTACACCGGGGCGAATAACCTTAACAACGACCTTTTCACCCGTATGCAACCTGGCAGCATGTACCTGTGCTACAGAAGCCGAGGCAAGGGCCTCACTTTCAAATTCTGCAAAGGCTTCTTCAACCGACATGCCCAGTGCTTTTTCTACAGTTACTTTAGCCTGTGCAGCAGGAAAGGGTGGTACCTGATCCTGTAGTTTTCTCAACTCATCGGCCACATCAGGCGGCAATAAGTCACGGCGCGTAGAAAGCATTTGTCCAAATTTAGTGAATATAGGCCCCAACTCTTCTAGGGCTAAGCGCAGACGCTCACCCCGGGTATAGTCTCTCATAGGAAAGAGTTGGGCAGGGTTTAAACGCATCAGAATAACCAGCGCAAAAGGTAAGCGGTCTAAGGGAATCAAACTATCTAGCCGATAACGTAAAGAAATCCAGGCAATACGAAAAGCACGATATAGGCGTCCCACTTATTTTTCTCCTGCATTTGGCTGCAACTGCTCTTCCAGCAGGTTAATACGCGCTTCTAAGCGATCAATATCTAATCTAAGCTCATGCAGCGCATCTTCTGCCAGGTGCCAACTATTCTGCCCCGGAAGAATGGCTGCTTCATCATCCAAATAAGATTTTATATCTTCACTGGCCGAGCTGGAAAAACGCCGTCCGAACTGCAAGAGCTGATTAAAACCAGCCTGAACAGAAGTAAGAGGTAAAGGCCCAGTAACACGGGCAATCAGCTCCTGGGTATCTAAGCCTAAGCCTACAATTAATTCTTGA
>Ga0055584_100001659_pt1 | contig 21781 bp, 27 predicted proteins | sample OSDHelmetaG_FD_58716 | JGI IMG/M metagenome (GOLD analysis project Ga0055584, IMG submission 58716) | Pelagic marine sediment microbial communities from the LTER site Helgoland, North Sea, for post-phytoplankton bloom and carbon turnover... | ecosystem: Environmental > Aquatic > Marine >...
TAATCATATGTTTTTAAGGAAAATTTCTAATGTTTTCAAGAGATTCTAATAAACCTACCAAAGCATCATCATCATCATCATCATCAAGTGTTATTGGTACAGAAATGCAAATAAATGGAAATATAAAATGTAGCGGCAACCTTGTACTTAAAGGTAAGGTAAAAGGTAACGTTGAATGTGACCATATAAATATCTCATCGGAAGGAAACTTAAAAGGAAATATCAAAGCACTTCAATCTTCAATCGGTGGAAATTTTGAAGGTGATATTTTCGCAGATTCACTTTCAATAGAATCAACTGCAAACATTAAGGGCAAACTTCACTACAACAATCTCAAGGCTCAACCTGGTGCAAATCTTGATGTTGAATTAATAAGGGGGTTAGATAACTCCACCAAAAATCAAGTTAAATCGAAACAAAGGAAAGGGAAATAATGGCTGATACCCAATCAATCATTGGTAAAGGAGCAATATTTAAAGGTAAAATATCAAACGCCTCAACAATAGAAATTAATGGAAGAGTTGAAGCAGATATAAAATCGGAAAAAGTAACTGTTGGAAAACAAGCTACACTAGAAGGTTCTATAGTCTCCGAACTAGTTGTTATCTCCGGTAATTATCAAGGCAAAATTAAGGCTGACTCTGTTTGGTTAACAGATTCATCAGTAATTACAGGAGAAATTAACTATAAATCTCTGCAAATGGATCGAGGAGCTGCTTTAAATTGCAAAATTGTTCATAATTGGGACGAAAAAAAACTTAAGACTAATAGAAATGATATTAAAGAAGATTCTAGTGAATAAAAAACAGGAGATTAAAATTGGCTGACATTTCTTATATTAATAAAGACCTTGTAATGGAAGGGACTCTTGAATCAAAAGAAGGACAAATAGTTATTGCAGGTCAATTCAAAGGAAATATAACAGCAAAATCAGTGATAATTGAAAACTCTGCTCACGTTCAAGGAAATGTAAATAGCGAGCATCTCAAAGTAGAAGGTAAAATTACTGGAGATATTACTGCTGACCTTCTGGAGGTATCTAGTTCAGGATTGATTGATGGAAAGCTTAAAACTAATTCTCTATCTGTGGATACAGGTGCCCAAATATCAGGTAACGTTGGAAGAATCTCTTGATTTTTCGTAGTTTTTCTGGGTGTTTATACAATTTTTAAAAAAATCAATAGCTGTTTGCTCTCCTTCTATCTTTGATAAAAAGATGGAAGAAAATCTTCCTGCTGCCATTGCCACAGCCCATATGTCTTTTTCATCACAAGCATATTGATATAGAAAGCTCTCAACCTCATCTCTTATGACAGCATACTTTTTTTTTTTAATATCAATCTTTTTTGGAAAATTTATAATTTTATTAGAATTTTTCATAATTCCAAAACGACAAAAATAGTAAATGTTTAAAATTTTATTTATAAAAGTTTTTAATTTGTTATAAAATTTAAAAAATATTATGAAAAAAAAACAATCTAATCTTCCAGTCAAAGCTAAAAGTAATGAAGTCATTAAGGTTAGCCAGGATAAAATAAGTCCATTTGATATTACGCAAAAGCTTCATCATTTAAAGAATCGTTCTGAGGTTAGGAAGTTTTTACCTGATATACTAGGAAGAGTTCTTGCTAGAACTTGGATAGATGCAGAGTTTAAAGAACAATTTCATGCGGATCCTCAAAAAACCCTTGAATTCAATGGTGTTTATCTACCGGAAGATATGTCAATTGAATTTCAAAAGCCCAATTCAGATAGACCCAGAATAGTAGTTTATGAACAAAGGCCTAATTCTAAGTTCAGACTTAGAGTTTTATATTTACAATTAGTTATGATGGCGGGTAGATGATTTTTTTAATAATTCCATTTTTTTTGCTTGTTTATTTTGTCAATGTGGAAGCTTACGCTGATACTAACGAATTAAATGACGATGAATATTACCAAAAGGGTGTTACTCATTACGACGATGGGGAGTTCAAAGAATCATATATAGTTTTTTTCAACCTTTCACAAAAAGATCACAAAAGCTCAATTCATAATCTTTCAAATATGTATTTTGAAGGTATCGGAACAACTCAAGACTTTCAACTTTCATTGAAATATACATGGTTATGCTCCTTAAATGGAAATAAAAAATGTATTAATAAAATTGATAGAGCACTAGATAAAGTAAATGAAGACACCATCACAAAGATGAAATCTGAAGTTGAGGGAATGTTAGAAAAAAAATATATTGATAGTACTGACGAATATGCGGCTTTCAAGTTAGCATATTGGCATGAAAAGTTTTCTCCAGAAATTGATTTAGAAAAATCATATTTGTGGTATTCTGTAGCCGTGAGTTCTGGAAATTATAAAGCTATGAAATTTAGAGATAGAGTTGGTGAATCTTTAGAAAATGGAATATTACTTGAGCTACAAAAAGAAGCTTTTGATATTTTTACTAAGCAAAAATATTTAAAAATAAAGAATATATCTGGAGACTCATTATGAAGTATAAAGTTCATTGGATTATCGATGGAATAATGGAAATAGAAGCTTCATCAAAAGAAGATGCTGAAAATATTCTTCGAAAAGATTTGGAAGACTACGTAAAGAATTCTGATCAATTAATGAACAAATTTATTGCAAAATCAATCCAAGGTACGGGATATGGTACTGGTACCGATGAAGTAGAGGATGACCCGAAATCAGATGATGAAAAAAATACTTAGTCTTTTAATACTTTGTTTATTTTCATACCCATTAGCACTACACGGCAAGCCTAAAGGTAGGACATATGCACCTGAGGAAGGAACATTCGACAGAAGAAAACGTATAGTTATCGAGCGAAAATGTAGATTAATTAAAGAACAAAAGATTCCTGATGATGTTATATGTACATATCAACCACAACCAAAAGAAAAAGGTGAGAAAGACAAACAGATTTACCTAGGTTCTCCAGGATTTGCCTGCCAAAAGGAAATTACTTGTCCAAAAAAGTAAATTTTTCTGCTTCTTCCTTTAGGAAAAAAATTTGGGTGTTATTAGAACCAGCAAAAGAAAATGATGTTCTTTCCAAGTTTGTTGATATCTTTCTATTAATTTTAATTTTTTTAAATGTTCTAATGGTTATTCTTGAGACTGTTGAGGGTTTTTTTTTAAACTATAATAAATTTTTCAGGATTTTTGAATTTTTCTCAGTTTTAATTTTCTCTTTAGAATATGTGGGTCGGTTTTGGTCTTGTGTTGAAGATAAGCATGATAGTGATAATTTTAGAGTTAGAATAAAATACTTACTCAGTTTTTCTGCGTTAGTTGACTTGATAGCAATTCTACCAAGCCTTTTAGCGTTTATTTTCCCATCTGTTGACTTAAGGTTTATAAGAGTTCTTAGAATTTTTAGATTTTTAAAGTTTTCTAGATATTCAAGCTCCATAAATAATTTATTAAAAGTAATTTGGGATCAAAGAAAATCTTTTGGAGCAGCTTTTTTTATTCTATTCATAATGTTAATAATAGCCTCAAGCGGAATATACCTTGTTGAAAAAGATGCTCAACCTGAAAAATTTGGAAGTATCCCCCAAGCTATGTGGTGGTCTATTGTGACTCTAACTACAGTAGGTTACGGGGATGTTTATCCAATAACTACATTAGGAAAGGTTTTTGGCTCAGTGATAATAATACTTGGAATTGGAACTGTAGCATTACCCTCAGGTATTTTAGCCTCCGCATTTAGTGAACACACAAGAAGAAGCCAAAATAAATATAAACAAGAACTAGAAAATGCACTTAAGGATAATAAAATAGATAAATCAGAAAGAGTTCAATTAAATAAACTAGCGGAGAAATTAAATCTATCGGATGAAGATATTCTTACTATTGAGAGCTTTTATAAATCAGGTAAAAATTAACCAACAGATCCAATAAAGTTAGCTATTCCTGTACTTACCCTTCTGGCACATTCATAAAGAGACTCAAGTTTTTTAAAAATATTTTTTTCTTCATCAGAATAATCTATAAGAGTATCACTCAAATAATCTGACTTATCTTTAAAGCCACCATTAGAAGTTTTTATTTTACCAGTTGGAAATATTTGTCTTAGTATCTTAACTGCTTCAAAAATATCAAATCTAATTAGTCGTGCTACTATCTCATCCTTAGTTGTTCCCATTTGATCACTGAAATTAGGTATTTTTACAGAAAGAAGAAAAATCTCATGAAAAATGGCAACCCTAACTCCATGCATTAGCAGTAACTCGTCCCTTACCTCTTTTTCGATTACCCTTCCTCTTCCGACAGCGATTCTTCCTCTATGCTTTCTACTTAATAGCCAATTTCTAATTTCCATATATTCTTGATGAATTTTTCTGTAAACTTTATTTAATCTCCAGTGAACATCAAATTCTTCTAATAATTTAGCTACGTCTTTCATGTTCTCACTTCTCACAGAGTTTGAAGTTCTTGTGGACCAAGACAACCACATGCCAGGATCATAACAATCAATGTATGCCTTTAAAACCTCAATATCACTAAACGCAAAGGCATATTGGACCATATCCATTATCCTTCTAAACCTTTCAGAAGATTTGAAATATTCATTAAAAATCTTTGGATCTTTCCTAATAAAGGTTCCAATCCCTCCCAGAGTATTAGCTAACATTCCTAACTGCTGAAGGATAGAGTTTTGAGGGATTGCTCTGGTTTGACTAGGATGATAAACAAGTGTTTTTACAGAACTATCAAAGTGTCTTTTCACAGATCTAGAACCCGTTGAATGATTAAGGTTAGAACCAAAAACGCTTAGTAAAGCAGCATAATTAGGGTCATCCATTATATCTGTATTAAAATTCTTAATGGTATTTACAAATTCAATTCCAAAATCAGGCGAATTATACAATGAATCATTATCTTTGACAAAATCTGTATCGAAGCAAAATTCAAAAATTCTAGAAATAGCCGCAAATGACAAGTCATGATTCATAAAATATTGGTATCCATCTCCTCCCTGAAAACTCATCTCTTGTACAAGGTCAATATTCCATTCAGCAAGTTTTTTTCTAGTATAGTTACAACAAACATACCTTAGCCTATCATCAAGTGAGACAGGGTGTCCTCCTCTTCCAATAGATTCTCCATGAGTATTAAAAATCAGAAGTTTAACTCCTGAAATATTATTATTCACAAGCGTACTTGCTATTTTCCTTTGAAGATTTTCAATTGAAAGTACTGCGGCCGTTTGTCCTAAGTATCTTCCTGCATCTGAATAACCTGTTTGAACAGTTATTTTTTTTCTATTTAAAACATAGCTTCTAAAATGTTTATTTTTCAACAATGTAGAAATTATTGAATGACCATTCTCAATCCCCTTTTCAGTTTCAAATAGTGGTGAAATATCTACCTTTTCCTCAACACCAAACATTTTTGAAAAATAAAGAGCTGTCATTACTGTTAGAGAATAATCACATTCGGCAATTAAAAACCTTACTGGCTGATCTTCGTCAACATATTTTAAAACCTGTTTGATCAACATAAAGTATTTTCTAGCATTCATATTTTCTTCAACAATACTTCCAAAATTAATCTTTACTGGTTTAACTCTATCAATGCGCTTAGATAGTTCTCTAAGATATGTTCTTTTATTAGAGGGGTCTTCTGGGTCGCCAGTCAACTCAATCTCTCTTGATATAGCATTATTCAATTGATTGGCATTTAATCTAAACTGTGTTCTGCCCAATCCCAAACCACAATTTATTACTAAAATCTTAAATAAAAGAAGGTCATCAAGTATAGATTTAACTATTTTAGTTTTCTCATTCCAGAATTTATTTATTATTCTGTCTATTTCAGTTATAAGTGTTTTTGAACTTGTCAAAAGTTTGCTTTTATTGAGATGCATAAAGTTTGAAACAACTTTAATTTTTTCTAAGTCAGCTAGAAAATCTTTATCTTCAAAATATTTTAAAGCTTTCTCATTACATTTAACTGCTTCATTTAATCTATTTTTTATTAATTTTAGCTCACTATTCATTTTTTTTGAATTCGACTTCTTAATAATAGAATCAACTTTATTTTTATATATTTTTAATTGATTTATTTTTACTAATAACCTCTTTGCAAATGAATTATTCCAAAAAATATCACCCCTACCATCTACATCGTAGCCTACCCATGTATTTAGTCGTAAAATTTTAGGCTCAATCTTATAGTATTCTTTAGGATAAAGGTCCTGGCTCACTTTAAGAAATACACCATAAAAAGTTTCTAAAGACTCCTGAAGAAACTCAAGTGCTACCATTGATAGCGAATGCTCATAATCTAATGTAATATTTTTTTCTGGTCTTTGTTCAGTCTTAAATATTTGTTTTATTATGGATTTTAATTTTTTATGATTTTTATCTTTATTAGAAAATCCATATATGGCCAGATTAGCTAACTCTTTCATCATTTCATGTGTAGTTCCAAAGGTTGGATGTGCAGTGAAGACAATTCCAAAAATTTCCTCTTTAATCTTCATATTAAATTCAGTAAAGCTAATTAATGATTTATCATCAAATGCTAAAGATTTTATGATTTGGGCAATTTTCTTTTTATTTTTCTCTTTATCTAGACAACCAACATAAGATTTCAGTCTATCTGCTCTTAGTCCAAGCGAACCTACAGCAAGTCTTTGAATTAATGCTTCAAGAGCTGAATAATTAAGCTTATTTTTTTCCAACATTCTCGAAATATCTAATGCAAGCATTGTTATTGAGTTTGAAAAAGGGTCTTTTTCTGCGCCTGATCTTATCCTGTCAAGATTCTTTTGTAGAGCTTTTCTTAATTGTTGAGTATTTGTATCCTTATCTACAGGAAAACAACTCCAAGTCTCAGGTAACAACGGTTTTCTGTATAAATCCATCTCTGAGTGTGATAATTTTCTTATATTAGTGCTTGTCATTTCAATAAAAATTATTTAATTAAGACTTATATCATAATTAATAATCTAAGGAAGCTCTATAATCTATTAATCTTACCATGGCAATATTGAAAGAAAAAGTTACAGATATTCATCACTGGACTAACAAAACCTTTAGTTTTAAAACAACTAGAAACTTATCGTTCAGGTTTAAAAATGGAGAATTTGCGATGATTGGTTTAGAAATAAATGCCAAACCACTCCTCAGGGCATATTCAGTAGTAAGCCCTAACCATGAAGATCATCTTGAATTTTTATCAATTAAAGTTCCTAACGGACCACTCACCAGTAAATTACAACATATTGATATTAATCATGAGATACTAATAAATTCAAAGTCTACTGGAACTCTTGTTTGTGACTATTTACTTCCAGGAAGAAATTTGTATCTTTTTTCTACTGGAACAGGTTTAGCGCCTTTTATGAGTATAGTAAGAGATCCTGAAACATATGAAAAGTTTGATAATGTTATCCTTACTCATACTGTTAGAACAATTAAGGAACTTGCATACAAAGATTTATTACAAAATTTAAATAATGATGATATCTACTCTCATGTAACTAAAGGAAATTTTGAATATTTTAATACAGTAACAAGAGAAAAATGGGAAAGAATTGGACGCATTACTGAGTGGATTAAAAATAAAAATCTTTGGGGTGCAGTAAAAAAAGAAGACTTCAACCCCGAACTTGACAGAGTTATGATTTGTGGCTCCGAGGAAATGACTTACGAACTTAAAAAAATATTTGAAGGTTTAGGATCTAAAGAGGGTTCAACAAAAGTTCAAGGAGGCTTTGTGATAGAAAAAGCGTTTGCAGAAAATAATTAGGACTAAATTTGTCAAAAATCAAGCTAATATATTTCGATTTTAATTTTTGGAGAATCGATATCTTAAGACTCAGTCTCGCATATGCGGGTATAGATTATGAGTTTGAAAGAATCCCAAGAGAGGATTGGCCAAAGTTTAAAGATAAGCAGCCTTTTGGTCAACTTCCGATTATGTACTATAAAGATAACGTTTTTTGTCACACACATTCTCTTGCAGTATTTTGTGCATCCAAATCAGACCTTTACAGTAGTGATGAAAAAAAACAAATAATAATTAATCAGGTTATAGACTGGGCAAATGAAATAACATATAGAATAGCTCACTCAATTAGAGAAAAGAATCCAGATAAATCAAAAAAACTTAGAAGAATATTCATTGAAAAAGATTTTTTTACATGGTTCGGGTATCTAGAGGAGTTCTTTAAAAAAAACTCTACTAATTCATTCTTCATTGGAAAACTATCAATTGCAGATATAACTGCTTGGAGAGTTATAAGATGGTTTTTATCAGGAAATCTTGAAAAAATTGATACGAAATTTATTGAAAAATTTCCAAATTTAAAAGATTTTTATGAAAAATTTTCTTCAAATGAAAAGATTAAAAACCTACAAGAGTTTAAAGAAATTATGAACTAAGATTTTGTTTGCATATCAATTGAAAAATTCGATTTCATCCAAAAAAGAATTAATAGACCTGGGATTCCTAAGAATGTTGAAATAAGAAAAAAATACCCCCACCCTACAAATTCAACTAAAAAACCACCAGGAGAAGATAATACTGTTCTAGCTATACCCATTATTGAAGAAAGTAATGCGTATTGAGTTCCTGTATACCTTTTATTACACAAGATGGACAAATACGCAACAAAAGCAGCTGAACCAACACCGCCAGAAAAATTCTCGCCAGCAATAGTTAAGAGGAGGTAATTAAAATCTGGACCAACTTTGTATAAAACGATATATAACAAATTAGAAATTATCTGTAAAATTCCAGAATAAACAAGTGCATTTAAAATTCCTCTTGTCTTTACTAAATATCCTCCAAAAAATACTCCTATTACTGTCATCAAAACTCCAAATATTTTACTGGCATTGGCTATTTCAAGGTTTGAAAATCCAAGTTTAACATAAAAAGGGTTAGCCATTACCCCAGCAACAACATCTCCGAATTTAAAAAAGAAAATGAAGCTTAAAATCAATGCGATTCTAAAAAAACTATTCCTGAAAATAAATTCCTTAAAAGGTTCTAAAACACTCTTATTATGGTTATAAATTTTATTAGATTTTGTTGTGTTCATTAAAAAAACAACCAAAAATATAACACTAATTATGAAAATTGATAGTGTAAAGAATACCTCGAACCAAGTCATTATTTCTTTTAAATAAAGCGTACCAGCGCCTGAAATAATACCCCCAAATCTGTAACCTAATTGTGTCATTGCCACACCTGCTCCCTGTGACTTTTCCTCTAGAATTTCTATTCTGAATGCATCAATTACAATATCCTGACTAGCTGATAAAAATGATATTAATAGTGCAGTAATGGCTATTATTGCCAAATCTTTATTTGGATCTAAGTTACCAAGAAACAATAGACTGGGAATTAGGAAAAATTGAATTAGTAGTAACCAAGATTTTCTATGTCCAAGATAGTTCTTTAAAAAAAAAACGTTATATTTATCTAAAATCGGTGACCAAAGAAATTTTATACTCCAAGGAATTGAGGTTAAAGCAAATAATCCTACAGTTGAGATATCAATATTTTCTCGTGTCAACCAAATAAATAATGTTGAAAGAATAAGATATAAAGGTATTCCACTTAGAATTCCCATTAAAAATATTGAAATGAGTTTCTTGGAAAAATAAAATTTTATTATATTAATCTTCATTAGACGTTGTGTTTTTTTTCTTTTTTAATAATAATATATATATGTTTTTTCACTTTATAAAATTTTTAATAGTCTTTACGTTTATAGTTGTTTCTAACAAATCAAAATCTACCGACATTCCCAATTTAAAGGGTACCTGGATTGGAAAAAATAATACTCTTTCAAACCAAAGAGGCTTTAGAACTTGGGAAAAGAAAGTTGAAATATTAGAGCAAAAAGACAGACGATTCAAAGGCACATTTTCCTACACCGATGGCACGAAAGATTTCTTTGGTGTAATACACCCAGATAATGAAACTTTTACTTGGGTGGCGGCTAACAGCAGAGGCTACAATATTGGAAGAATATTAGAAAAAGACAGGATAAGTGCTTGCTATGTTGAATCAGGAATCGATGCAACAGCAGGTTGTGCTGATCTAACTAGAAAATAAATTAATTTACACCTTACAAAATAATTCTTTCATCAATTCAGTAGGCTTTTTTTTAGCCAAAGTTGTGGTTCCTCTCCAGTGGATTCTTTTGTTGTCTAGAATAACAATTCTTTTGAAATACTCTAAGGCTCCTTTCATATCCGATGTAACAGCTAAAACAGTAACTTGATTTAGAATGCTCAGATTACTAATAATTTTAAAGATTAAGTTTGATTTTATAGGGTCTAACCCAGCGGTTGGTTCATCTAAAATCAAAAATCTTGGATTATGTGAAATTGCCCTAGCTATCGCTACTCTTTTTCTCATACCTCCAGATAGTTCATTAGGAAATAAAAATGCATCATCAGTTGAGAGGCCAACAATTTTGAGGATTTTCTTTGATTTAAGTATTAAATTCTTGTTTCCCTCACTTCCTAAGCTTTGAAACATTACGTTTTGCCATACACGGAGACTATCAAATAACGCGTCTTTTTGAAAAACTACTCCAAATAGATTATTAGCCATTGATTTATCAGTTTTATTTGCTGGGCTCTGATTTATAAGAATCTTACCCCTATTGGCACGAACAAGACCTACTATAGATTTCAGTAATGTAGTCTTACCTGAAGATCCCCTTCCAATAATACATGTGGGCAAGCCTTGCTTTACTTCAAATGATACATTAGATAGTATTTTTGTATCTTCATAAGATACGGAAATATTTTTTAAAACAATTTCATTTTTCATATAAAAAAATGTAACTTAAACATTAAATGAATCTGAATTATAGCGTTAACAATATAAATTTCAAAGAAGGAACAGTAATTATTGCAGGAGCAGGGCCTGGAAACATAAAATTAGTAACTATCAAAACCATCCTTGCTCTAAAATCTGCAGATGTAATAATTTATGATTCATTAATAAATAAGGGATTATTAAAATATTGTAAAAAGAAAGTAAGACTAATTTTTGCCGGCAAAGCCTCAAACTATCGAGCATGTTCGCAAGAAGATATTAATGACTGGCTAGTAAAATATGCAAAAATGAATAAGAAAGTACTAAGACTAAAAGGTGGAGATGTAAGTTTTTTTAGTAGAGGTAGTCAGGAAATTGATTTTTTGAAAAAAAATAAGATCGAATTTAAAGTATTCACCGGAATAACATCTGCTCAAGCAGCTTTAAAAGAAAACGATGAAAAAGAGGTAAACTTTAAACTTTGTCTAAACCTTATCACAGGTCATAAACAAATAAAAACTTTTAGCAGGAAAATTAATTATGATTACTTGGTAAATACAGGCGGAAAGATTTTAGTATATATGGGAGTAAGTCAAATTGAATCTATAAAAAATAACTTAATCAAAAGTGGAATGAAAAAAAATACTAAAGTTTCAATAATATCAAACGCATCATTAGAAAACCAAATAATTTTCAATACAAAATTAAAAGATGTTACTAATTTCGTTAAAGATAATGAAGTCAAGCCACCTTCTATAATTATTATAAAATAATCCCTATGAAATCACTAAAATATTTTATTGAATATATCTTCGTAAGAATATTTTATATTTCTTTTAGAATTTTAGGATTTAAGATCTCCTCATTCATTACCGGAAAGATATTTAGAATATATGGGTTTTTTTCCAAAAGAACACCGGTAGCAATCGATAATATTGGCAAAGTAATTAAGGGCATAAATGATAAAGAGAAAGAAAGAATTATTTTTAAAATGTGGGAGAATTTTGGCAGAGTCATTGGTGAATATCCAAGCCTAGATAAGATTCGCGTAATAGACAATAAAAAAGTTAAAATAATAAATATAAGAAATTTATTAAATCCCTTAAAAAAAAATAAAAATTGTTTATTCTTCTCTGCCCATCTGGGTAATTGGGAATTGACATCCCATGCTCTTACAGAAAATGGATTTAAAATAAATTTTATTTACAGAGCCCCTAACAATAAATACGTAGACAATTTATTAAGAAGAATAAGGTTTAGCTATGGTGTTGGATTAATAAAAAAAGGTCCTGAAGGTGCAAGAGATTGTATAAAAGTCTTAACGAAAAATGGTGGGAATATTGGGATGTTAATTGATCAAAAGATGAATGATGGAATATCGACTAGATTTTTTAATAAAGATGTTATGACGGCATCTGCAATTGCAAAATTTGCATTAAAATTCAGATGTCCAATAATACCAGCATTTTGTATAAGAGAATTTGGCACAAATTTTAGAATTGAATATTTAGAACCAATTACCTACAAGAAAATAAAAAGTTTATCTTCAGAAGAAAAAATTATGAATTATTTAAATAAAATAGTTGAAAAATGGATTAAAAAGTATCCAGATCAATGGATTTGGATTCATAATCGTTGGTAAGATTCCGTAAAATAAGATTAGCGACTCGATTTACTTCATTCAATGGCTTATATGAGGGCTTTTCAAATTTACCATTAAAAATTCTTATATATTTTTCTTTAATTAAAAATTCACTAAAATCTTTAAGCTTTCTTTTTATATTTTTAAGCTCAACTATATAGGTAGATTTACCCGTATTTAAAACATCAGAGATCATACCAACAGAATCTTGGGTAACAATAAAGAAGTTTGAGGATTCTAATAATTCTGGATAGGAGTTTAAATTCCCCTGGGGATGGCAAATATGAGAACTATATTTATGCTTAATTATATATTTTTTTATTTTATCAGGTGTCCTTCTTGAAAAACAATAATTTATAATATACTTATCTTTAAGTTCATTCAAAACTTTCAAACATCCCTGTATATCATGAATGGTTAGGCGAGAACTTTTACCGGAACCTCCTATTAAAAACGAAATAATTTGTTTTCCTCTTTGACATTTGCTTTTTTTTAAAAATTTAATTCTCATAGATAATGACCCAATAGTAAAAATAGTATTTTTATAGGTCCTCATTTTCTTATGATCATGATAAGGAATAATTATATTTGTGAACCCACCTCTTCTAAAATATGGATCTAAAATATGATAGCTTTGTGTATAATTTTTTGTAGAAAAAAATAAGTTATATGGTGCAGCTGTTCTACCACATGAAAGTATTAGATTATAATTCTTATGTTTAGTACTCTTGATGAAATTTCTTAAAATTAAACCAAAAAAAATTAATACATTGGGGAGGTGATGGAAAAAATTTTTTTTAATAACTAAATATTCACATTGGATTTTTATCTTTTTCCTCAGTTCACTTACTAAGGTTTCACATTGATTTTTACTACTGATTTTTTCATCAAATATTATAAATGCATCTATCATTTTTTCTTTTTTCTATTTTTAAGAATAATATAAATAATGTATTTATATAAGTAAGCTAAATAAACCATAAAGAAAAAAGCAAATATATTATCGCTAAAAAAATGCCCTCCCATCGAAAGTCTACAAAAAAAAACAAGTAATCCTAAAATATAGTTACATACTAAAAATATATGATTTCTTAGAAGTAAAGTACCAAACATCAAAGAGAATGCTCCAGAAGTCTCTCCGCTGATCCAGGAACAATTCTTTATACATTGATCAGACTTAACAAAAGGTCTAGTGAAGTTCTTGTCTCCTCCAAATTCATTTATATATGCTGGCCTTGCTCGACCCCATGTATCTTTAAAGTATAAGTTTGCGACTAGTCCACAACCTATGATTGGCCCCAGAATAAAACCGAGTAATGCAAATCTAAGTCTTTTTTTATGTTTCTGATTTCTAAATTTCTTTAATGAAATGATACATAATAAGAATATAGAAAATATAGGAATAATAATCATTAAACCTTTTAAATTACTTCTTAGGTCTTTAATAGATCTATATTTTTCTGACATAAATTTTCCATCAATAAAAAAATATTCTGAAATTTGAATATCTAGATATGGAAATAGGATAAAAAGGACTGTAAAAAAAACGAATAAAATATTTACGACTTTAAGTTGTAAAGGTAAACTAATTTTTATCATCACTTGGATTATCTTTGAAGAAATTTACATATCTCATCTTCAAAACAATAATTGCAATAGCCAAAATTAATATTGCAACAGACTCGTAAATCAATATAGATGGGTCCAGGTCTTTTTTTTGTAAAATTATAAGCCTTGAAATAGCTGTTATAGCAATTATCAATGGATAGGTTATTCTTATCTCTTCTTGGAGTAAATAAACTCTAATCATTCCCATTACTTCCACATAAATAAAAAGTAAAAGCAGGTCCGCCAACTCAATTTTTCTAATGTCTATCATGTGAAGTATTTCGTAGCAAAACCCTATGACCGAACCAATAAATATAACAAGAACAGCAAATACTTGAATAAATCTGATAATTTTGTTTAGGTCCATTGTTACTTTAAATCCTTGAAATACATTTCACTAAATAATCTAATTGATTATAAGTATTATAATAGTGGAATGAAATACGCAAAGCATCAGATTTTTTATTTTTATTGAAAAAATAGTTTTTTTTTTCAACTACAGAAGTTAGTATCTTTTTACTTAGCAAAAAATTATAAATTTTTTTTGGAGAATGATTTTTTATTGACAAAGTATTTATCCCACTTATTTTGTTTTTATTTTCGTAGAAGAAAATATTCTTTTTTTTTTTTAGTTTATCTCTAAAATAATTACTCTTGAGTTTAATTTCTCTTTCAACTTTCATAATGCCAATATCATTTATTCTTTTTATTGACTCTGACAAACCAATCTTTAACGCTGGTGAGTACTCAAAGTTCTCGAAGATATGGTTTGGGTTAACGTTTGCATTATGATTAAAATTTTGACTATCAATTATTTGGGGGTTAATTAAAAGATTTTTCATACCCCTTAAAAAAATAAAACCAGTTCCACGTGGACCTCTTAAAAATTTTCTACCAGATCCGATAAGAACATCACATTTAAATTTTTTACATTTACATTAACATGTCCTACTGATTGGCACGCGTCAATTGAGTAAATAATATTAGGATTTATTGACTTTACGATTTTTCCAACTTCTTGAGCTGAATTTTCATTACCAATATTTGATGTGATATGACATAAATTTACAATTAATGTTTGATTATCAATCTTAGATTTTAGTTCATTGGTATCAAAGTTTCCATCTTCATCAACTCTAACAACTTTAAAGTTAATTTTATTATGTCTCAAACATATTATATTACTTTCATATTCATTACTAAATATAACGATATTATAATTTTTATTTTTTTTTAAAGAATTAATAAACAAATTAAAACCTAGAGTAGTGTTTGCTATAAAAGAAATCTCTGATGGTTTACAGTCAATTAGTTTTGAAAGATTTAAATAAAATTTATTTAATTTATCTGAATAAATATCAGCACAATAATATCCTCCATATTTTTCTTCAATTTCTAAATATTTTATAATAGCCTTATTTGAACTAGAAAATGTTCTGCTAGACCCGGCATTATTAAAATTTAAATAATCCATTCACTTGGTTATTTTTAAAATAAATACACCAAAGAATGACTTTTCATCAGAAAAAAAACTCTGTATTCTATATCCAGCACTTTCAATAAGTCTTTCAAAGCTTTTATACGTGTATTTGTAAGAATTTTCAGTATGTATTGTCTCACCAACTTTAAAATCTATTTTTTTATCAAATATCTTTACACTATGATCAATCATCGTTACCAAATGCATCTCTATTCTACTTTTTTTAGAATTAAAAAAAGCATTGTGTTCAAAGTTTTTCTCATTAAAGTTTGTACCAAATTTACTATTTAAACTTTTAAAAATATTTTTATTAAATTTTGCTGTTATTCCTTCTTTATCATTATAAGCTTTTTCAAGAATTTTCTTATCTTTTTTAAGGTCGACACCGATAACTAAGAAATTTTCTGGCTTTAAAATCTTTCTAAATTTTACTAGGGTTTGTTTGGCATCAATCCTAGAAAAATTCCCAATAGTTGATCCTGGAAAAAAACCAATTTTTGGTTTTTTAATATTATGAATCTTTGGAATATTAAGTTCTTGATTAAAGTCTGCGGAGACTGCAGTGATTTTTAGATCTGGAAAATCTTTTGCAAGTTCCTTAGAGTTCTTAAATAAAAAATCTTTACTTATATCTATAGATATATACTCATTTGGTGAATCAACAATATTAAGAAGTTTTTTTATCTTCCTATTTGACCCACTCCCAAATTCAATAATAGTTGAGTTTGAAGGTAATTCTTTTTTTATTTTTTTATCTTTATTTTCTAATATTTCTATTTCTGTTTTAGTTGGATAATAATCTTCTGCCATTGTAATTTTGTCAAATAAAATTGATCCTAGCTCATCATAAAAATATTTTGGATTTAACCTTTTTTGCTTTTTATCTGTAAGTCCTACTATCAATTCTTCTTTATCATTTCTAGAATTGTTTGGGTATTCAATATAATCTAACTTTTTCATTAATTAATACTCTGTCTCAGTCTCAGACCAACAAATTGCCATCTATCATTCGGATAGTAGAAGTTTCTGTATGAAGCCCTAATATGATCTTTTGGGGTTGCAAATGACCCTCCCTTCAAAACATATTGATTACACATAAATTTTGCATTGTATTCTGAGAGTGATTTCTCATACGAATTGTAATTTTTGAATGGTAAATAAGGGCTTGATGACCAAACCCAAAGGTTACCATGGAAACTATCAAAAAACTTTTCTGACATATATGAATGTTCTTTATAAAATTTATCTTCTAGAAAATTACCGGACTTTTCTGAGTTTTTTAGAACATATTCTAACTCAAACTCTGATGGTAAGTCAGTATTTTTATAACGCGAGAATGCCATAGCTTCATAGAAACTTATATGTACGACTGGGGAACTCATAACTATTTTTTCAACTCCATTTAAACTAAATAACTTATTATTATCTATCCAGTACATTGGCTTATCAATCTTATTTTTATTTATAAATTCCCAACCATCAGCAAGCCATAATTCTGGGCGACTATAGCCTTTATCATCAATAAATGATAACCAGTCCTCATTTGTGACAAAGTCTGTTAAAATAAATGGATCTAGTCCCAAATTTGATGATGGACGTTCATTATCAAAAGAAAATTCACTTCCGTCATAACCATATTTCATTTCAATATGACTATCCAATATAAACTCATTCTTCTTTTTTAGTTTTGAGTTAAAATTTACTGATTTTTTTTTTACAAATTGAGGTTTATATATGTTCGAATATAAAATATGTTTTATATCCATTAAGATAAGTTCCTGATGTTGTTGTTCATGATTGAGAGCTATCTTTATTAAGTTTTCTAAATCAATACTATTTACATCAATAAGAAAATCTAGATTTTTATCAACATATGACCTGTACTTAATAACTTCGTTAAGACTAGGTCTACTTAAATTACCTCTATTTTTTCTTTGATTAAAATGACTGACAGTTTCATAGTAGGAATTGAATATAAAATCGTATTCTTTATTAAATAATTTATAATTTTTACAATACTTAGCTAATATAAACTTCTCAAAGAACCAGCTCGTATGGCCAAGATGCCATTTAATTGGGCTAACAAAATTTGCTGATTGAATTATTAGATCATCTATCTCCAAATTTACAATAAGCTTACTAGTTTGTTTACGTACAACTTTTACGTTATTTAATAAATTATAAATACTTTCTTTTTTTGAAAAATCTTCCATAAAACTTCTGACTTTCTTTTATTAGCTAAAGCTTAATAAATTTTTATAAAAATTATAATAATTAATTATATTTTTTGATACCTCAAACTTTTCTTTTACTGTTTGATAACCAGCTAACCCCATTTCTTTTCTAAGACTAACATCTAGTATTAACTTTTTAAGATATTTTGAAAAATTTTTATAATCACCTTTTCTCACTATATATCCGTTATAACCATGTTTAATTATTTCAGAGTTACCTCCAACATTCGTAGCAATAACTGGTAATTTAAATGCCATATATTCTAAAATAGCATTAGAAAACCCTTCCTCATCAGAGGCAAGAATCCCAATATCGGATTCATTCATAATTTTTTCCAAATGTTTACATTTGCCATAAAACTTAACTTTTTGTTTAAGATTATATTTCATAACTAAATTTTCTAATTCTTTGGTATAATTATAACTCCCCTCACCTACAAGATTAATCTGAAAATTTTTTTGTTTCATATATCTACATGATTCAATAACAAGCTTATGATTCTTGTAAGGAATCAAATTAGCTAAAAAAATAATTTTTACTTTTTTCTTTTTTTGGGATATTTTCTTGTAGTTTGCAATTCTTACAGAATTATAAATTAGTTTCAATTGTTCCTTTTTAACATTTTCCTCTTCTAACATTTGACTATATATTGCTTTAGAATTAACTAAAATGTATCTCATTTTTTTGTGTAAAATCTTTGTCTCAATCATTTTTACAAAGGGAATTTTTTTTTGATAATAGTTTAGACTTCGGCGCGTCATTAAAAATTTTATATTAGTAAAAAAGAAGGAAAGTAACCCAGCAATAAGGTAGGAATGAGGTAGGTATAAATTTACAATAGAGGGCCTTTCTTTCTTAAATAATAAAATCAAACTAAATAAGATTTTTATTATTTTCAAAGGAATAAATTTATTACTATTTGATATATCTAATATCTTTATTCCATTTTTTATGAAATCATTATAAAGTTCTCCTTTTTTTGAGAATACTATTAATGTAAAATTTAATTTATTATTTAAGGACAAAAGTTTTAATAATAACTGCTTTTCAGTTCCTCCAATATCTAAACTACCAATAACTATAAAGATTTTTTTCATTAATTTTTAACCAAAAAAGTTACGATTGTTACTACAAATCCATCTTCATTACTAATTGAAATACTTGATGATTGAATGTTATTTAATTTTTGCTTTGCATTAGCATGTAAATTAATTATAGGTTTTCCGCTTTCTAAATTCAATATTTCAATATCTTTATGTTTTACTCCATCCGCAAAGCCAGTTCCTAAAGCTTTTGACGCAGCTTCTTTAGCAGAAAATTTACCGGCAATCTTACTTGATATTTGTTTGCTATTTTTAAGTTCTTTGATTTCTTTATCTGTTAAAATTTTTTTCAAAAATCTAATCCCATAGCTTAAATAAATCTTTTTAATTCTTTCTATTTTTAACAAATCAATACCTTGTAATATTTTCATAAATTATCTCCTCTTCAGCCATAAACCTGCCATGGCATACATCCATATAGATTGTGGCGTAGAGGACCCATATTTCTTATAGTCCAACCATTTATTTAATAGCTTTTTTTTGTTCCATCCAAACTGATTCCAACCTGACTCATGGAAAATTTCATCTAATGTACTCTTAAATTTTTTGTTTTCCATCCATCTTTCTATTGGAATAGCAAATCCCATTTTAGGCCTATGTATAATTGATTTTGGAAAAAAGTCTGATAACAAATCTTTAAGAATATACTTTGTTATTTTATTTTTTAACTTAAATTCGATTGGCAAGTCAAATGCTTTATTAACTACCTTATGATTTAGAAAAGGTGATCTTACTTCAAGTGAACTAAACATACTAGCTCTATCTACTTTGACTAAAATATCATTTGGTAAGTAAAAGTCTATATCGTTTCTTTGTACAGACTCAATCAAGTTCATATCATGGTACTTATCAAAAATATCTTCCTCTTTTTTAGATAACTCAGAAAGAACATCATTATCAAAGATATTTAATTTCTTGTAAAAATCGGAATTACTCTCATAACTAAGAATGTTTGATAATTTATTCATTTTATGTGATAACCCATGCACCCCTAAAATTTTCTGGAAGGGTATACTTAACCTATCGTAAAACCAAGGTGGAATAAATTTTATTCCTTTACTTATTAATTTTCTAAATATGTCGGGACTTTTACTTTTTAATTTAGAAACTCTCTTTGCAAAGGAATATCGGTTATAACCAAGGAATATTTCATCACCTCCATCTCCTGATAATACAACCTTTACCTTTGATGCAGCAAGTTTACTTACAATTGTGGTAGGAATAATTGAAGAGTCTGAGAATGGTTCATCAATGATATTAGCAATATTTTCAACTTCATTTAACATATCATCAATATTAACCTTTACTTCATAATGTTGACTTCCAATCTTTTCAGCAACGGATTTAGCAAAACCTGATTCGTCATATTCATTTTCATTAAATCCAACACTAAATGTTTTAATTCTTTTCTTTGCATTCCTCTGCATCAAAAGTGCGACTAAACTTGAATCAATTCCACCTGAAAGAAAGCATCCAATCTCTACATCTGCAATAAGCATTTTTTTTATAGATTGCTCAATGATATCATGTAATTCTTTTTTACATGTTTTATATGAAATATCTTTATTTATCTTGTTCTTTGTAATTTTATAGTAAATATTTCTCTTAATAGATTCTCTGTCAAATGAAATTACTTCTGATGGCAATACTTTAAATGTATTTTCATATATACTATAAGGTGCAGGAATATAGCCTAGCATAGAATAATAATAAGAGGATCTTCTGGAAATAGTTAAATCTATTGATGGGAACTTACATAATGCTTTAAGTTCGGAACTAAAAACTATATATTTGGAATGTTTATAAAAAAAGAGTGGTTTCTCACCTAGCCTATCCCTTCCTAAAAACAGCTTTTTCTCTTTTTTATCCCAGAGACCGAAAGCAAACATTCCTTCGGATTTCTCCAGAGCCTTCATTAATCCCAATTTACTTATTAGTTCTAAAAAAACAATTGTATCGGTATTATTTTTGAAGTTTACACCAAATTTATCATGAAGTTCTATGGATAACTCTCTGAAATTATAAATTTCTCCATTAAAAGTAATTACATATCTTCCACATGAAGAAGTCATGGGTTGATCGCCATGCTTTGATAAGTCTAAAATAGATAATCTTCTATGCCCAAAATAGATATCATTTTCTACAGATGACCAGTATCCGTAGGAGTCGGGTCCTCTGTGGTACAAACTAGATGTCATCTCTTTTAGAGAATTCAAATTAAAATTCTTATCTTTTTTTAGAAAAAAAACTCCAGTTATGCCACACATCTAATTTTTAACTTTTATAATTTTATATTTTATTAAATCTATGAATCGAATACTCATCATAATAATTAAGGGATATACTACCATTAAATATCTTGGTGTAGAGACATTTGTTAAACAAATTAAGATCAAATATGTTTGTATAAAAAATATCAAGATACTATCCATACTGGATAATTTAAAATTAATAATTCTGCAAAAAAATAATAAAACTAAAATAGAATAAATTGTTATTATAATAAAAAGAAGCAAAAAAAATAATTGAGCTAATTCTAATAATTTCCTATCAGGAAGTTTCATTGGACCAGAAGATTTTAATAATTCTTGATATCGTGGAACTTCACTTATGCTATCGTTCAGATATCTTGCTTTGGAACCTATCGACCAATTTCCTAAATAATGTTGAAATGATAAAAGAAAATAGTCAATTGGATTATTTTTAAGAATTTCTAAAAACAGTTTCGTTGAATTTCTAAGCAGTAAATCCTTTTCAAATTCTAAAAGCTTTATTTTTTGAAAATTAAAGGTTTGATACTGAGCAACAACTTCATAATCTGCTAATAATTCTGTTCTCAGTAAAATATTATTTAAGTTTTCTAAATAATTGTTTATTAATTTAAATTCATCTTTTGAAACTCTTAATAAGTCTTGA
>Ga0055584_100001660_pt1 | contig 21780 bp, 21 predicted proteins | sample OSDHelmetaG_FD_58716 | JGI IMG/M metagenome (GOLD analysis project Ga0055584, IMG submission 58716) | Pelagic marine sediment microbial communities from the LTER site Helgoland, North Sea, for post-phytoplankton bloom and carbon turnover... | ecosystem: Environmental > Aquatic > Marine >...
TATAATGTTTCCTTCTATCAAATTAAGGAAGGGGTAATTGCCGTGCATCACTATATCTCCGCTGAAATCCGACGGACTAAACACGCCAGTCCAGTATGCATCATGAGAATAATTATACCCAACGATGTTGCCATTTGGACCAGCTTGGAAGAGAATAGAATGACGAAGTCTTTTAAAGATGTTGTTTTCAACCATACATTGACTTGAGGTAAAAGCCAATACAACACCATAGGCGTTACCGCCTCCGCCGTGATTAAAGGCATTTGTGAAGTAAGAACCTTCGACACGGTTTTTATATGCATATACGTTATTTACATGAGCGTAATTGCATGAATCTGAGTGAACACCGCTCACCAAAGCGTTTTGTGTATATTCAAAATGTCTGTTTGAGGTTTGCGACGCGGTAACGTCCAACCGTATAATCTTCAAGTTCACTACGCCAACATTGATTTGTGGGTTTACTTTGATGATTTGTGGATTGTCTTCTTTAAGTAAATCCAACCGCAAAGGGTCCGTGAGTTCAATAACGCCATCTTGGACATTGGTTACTGTGGTCATCTGACCAATGGAACCGTCTGCCCATGAAGAAGTCGTTTTAGTCGCATCGGTGATGCGAATGCGTACCATGTCGCCTTTGTTTAGATATTCATTTTTTGAAATAATTTTTTGATCTTCCTTTACCGCGTCTTCTAAAATATTGGACCATTGAGCAAAGGTGTTTCCCGTTGATGAAATGAGGTGGCCTTTGCCGCCAATGTTAAACTTTAAGTTAGTTTGTTCACTGCCGTCGCCTGCTAAATATTGGTTAGAAGTTAGAATGATGGGTTCGTTTAACAGATAAGTGCCTTTCGGAAAATAGATGATGGCTCCCGTTTGTCGAGAATTGTTTAATGCCAACTGAACGTACTTATCCGAAGATGTCTTGCCTGTGGCGTCAGCGCCTAGTCGCTTGACATTGATAACATTTTTTTGGTTGATTTCTTTGTGTGTTGCCAAGCTCTGCCAGTCGGTAGAGGTGGCTTTGGGAATGCTTTGCCCAAAAGTGAGGACATAGCATAACAGCATAGTAATAGTAGTAGCAGTAATTTTCATCGATACAAAAATACCCCAGCCAGGGATATTAACCACAAAAGAAATGTCATATTTCCACTAATAGGAAAAATAATTCCACATATGGGATAAATGCGATTCAAAGGGCGTGGAAAAAAGATAGAAATTAACAGGTTATGGGGGCGTTAAAATCTTATTTTTGCCGACAAATTATAGAGCATGAATATTCACGAGTATCAAGCGAAAGAGATATTAAAATCATTCGGCGTTGCCATTCAAGAAGGTGTGGTTGTCGATGATTTGAAAGACACTGAAGCAAGCGTTAAAAAACTACAATCTGAAACAGGAACCGATTGGGTTGTGGTAAAGGCTCAGATTCATGCGGGAGGTAGAGGAAAAGGCGGAGGCGTAAAGCTTGCTAAAAATATGGATGAAGCCAAGGACGTTGTTAACAATATCTTAGGCATGCAATTAGTGACACCTCAGACGGGTCCAGAAGGAAAGAAAGTCAATAAGGTTTTGATTGCACAAGACGTCTATTATCCTGGTGCTTCAGAGCCGAAGGAATACTATATGAGTGTTTTGTTAGACCGAACACTTGGTAAAAATGTGATCATCTATACAACTGAAGGTGGTATGGATATCGAAGAAGTTGCAGAATCTAATCCAGAGAAAATTTGGAAAGAATGGATTAATCCAGCCACTGGATTGTTGCCGTTTCAAGCGCGTAAAATTGCCTTTAACTTGGGCCTTACTGGTTCTGCAATGAAGGAAATGGTGAAGTTTGTTTACGCTCTTTATAAAGCTTATGAGGAGACCGATTCAGCCATGTTTGAAATTAACCCAGTGTTAAAAACATCGGATGACAAGATTATCGCGGTGGATGCGAAGGTGGATTTAGATGACAATGCATTATACAGACATAAGGATTATGCTGCGTTACGAGATGAAAGCGAAGAAGACCCAACAGAAGTAGAAGCCAAAAAATACAATTTGAACTATGTCAACTTAGACGGAAACGTTGGTTGTATGGTGAATGGAGCCGGTTTGGCAATGGCCACTATGGACATCATTAAGTTAAGTGGGGGAGAGCCTGCTAACTTTTTAGACGTGGGAGGAACAGCAAGTGCAGAAACAGTTGAAGCTGGATTTAGAATTATCTTGAAAGATCCAAACGTGAAAGCGATTCTAATCAATATTTTTGGTGGAATTGTGCGTTGTGATCGTGTTGCTCAAGGTGTCGTTGACGCTTACAACAACATCGGAAACATACCAGTACCAATCATCGTCAGATTACAAGGTACCAACGCCGTTGAGGCAAAGAAAATCATTGATGAAAGTGGCTTGAAAGTAAAATCGGCCATCTTACTTCAGGAAGCGGCAGATGCTGTTTCAGAAGTACTTTCATAAATACCATACAAAATGCCTGCCGAATACATCGAATTGCACCAGGATACGCCGGATCAGCGTCGCATTCGTGAATTGGTTGAGGCGTATAAAAATGGAAAGATCATCATCATTCCAACCGATACGATTTATGCCGTTTCCTGTGATCTCTATAACAAGAAGGCAATAGAATCTCTGTATCGATTACTTGGGAAAAAACCGAATAAAGCCAATTTGTCCTTGCTTTGCCGCGACTTAACAGATTTAGCAACGTATTGCAAACCTCTTTCAAATCCAATTTTTAAATTGATGAAACGTGTATTGCCTGGTCCTTTTACTTTTATCCTAACAGCGACCAACGACGTATCTAAGATCTTTAAAACCAACAAAAAGACGGTCGGTATTCGGGTTCCCGACAATGCCATCGTGCAGGCCATCGTGAACCAATTGGGTCATCCTCTTGTTTCTAGTTCTATTCACTCAGAAGACGAGATTCTGGATTACATTACCGAACCAACAGAAATCTACGAGGAATGGAAACACCGTGTAGATTATGTTGTGGATGGTGGTGTTGGTAAAAACCAAGGAAGTACAGTATTGGATTGTACAGAAAGTGAAGCCTATATCATTCGTGAAGGTTTAGGAATGGATCAACTCAACTAAGGTTTATTCGTTTTTAAACCCATTATCCAATCCCCAATCACTTTACCGTCAGCGTCATTTATTGAAATACCAATCATTTTTGGATACTCTGGCCAATGCGCAGGTTCTGGTTGGCGAATTAATGAGATAATTTCATCAGTAGAATTCATTTTATTGGCGATGTCGATATACGATGGTCCAACAAGTTTTCTATCGGTTTTGTGACAAGCCAAACACGTATTTCTTTGTAAAGCAGTTTGGACATTTTGAGGTACCTCAACAACTTTGTTTTCTTCTGACTTATTTGGATCTGTTTGAGTAGGTTTGGAACAGGCCGCTAAAGCCAGCACCGACACAAAGACGAGTTTAAAGCGCATTTGAAACCGGCTTTAAGCTCGATTCAATAACAATGTCAACGTCTGGCCAAAGCTTGCTTACGCCGTCTTCGCCTTTATGTAAATCGTCACACACTTTGTTTAAAGCAGCCACACTAGGCTCCGCCTTCCAATCACCTAAGTGAAGGCTAGTCGTAACAGTTAGTTTATTTCCATCAGCCACATATTTTCCATCTACCTCGTATCCAATGTCATTCATATTCACTAAAATTCGAACGCTTCCAGCCGAATCGTTTCCCGTAATGCTTGTAAACTTACCTGTGATGTTTTCTGTATTCATCATACTACCAAAAAATGAAGCAACAATTTTACCGTCGCGTTCTTCATTTTCAGAATTGGTTGAGGATACTGGAATTATAAATTCTAATTGGTCTAACAACGTTGATATCGTTCCATAACTAACACCTGGTTCAACTGTAAAGTCATTAAAACTACCACTCACGCCTACGCGTGCTGTCGTTTTATACGCCGTCCATTTTAATTTAGTAAACGCACGTTGGTATTCATAAAACTGTTCCGTGGCACTTGTCGAATCAGCATCAGAAGTTGTTTCAGCAGATTGTTTGTTCGGAGAACATGAAGCGAACATCATTGCAAGAACTGGAAGTAGGAAGATTTTTTTCATAACTTTTATTACAGGTCAAAGATAAAAGAGGTTTCTTATTTCTTAAGGTTTAAAAGTGCTTAATCACTTTTAACGCGTCATATTTTTACGACCATATACACTACAAATAGGACAGGCGTCGATTTGATGTCCCCGGGCCGGACAAAACTTTCTACCAAAATAGATAATCTGTAAGTGGAGTTTGTTCCAAATGGATTCTGGAGTCAAGCGTTTCAAATCTTTTTCAGTTTGTTCTACGTTTTTACCTGAACTCAATCCCCAGCGATACGCAAGTCGATGTATGTGCGTGTCGACTGGGAAGGCAGGTACACCAAACGCCTGAGACATAACTACGGAGGCAGTCTTGTGGCCAACAGCGGGCATTGCCTCCAAATCCTTAAACGATGCTGGGACATGGCCATCATGAAGTTCAATAATCATCTTACTTAATCCATAAATGCCTTTGGATTTCATAGGCGACAAACCACATGGTTTAATAATTTCTCGAATTTCTTCAACCGACATTTTTACCATGTCATACGGGTTATCAGCGCGTTCAAACAACAAAGGAGTGATCTGATTGACACGTTCATCTGTACATTGTGCCGAAAGCAAGACAGCGATTAGGAGGGTATATGCGTCTTTATGATGTAGAGGGATAGGTGGATTCGGAAAATGTTGATCCAAAATCGAAATTATTTGCTCAACTTTTTGTGCTTTTGTCATATCCTTTCGTTAGAAATAATTAATTTACCGATTATCCGTTTCAAAAGTATCCAATTGAGAAATATGAAGCCTTACCTTTTCTGTTTATTGTCGATTATTACGACACAATCTTTCGGTCAATCAAGAAATTTAAGAACAGAACTAGGCATGGCATATGGCAGTTATCACCACAGCAGTTCTTTAAGTTGTAACGTTGGCTACATCAACAGTGTTATGGGACAAGAAGTGGATTTTTCTGACTTTGATGAGGCCAAATGGTATAGCGCAGCCAGACTTATAAGAAATTATGAAGTGACTGGCGCCAAACGCGTTTTTCAATCAAAAAACTTACGCCGTGAATTGTACTTAGGTACCAGACTGGCGGGACAGTTTCAACACCGGACCTTATTTATTGGCACGAAAGAAACACTCGAGGAGGAAATGGTTTTGGATCAGAAAACCGGAAGAGTTCGCAAGTCTTATTCATTTGAAACAACGGCACTATCAGAACTTAACGATTACCTGAATGTGAGTCCATACGGTTCCTTTAGATTTTTGTTAAATGATTTTTTCTCTGTTCAAACTGCCGTGTCGAGTGGGTTTTTAATTCCGATACGTACTGGATTACAAGAGACCTCGTATCAAGGTGAGCTTACTCGCGAGGAAGAAAATGAAGTAATTTTATCAGAGTACCGACGGTATAAAGGTGATTTGGAATTTGAATGGCATAAAGCCGCTTTTAAACCAAGAATGCGTTTTGAAGCCAGCGTTCTTTTAGAGTTCAAACCCTTAAGCAAAAAACCATATTATCTCAGTGTAGGCAGCTTAATTGGTCGCCAAATGAATTTCACAGGAAGTCATGACTTCAACTATAAAGGTTTTAGAATTGGCTTACAATCACAGTTTTAAAGCGAAACGTCTAAGCCAATGGTTTTAAATGTTTTTTTCGTAAAAGGCAAACCAACGCAATCCTGTAATTGAGTGAGCAAACCTGAGTTTGATTCAACTTTGGTTATCATTCCCTTTACTACCTTACATTGTATCTGAATGTCGTCGCCTAGTTGTACGGCCACCTCAAATTTGGGGGAATAACCGAAATTCCAATCCCATTGACTGTACTTAGCTTCAATCAAAGCATTTATCTCTTTTAAGTCTTCAGGCGTAAAGCGATAGGGCGTAGCGTTATAATAACTCGACATGAACGAGAACATGTCTTGGTTAAACCGTTCGAAGCTTAAAGGTGCCTCAAGAAAGGTCTTGATGTTACGTACAGTACTTCTTACTGATTTTACCGCGTGCGTTTCAAAGTGTAGGTGTGCTTTAGGAGCAATCGATTGTTTGAGAGAGCTTAAGTCTGCATCATACAACAAGGTGCCGTGATGAATAACACGCTTTGCTTTGTTATACACGTGTTCGGCATTGCCGGAAATCTTAAACCCATCTACCAATAAATCATTCCTTCCACTGTATTCAGAAGGTATGCCTAGACCATGTAAGAATTCATTTACAGGAGTCAAGTGTTTCTTAAAGTCAATTAATTTGGTGGAATCTTCTCCGTTTTTAATAAAACAAAAGTTCAAGTTCCCGGGTCCATGAAACACTGTCCCGCCACCACTTAATCTTCTTATTATTTGGATATCATTGGACTCGCAAAAGTCAATCTGACATTCGTCAAAGGCATTTTGATGTTTGCCAATAACCACAGAAGGATTGTTGACATAAAGAAATACCACGTTTTCTTTAAAGTTGTGAAGCAGGTATTCTTCTGCCGCTAAATTGGAAAACGGATTATCGTCCTGATGGTCAATGATGATAAACGAATTCAAGTCACTCATTTAGGTATTTCTTGCGTTCAAATCATTGGCAAGTGCTTCCAAAGCAGTGGTGTCGTAGTGCTTTTTTATGTGAGCCAAATGCATATTTGCTTTTTCAAAATAATGCTGCATTTTTTCTTTGGCATATGTGTCAACGGACAATGACTTAAACAATACCGTTACTGCTTCAATCTTTTCATTTGATTCAGTCGTTTGACTATACCAATGTTGCAGCTCTTTTAACTGACTGGATGAACATCTTTTTTTTGCTTCGATCCAAAGAAGTGTTTTCTTATTTTCAAGTATGTCACCACCAATTCGTTTGCCAAAGCTCGCTTGATCGCCAAAGGTGTCGAGATAATCATCCATGACTTGAAATGCCAATCCGATGTTTAATCCGTAATCGTATACATCTTGTTCAAGAGCTGGGTCGATACCTGCTAATATGCTTCCAGCCTGTAAGCTAAATGCCAATAGCACCGAAGTCTTCCCTTCAATCATATGCAGATAGTCAGCTTCAGAAACGTCGGTGAGCTTCTCGAAATTCATGTCGTATTGTTGTCCAACGCAAACAGATTCGGCCATGTCACCAAAGGCTCTGATAATGGATGATTTTGACTCGGCGTCAGTATCTAATTCATTCAACAATTGATACGCTTTCACCAACATCAAATCACCACTCAGTATGGCGATGCTAGAATCCCATTTCACATGGACCGTTGGTTCTCCTCTTCGCACGTTGGCATTGTCCATGATGTCGTCGTGCATCAAGGTAAAATTGTGAAACACTTCCACTGCATGTGCCAGTTTCATGGCTCTTTGAATGTCAGGATCTACCAATTGGTAACCTAACAAAGCCAATAATGGGCGAACGCGTTTCCCACCCAAACTAAGAATATAATTGGCTGGATCGTATAGTTCAGCAGGCTTTCCTTTAAAAGTATGCTCACCTGCAAAATGGATGTACTGTTTTAAGACAGATTGGTAAGTTGTCATTCGTGTATCAGTGAAAAGTCAGCTGTTCGTTTGTTCATATTCGTTTTCTTGATGCGAATTTTCACTTCATCACCAAAGGTATATCGTCGACCTGTTCGTCTTCCAACAACACTCAAGTCTTTTTCATAAAACTCATAGAAATCACCTTTCATGTCACTAATGCGGACCATGCCTTCGCAATGGTTGTCTTTTAACTCGACGAAGATTCCCCATTCTGTTACCCCAGAAATAATACCGGTGAAAACGTCTCCTATAAAATCTGACAAGAATTCAATTTGTTTGTATTTCGTTGAAGCGCGTTCGGCCTGAGTTGCTTTTTGCTCCATTTGAGAACTGTGCTTGCACGCTTTCTCGATGGCTTCGGCGTCTGGACCATTCTTTTTATTAAGATAGTCAAACAACAAACGGTGAACGATAAGATCAGGATATCGACGAATCGGGCTAGTAAAGTGCGTGTAGTAGTCGAAATTCAATCCAAAGTGGTATGTATCCTTAGTGGTGTATACCGCTTTCTCCATACTCCGAATAGCAAGTGGATGAAGGATGTTGGCTTCTACTTTTCCTTCCGATCGTTCTACCATGCTATTGATAGTGGCACTAATCGTTTCGTGACTTTTCGTGTCAATTAGGTAACCGAACTTTTTAGCTGTCTGAATGAAGAACGCCATTTTCTCAACGTTCGGTGATTCGTGGACTCGGTAAGGTAAGGTCTTTTTGATTTTGGTGTATACGTGTTTTGCTACTGTTTTATTGGCTAATAACATGTAGTCCTCAATCATTTTATGCGCCTCTTTCCGCTCTTTTTTGATGACTTCCAAAGGCTTACCATTTTCATCAAGTGTGAATCTATATTCATCACTTTCAAACGAAATGGCACCACTTTTAAAACGTTGACTGCGTAGCTTAAGCGCCAACGCATTCAATTGTTGTATTTCTTTTTTGTATTCATTTGAGTTGCCTTCTATTACTTCTTGGGCTTCCTCATAGCTGAATCGACGGTCGGAATGTATGACGGTTTTACCCACCCAGTAATTGACCATATCGGCGTTTTTATCCAATTCGAAAATCACGGCAAATGCCAATCGATCAACATTTGGTTTTAACGAACACAAATGGTTTGAGATGCGTTCTGGTAACATAGGAATGGTTCGGTCAACCAAATAAACGGAAGTTGCACGGTCGTATGCTTCGTCGTCAAGCGCTGAATTCGGTCTCACAAAATGACTTACGTCGGCAATGTGGACGCCAATTTCGAAGTTTCCATTATCAAGTACTTTGTAAGAAATCGCATCATCAAAATCCTTAGCATCCACTGGGTCGATGGTAAAGGTTAAGGTTTTACGGAAATCTTTTCTTTTGCTTATTTCTTCTTTCGAGATGGTATCTGGGAAAGCCTCGGCATCAGCCAAAACGTTAGGTTCAAAATCAACTTTAAAACCAAATTCAGCTACGATGGCGTGCATTTCTGTATCGTGCTCTCCAGCTTTTCCGAGAATAGACGTAACCAATCCATATGGGTTTGGTGTACCAATAGGCCAATCCAACAATTCTACAACCACCTTGTCGCCGTCTTTTGCTTTGTTCATGTTTTCAGGTGTAACAAAGAAATCGACGTGTATTCGGCTATTGTCGGGGATAACAAAGGCGAATTTCTTCATACGTTGGACAGTGCCTACAAACTCTGTACGGGCGCGTTCAACGACTTCTATTATCTTTCCTTCTAAGCGGCTTCCTTTTTTCTGTCTAATGAGTTCGACGGTAACGATATCACCGTTTAAAGCCATGCCAGATAAAGACTTGCTGACGTACACATCTTCTTCCAGTTCGTCAACCAACACAAAGGCCGCGCCTCTTTGGGTAAACTCTACCTTGCCAGTAAATAGGCTAAAGTCTGGGACATAGCGATATCGTCCACGGTCAACCGCTTCGATAATTTCTTCTTTCTCCATTACTTGGAGAATCTTAATGACATCTTCTTTTTGTTCTTGAGAATTAATCCCAAGTTGATGTGTTATTTGTTTGTAATTGAATGATTTTCTGGGGTTTAAGCGAAAAAATTCAAGTAGTTGTCTGTATTTACCAGGGAGTTTTTTTGGCCCTGATTTATTTATTTTTTTCTTCTTTTTCAAATCGATGCAAAGTTAAGTGAAATTCAGAGGTGAATCTGAACTCGTGAATGGTTATGGTTAGGTTTAATGATAAGGTAATGCTGAGAGCGCTAGAATATTATGTTGCGCTAAAGTCGATTAGTATTTCTAGTGTTAAAATTCGACTAGAACTATGACTAACTATAATACAAAGGTAAGCGGTTTTTGTTCACTGTCCGTAGTCTCAGACTACGGACAGTATAAATTTCTATTTTAAAAACAATACCTCCAGTAATCCAGCTTTACCTATATAGTTTCTCGCACTGCTGTATAAATAATCTTCCGGCCTCTCTACGATACCAGCTTTAACAGGGTTTAAGTGTAAATAGTTTAACCGCTGACCCATCATGACGTTTGTGGAAAGTTCTACAGGATGATTGTCTTGCCTCCAAAATTGAAGATTTTCATTGCGGGAGTTATGCGTACCTGCATCTTTAAATTTTTCCATCATCCATACCCTTCTACTTTCACGGGGATTGTTTTGGACGGCACGTAAAATCTGGACAGAAGTATGTTTTTTAAAGTCTCTTAGAATATTGCTCAGTTTTGTGCCTTGCTGAGCTGAAATGATAAAGTGAACATGATTACTCATAATAACCCAAGCATACAGTAATAAACCTTTATTTTTTTGGCAATAGCGTAGGCTATCAACAACAATGTCTCGATAGTGTTGGCGAGAAAATACATCAATCCACATCACAACAGCAAAAGTTATAAAGTGAATTTCATTCTGATTTCTAATCTTGTACCCACCGATGCCTATAACACAAAGAAGGTATAATATTTCCTCAAATGAGGTAATTATTAACCGTACGTTGATTATGAGACACTGTCCGTAGTCTCAGACTACGGACAGTGTCTGAAACTTTATTTACTACGCTTCCAACAACCGCTTCGTATACTCCTGTTCCGGATTTGATACTAGTGATTCAGTATCCTTCAATTCAACTACTTTCCCTTCTTGCATCACCACAATCCGGTCGCAGATGTAACTTACAACGTTAAGGTCATGAGAGATAAAAAGGTAAGTGAGTTGTCGATTGACTTTAAGTTGGTTAAACAGATTGAGTATCTGCGCTTGAACAGAAATGTCTAAGGCCGAAACGGATTCGTCACAGATAATCAAATCAGGTTCAACAGCCAATGCCCTGGCGATACTGATACGTTGCCGTTGTCCGCCAGAAAACTCATGCGGGTATTTACCGAAGTCTGAAGCCTGTAATCCGACTTCAATTAGTAAGTCTTCTACCTTCTTTCTTATTTCTGCTTTCCCTTGCACTAATTTATGAACGATAATCGGTTCTGCAATAATGTCGCCCGCCAGCATCGCTGGATTCAACGAGGCATAAGGGTCTTGGAAAATCATCTGTACTTTTTTAGCAAAAGCTTTTCGATCACGATTGGCGGGTTTGCCTTGGAAAAGGAGTGAACCACTGTCAGCATCTAACAACTGAATAATGATTTTAGACAAGGTCGATTTACCACAACCTGACTCGCCAATTAGGCCCAAAGTTTCTCCTTTGTAAATATCAAAACTGACGTCAGAAAGTGCTTGTACTTTGCCATCTCCTTTGCCAAATGACTTAGAAATCTGTTGTACTTGTATGTATGGGTCAGTGGAAACAGCTTGAAATGTAAACCGTTGTTCTTCAAATGGTTTTATATGAAACTCACCGTCTTTATAATCAGCTAGTTCGTAAATCGTCGGCAAAACGGTTGATTTATTTTCGAACTTAGGCTGGCACTGAAGCAAGCTTTGGGTATAAATACTTTTAGGTGCTTCGACGACCTGTTTTGTGGTTCCCGTCTCAATGATTTTTCCTTTATACATCACAATGACTTCATCGGTAAAGTCCTTGATTAACTGCAAATCATGCGAGATTAAAACCAAGCCCGTATTTCGCTTTTTACAGCTCTCTACCATGTGTTTGGTTAAAGCTTTTTGCAATACACTGTCCAATGCAGTCGTTGGTTCATCAGCAATTAAAACGCTAGGGTCGTTTGCCAAAGCCATGGCAATCATCACTCGCTGTCTTTGTCCACCCGACAATTGATGCGGATATCGATCAAACAACTGCTTAGCATGGGGCAGTTTCATTTCTTCAAACAAATCAATGGTCTTTGTTTTCGCTTCCACGTTTGATACATTCTGGTGTCTTAGAATGGCTTCAACTACCTGTTTCCCGACTGTAAACAAGGGGTGTAAAGCAGTCATTGGCTCTTGAAAGATGTAAGATATTTCTTTCCCTCTAATGTCCAGCAGTGTTTCCTCGTTACAAGTATTCAACTGAATGGTTTCGTCATTTGAACGTTGAAATGACATGGATTCTGATTGAATTATGGCATTGTCAATTAGTCGAGTTAAACTAAGTAAACTCACACTTTTGCCCGATCCCGATTCTCCAACAATGCCAATGATTTGGCCAGTTTTAAGAGATAAATTGAAATCGTGAACAACCTGAACTTGGCCGTCATTCGACGGAAAAGAAATAGAAAGGTTTTGTATGTTCAGGAGTTGCGACACTATCGGATGCGATCAAGTGAACGCACCAACTTTTCATCTTTTTGAATCCGCTTGTAGGATAGAAGTCCAAATACGAACATCGCTACTGGAATTAGGGCTCCAGCCAACAACGATTTTTTAGTATCGATGGCAGTATATGCATTGCCAAAACTTAAGAGGTACATAGAAACGAGAACGATTATGGACATAACCAAAATAGCAAATACCAACCTAAGTTGTAAAGGGCGTTTTTTATATAAAAATATGGTGACGAAAGCAAGTAAACCCACTACACTTAAAAAGTAAATCAAGGATTGGTTAGCACCAATTTTACCTTCAAGTGTTTGGGTTGAATTGTAGTCTACTGTGATAGTAGTCATCTCATATTCAGTAACTTCACCAGTAGCTTCGTTTGTGTCAACAGGTTTTCCGGTTTCCTCGTAAAAAGGTATGTCACTGAAAATCAGTACAGAACTTATGACCACTATGGCTAATAAATACAGGCTTTGCAAACGTTGAATCATATGGACAAAATTAAGGCATTATCAATACCTTTGCACCCTCAAATTAGAAGAATGAAGACCGCTTATATTATTGATGCAGTACGAACGCCAGTTGGTAAATTTGGAGGAAGTTTAGCGAGTGTAAGGCCAGATGATTTGGCTGCGCATGTGATAAAAGCCATCATTGAACGCAATCCTTCTGTGGATTTTGCACAGGTTGAAGACGTAATTATGGGAGCGGCAAATCAAGCTGGCGAGGACAATAGAGATGTGGCCCGAATGGCTGTGTTGCTAGCAGGTCTTCCAATCACAGTTCCTGGAATCACGGTGAACCGACTATGTGCAAGTGGTTTACAAGCAATCGGTGATGCGGCAAAAGGATTGATGGTGGGCTACGGAGATTTGTATTTAGCAGGAGGGGTTGAAAGCATGACCCGATCTCCATTTGTAATGGCTAAAGCCGAGTCAGCGTATTCAAGAACACCAGAAATATATGATACGTCAATTGGATGGCGGTTTACGAATCCTAATCTTGCCAAAGAATACCATCCATTTGCCATGGGAGAAACAGCTGAGAATGTTGCCGAGAAGTGGAAAATTAGTCGCGAGGCTCAAGATGAGTTTGCGTATAACACGCAGGTTAAATATGACGCTGCGCATAAAGCCGGTAAGTTCTCAAACGAACTGACAGCTGTATCCATTACTCAACGAAAGAAAGATCCTATCATTTTCGATAAAGACGAACACCCAAGGCTTAGTCCATTAGATAAACTGGCTTCATTGAAACCTGCCTTTAGGTCAGGTGGCACTGTTACCGCTGGCAACTCATCTGGAATCAATGATGGTTCAGCGATGTTGTTAATGGCCTCAGAAGAAGCGGTTAAGAACATGAATTTGAAACCAATTGCCCGTGTTGTTTCAATGGCGGCAACTGGCGTTCATCCAGACATTATGGGAATCGGTCCAGTATCGGCAACGCAAAAAGCTTTGAAACGCGCTGGTTTAAGTATGAGTGACATTGGCTTGATAGAATTGAACGAAGCCTTCGCTGCACAAGCAATTGCATGTGCAAATGAACTTGATCTTGATATGGACATTGTGAATGTAAACGGTGGTTCTATTGCTATCGGTCACCCGCTGGGTGCAAGTGGTGCTCGTATCGCAACAACCTTATTACATGAAATGCAAAAACGTGATGTTCGATACGGATTGGCAACCATGTGTGTAGGTGTTGGTCAAGGAAAAGCAGTCATATTCGAAAAGCTTTAGGAATTGACGCGCTTCGCACTTGAGTTACAATACGACGGAAGCCATTACCACGGATGGCAATGTCAAAAAAACGTGATTACGGTGCAGGAAGTCCTACAAGATTGTTTATCGAAGATTTTAAGAGATACGATTGCGGTAGTTGGCTGTGGACGAACGGATACGGGAGTACATGCAAGCCATTATGTGGCTCATTTCCAATATGAGAATGAGATTTCAGATGATTTTTTGTTCCGATTGAATAACCTATTGCCTAAAGACATAGCAGTACACACGGTGCATCAAGTGCCTGATAACTTTAATGCAAGGTTTGACGCTATCTCTAGATCATATCGATATCAAATATCTACGATTAAAAATCCTTTTGACCGTCATTTTAGTTATGTTTTTTATCGACCGTTAGACGTTGATTTAATGAATCAAGCTGCAGAAATACTTAAAAAACATACCGAGTTCGGGGCTTTTTGCAAGAGTCATACGCAGAATAAAACCAACATATGCGATGTAACCGAAGCAAAATGGACGGTGTCTGGACCCCATGTAACGTTTAACATTACCGCAAATCGATTTTTGCGTAACATGGTGAGAGCGATTGTCGGAACATTAATCGAAGTTGGTGAAAACAAAATCGACCTTAATGAGTTTGAAAAGATAATCGAATCTCAAAATCGACAGCGTGCAGGATATTCAGTACCAGCCAACGGCTTGTTTCTCGAAAATGTATTGTATAATCGAACCGACTGGAAACTGATTGACAAAAAGTGAGTGTGCAGGAAACCAAAAAAGATAAAACAGGCAACGCCTTTGATTTAAAGTTGTTACGTCGGATTGTATTGCTTGCGAAGCCTTACAAAAAGTATGGTTTGACGGCAATCTTTACCACAATCGCTCTGGCGATACTCATGCCGCTTCAACCTGTTTTAATTCGACTTTCACTTGATAACTATATAGCGAATGGAGATCTGGAAGGGTTGACACGAATGTTGATCTTACTGGTGAGTTTGTTGATTCTTCAGACGTTAATCATGTTCGTCAATACGTATTTAACCAATTGGCTTGGACAAGAAGTAATAAGTGCTTTGCGTGTTCGTGTCTTCAAGCATTTGACAAGTTTAAAAGTTAAGTTTTACGACAAAACACCAATAGGTACCATGGTGACGCGAAGTGTTTCAGACATTGAAACAGTCGCTAATATTTTCTCACAAGGCATCATTACGATTTCAGGAGATTTCTTGACATTATTCGTCATTACCTTTTTAATGTTTTACACCGATTGGAAGCTGACCCTTATTTGTCTGGCGGTCTTGCCTTTATTGGTGTATGCCTCAAATCAATTCCGAAAAGGAGTTAAAAATGCCTTCCAACAAGTAAGGACGCAGATATCAAGATTGAATTCGTTTGTACAGGAACACATCACTGGTATGAGTGTTGTACAAATATTTAATCGAGAAAGCGCTGAATTAGGGAAGTTTAAGGAAATAAATAGGTTGCACTTAGAGGCCAATAAGAAATCAATCTTCCATTACGCCATCTTTTTTCCGATTGTTGAAATTATCACAGCAACTTCAATAGGCTTGATGGTATGGTACGGATCGCGAAACGCGTTAAACGGCAGTATTACGCCAGGTGTTATGGTGTCGTTCATTTTATACCTTAATATGTTTTTCCGACCAATACGCTTAATCGCCGACAGGTTTAATACCATGCAAATGGGCATGGTGGCGTCTGAAAGGATTTTTGCATTGATAGATGACGAAACGTATATCGAATCAAATGGGCATCACCAAGCAGAAATCGTTGGAGATGTAAAATTTCAGCATGTGGGATTTGGTTATAACCCTGAAGAACAAATTATTCATGATTTGTCATTCCACGTCGAACCAGGAAAGACACTTGCCATAGTCGGTGCTACAGGTTCTGGGAAGTCAACGCTTGTCAATCTATTAACTAGGTTTTATGACCATCAATCTGGCGTTATTAGCGTTGATGATATAGAGATTGAGAAGTGGGATTTACAGTCTTTACGCAGTCAAATTGCCTTTGTACTCCAAGATGTTTTTCTATTCTCTGGAACGGTAGAGGAGAATATTAGGTTGGTAGAGGACAGAATTTCGTATGATGACATGTTGGCCGCGGCGAAGCAAATTGGGGCACATAAATTTATTAAGAAAATGGAAGGTCAGTACGACTACAACGTAATGGAACGGGGTAGCTCGTTGTCGGTTGGTCAACGCCAATTGATTTCATTTGCCCGCGCATTGGCCTTCAATCCTAAAATATTAATTCTCGATGAAGCTACTTCGTCGGTCGACTCTGAAACCGAAGCCATCATCCAAGAAGCCATTTCCAAATTAATGCACGGTAGAACATCAATCGTTATTGCACACCGTCTTAGCACGATACGAACTGCCGACACCATATTGGTCTTGGAAGACGGGAAAGTGCTTGAAAGAGGCTCTCACGACGATTTAGTAAGGCGTGAAGGGGCCTACCATAAACTCTTAATGAGTCAGCAGTTTGTCGAATTGTAATTACTTGTATTTCAGAGACTAAACCTTAAAAATCACTAATACTAGTGATGTATAAGTCAATGTTTTTGTCGTGGTTTGCTCTTGATGTTTTCAAGATGAATTACGCACTTAATTCAAATGGGTTTTTGAATGAAACGTGTAAGAAAAACCAATGATTGACATACATGGATAAAAGAAGAAAGGCACTGCATTTTGGTATATGTACCTCACATAAAGACGATACGTCGTTTAATGGAGAAAAAGATGCGGACTATTTTCATCTATTCTCGAAACAAAAAGGGTATGACTCGAATTTGGTGTTGAGTTCGAAAACTAAGATATGTGCGAAACACATTAAAGAAGAGGTCTTTAAACTTAAATCAAAAAACACAACTGCAACGACTTATTTCATAAGCATATCTGGGTTTTCATACGTTGAGAAATCTTTCTTTGGTTTTCTTTCATCCAGGCAAGCAAATAAAGCGGTCATGTTGTCTGACGAAGAAATGTTTACACGAAAAGACCTGCTTGAGTGTTTATCACTCTTTGATAAAGATGACAAAGTATTTTTTCTCATTAGTGACTGCGAGACAAAAAGTAAAAAACCAATTGTTAAGCCCATTTTTGAAGGCTTCGATAAAAACCATGTTAAAGTAAAGGCCGCAGTATTGTCCTTAGGTTTAAATCAACGCGCAATGAAACACCTCAATGTGAGTTCATGTGCAGTTGACTTTGAGTATGCGATGAAATCTGCGAAAACCTTTCAAGAATTAATGAATAATCTAAATGACTTGAACGAAGCAAACATTTCGTTTGTCAATTCAAGCTTGGGGTGTTATAACACTCATAAAAATAGTGAATTGGTATTGTAGGGTATCTGGTTGAAAAGATTATCCTGCAAAATCGGTGCTGCAAAGTGTTGTATATAATATATTGCAGTTTTAAAAGTAAGGTTTAAAAGGTTGCTGTGTTGGTTTTGAATAAGTTCATAAAACATGTAGGTTTATGTGTCATTTTGGTGAAAATGATTGGGTGTTCCCCTAAGGTGAACACTGAGACTGAAGCACAACTTGTTCAATTAGATTCTCTAAATAAAAAAGCCCGTGAATACCTAAAAATTGATTTAGATACTGCTGAAATGATAAGCAGAACCGTGTTTAATCAAGCGGTGAACGACAGTGATTTTGTAAACGAAGCCTCAGCTTCTTTAATATTAGGTAGATATTATTACGAAAAAGGTATTTGTGATAGTTCGATTTGGATGTTCAGAAATGCGCTTCACATTGGGCAGGAATTGGGTGATAGTCTGTTAATAGGTAAAGGATTAACGAATATTGCCACTTCCTATATGTGCACTGGTGATTTTCGCACCTCGTTGATCTATAGCGATAGCGCTTACAAAGTGTTTAGTCCACACTTTAAATTCGAGTACATGGCAAAAGCTGCGAGTAATGCTGCGATTAGCCATATCCAGATGGACCAATACGAAGAGGCAAAACCGTGGTTTCAAAAAGCCATCTTACATGGTCAGAGATCGGAGAACACAAGCTTCTTGGTCAACTTATACAATAATTACGGGTTGTTTAACCGTGATTTTGGTTCAAAGGACACTGGAAGATATTATTTAAACAAAGCGATTGAATTGGCAAGACGAGAGAATTATCACGTCTCTTTAGGAACCATCTACCTCAATTATGGTCAAGATTTACAAAAGGAGAATCCGGCGTTATCCAAAGCATATCTGGACTCTGCATATATCATATCTAAACAATACAAGTTGCACGATTTGGAAGAAATCGTTTTAGGAGCAAAAGCCATCAGTTTGAGGGATATGGGAATGCCAGTGGACGTGGTAGGTGACGCTTATGAAGCTTATGTTAAGAAGGTTAAGGACAACGAGGAGTTAGGTAATTCACAATCTTTTGCGGAATTCGGAGTGAAATATAACATCGCCGAAAAAGAATCAGAGAACCTAAGGTTAATAAACAATATTCAAAAGAAGGAACACAAACAGCGACTGATTGTAATCGTCGCCTTGTTACTACTTTTGACTAGCATATTTATTATACGGAGCCTTTATATGAGGCACAGGTTGGCAGTGCTGGATAAACAAATCTACCAGCAAAAAATTGATGCCTTATTGAAGTCACAAGAAATTCAAAACATTGATACAATGCTTGAAGTGTAGGCAGATGAGAGAACGAGAATTGCTACTGAATTGCACGATAGATTGGGCAGTATATTGAGTGCTGTAAAGTTGAATTTTAGTTCGATGGAAGAACATTTTGGCGATCAACAAGAATCTGCCAAAGTGAGGTTTAATGTGGTTAAAACGTTGATTGATGACGCCACTTCGGAAGTACGAAAAATCTCCCATGACATGGCCTCTGGTGTGCGGGCTAAATTTGGATTGTTACACGCTGTTGATCATTTGAAACAAGCGTTAGAAGCAAGTGGTAAGATAAAAATCAATCTCTATGTACATGGCATGGATGAGCGATTGTCAGGTACCCAAGAAATGATTCTGTATCGCATATTGCAAGAGTTAATAAGCAATGCGTTAAAGCATGGAATTGCGGACGATATCGATGTTCATTTTATAAAAGAAAACGGGAAAGTGACTTTGATTGTTGAGGATAATGGAATTGGATTTGACGAAAAAGAAATTCAAAAATCTACGGGCCTTGGTTTACCGAATATTCGAAAAAGAATTGAATCAGCTGGAGGGAAGTTTAATATTGATAGTAATCACAAATCTGGCACTACGGTGATACTTGAATTACCTATAATTGCTTAATGTTTTATAGCCGTGACGAAACTGAATAAAAAAATAATCATAGTAGACGATCATCAAATTGTTTTGGATGGTTTGATGCTTTTATTGTCCAAAATTGAAAACGTGGATGTGTTACAAGGGTTTACTAATCCTAAAGAAGCGTTAACGTTTTTAGAGTATAATACCGTCGATATTGTCATTACCGACCTTTCGATGCCTGAAATGTCAGGCTTGATACTGACGGAGAGAATAAAGGCGGGTAACAAAAACATCAAAGTGATTGCTTTAACGATGCACAATGACGTTAAGTCTATCAAAAGCATGGTGCAATTAGGAGCTGACGGATACATATTAAAAAATACAGATTTCGATGTACTTCAATCTGCCTTAGAAACCGTTATCATTGGTCAGCAGTATTTTGGTACGGAAATCTTAGAAGCAATTGTTAATGATTTTAAGCCAAGCGTAGAGCTTGATGGTAAGAAGATCAATTTGTCGAGACGAGAACTGGGCATACTCGAACTAATTGCTAAAGGAATGACGACAGATTCAATTGCCGAACAGTTGTTTATTTCAAAACACACAGTGAATTCACACAGGAGAAACCTAAATGTGAAACTTGGTGTTAGTCGACCAGCGGAGCTTATTTCGAAAGCCAAAAGCTTAGGCCTTATTTAATTTAAGAGCTTTTATTCACATATTACGTTGACCTGAACGTAAGTCGTATTTTTGCCGCTGAAACATCCTAGATATGAAGACAGTTGTTAGCGGGGTTCGGCCAACCGGAAAATTACACTTAGGTAATTATTTTGGAGCAGTGAAAAATTTTCTTCACATGCAAGATGCCAACAATGCATTTTTTTTCATTGCAGACATCCACTCATTAACTACGCATCCTATTCCTGAGGACTTACACAGCAATGTGCATCAAGTCTTGGCTGAATATTTAGCGATGGGACTTGACCCTGATAAGTGTACGTTATTCGTTCAAAGCGATGTTCCTCAGATTTCTGAATTGTATACGTACATGAACATGAACGCATACTTAGGAGAGCTTGAACGGTCTGCATCCTTTAAGGATAAAGTCAAAACACAACGATCCAATGTAAATGCAGGATTATTGACCTATCCCGTTTTAATGGCAGTAGATATCCTCATCCACAAAGCGGATTATGTACCGGTGGGTAAAGACCAAGAACAGCATTTAGAAATGACACGTGATTTTGCTAAACGCTTTAATCACATGTATGGTGTTCACTGTTTTAAGGAACCAGAAGCGTACAGTCAAACCGGGAAATTGGTGAAAGTGCCTGGTCTTACGAACAACGGTAAAATGAGTAAAAGTGGGGGAGAAGGGGATGCCGTATTCTTTGATGACGACGAAAAAGTAACCCAAAAGAAAATTATGCGTGCAGTCACGGATTCAGGTCCTACAGAAATGAATCAGGTGAAACCAGATGCTATTCAAAACTTGTTCGACATTATGGCACTTGTCTCTGACCAAAGTACTGTGGAACATTTTGACACCCTTTATAACAACTGTGAGATTCGCTACGGTGATTTCAAAAAACAACTGGCAAGTGATGTAAGAGATTTCATTGCTCCAATTAGAGAAAAGATTCAAGACCTTAAAGCCGATAAAACCTACCTAGGTTCAGTGGCTAAAGCAGGTGCCGAGAAAGCACAAGCTAGCGCTGAAGCTACATTAAAAGAAGTACGTGAAATTATTGGTTTTAGAAGGTTTTATTAAATAGATTTGAACGGAATAACAAAGTCACATTAAAGTCAACGGAGAAGAAAAATGCACATTGCGATAGCGGGAAACATCGGAGCGGGAAAGTCGACTCTAACTAATTTACTTGCAAAACATTACAATTGGGAACCTCATTTTGAGTCATTAGACAACAATCCATATATCTCAGATTTTTATGAGGATATGCAACGGTGGTCATTCAACTTGCAGGTCTTCTTTTTAAATACCCGGTTTAATGGTGTGCAAAACATCCGTTCGAGAGGAGAAACCGTAATCCAAGATAGAACCATCTATGAAGATGCATACATCTTTGCTCCAAACCTACATGCAATGGGGCTAATGAGTACCAGAGATTTTGATACGTACCAGGCTTTGTTTTCGAGTATTAAGTCAATGCTTGAGCCACCAGATTTAATGATTTACTTAAGAGCAAGTATATCCGCCTTGGTGAATAGAATTCAAAAACGGGGTCGGGAATATGAAGACTCTATTCGTTTAGATTACCTAAAGAGACTTAATGAACGGTATGAGGCTTGGATTTCTACCTATACTGATGGAAAGCTGTTGATCATCGATGTTGATGATTTAGAGTTTGAAACAAGCCAGGAAGACCTTGGTAAAATCATCAGCAAAATCGACGCTGAAGTACATGGGTTGTTCTAGTAGGCACTAGGAACTAGGCATTAGGATTTAGGGAGAAAGAATATAGAACATAGTTTTTTCGATGCGT
>Ga0055584_100001661_pt1 | contig 21779 bp, 25 predicted proteins | sample OSDHelmetaG_FD_58716 | JGI IMG/M metagenome (GOLD analysis project Ga0055584, IMG submission 58716) | Pelagic marine sediment microbial communities from the LTER site Helgoland, North Sea, for post-phytoplankton bloom and carbon turnover... | ecosystem: Environmental > Aquatic > Marine >...
GCCAAAGGCTCCGATGACCTTGGAGAGGAAGGCGTAGCGAAAGAGCTGCGCGCTGGCCATGGCTCCCAGTCGCCGCCAAGAATAGTACCCGACCCAGAGAGGGTCGAACATCGAGGTGTGGTTTGGCAGGACCAGCAAAGGCCCGTCGCTGGTCGCAATGTACTCTTGACCCGTGACACGGGCCCGCCAGACCAACTGACAGGCCAGTCCAATCAAGGGCTGAGCGCTTCGATAGGCCAGTGTCTCTAACCACGGATGTGGAGGCGTATAGGGCACGCCTAATCTCTGTCCGTCGGCAGCCCACCAGCGACCACGCCATTCGGACCGTCCAGCTCGTCCACAACGGCCAAGACCACAGCGTGGAAGGGGTCCTGCTTGGTGCCCAAGAGCTGTCGCGCGTTGTTCCCTTCGCGGGAACAGAGAACCAAGTCCCCTTCCCCTGCTTGAACCGCGTCTCCCGCCAGGAAGACCGTTCCCCGAGGAGTGATTCCGTCCCATCCCACCGGCTGGCACACCAAGATGCTCTGGCCATCAAAGGCGGGGTGCTGAACGGAGCTGACCTCGTTGCCTAAAATACGCGCCAAGATCACTTTAGACTCCGCGCATTGACATCGGAAACGATGCCGACAATGGCGGCATCCACCGGGGTGAAGGACTCCGGCAAGGCCAAGGTGCCCTCGCGGCCATTGATCCAGCGCACGTGCTCTCCAATCCCAGCTTGCACGGCATCCGCCGCGATCAGGGGATCGCCCTGCTTCTGGCCCTCGTGGTCCAAGGGCTGAATGAGAAGCAGCCGAACGCCCTCCAACGCCGCGTGCTTGCGGGTGGCAACAACAGTACCGATGACGCGGGCTAACTCCATGCGCTGTATCCTTGGAAAAGGCCTCTAAGAGGGGCTTTGAGGAGAGAGAGAGAAGGGTGCAGCCCGCAGAACCTGGGCGACAAAATCGGGATGGGGCCGCGGCACACACTCCAGGGCATGGGCGCCATCCCCTAAGACGACGCGGGCCGATTCCAGAGCTGCTTCAACATCGTGCTGCGCGCCTTGGACCACAAAGTAGCTGCGCCCTCCCAGACCAGGGGCGATGCGCAGGCCAGCCAGGGAGACATAGGCGTCTTTGAGAGCGCGGTCACAAGCCTGCAGCCCGCCAGAGACCGACTTGGCCTCGACGATGCCAAGGGTGTCTGGCTCTGCATCCAAGCCGACCGTCCCCTGGAGTCCAGAGAGCACTTGCTCATGCACCATAGGCAGCTGCAAACTGGCCAGAACGCAGCCATTCGCCACCTCCAACCCGGCCAACATTGCCTCTTCGACCTCGGCCACACCGCCTCCGAAGAGGACCAGATAGTGACCCGGCTCAACCAGATTGGCCTGGAGCACGGTAATGGGCGAACGCTTTACCAAGGCATCCAGGGCGCGATAGCCACGGGCAATGGAGGAGAGCTCGAGTAGGCCGAGAGCGTCCATCAAGTGATGCGGAAGTAGCCGGCCAAGGTGCACCGCCGGACGCGGGTAAAGTCCCGTGCCGAGGTGAGTCCTTCGCCAGTGGGACTGGCGATTGTAAAGCTAGTAAAGCCTTCACCGCCGTAGCCCAAACCCGCATAATTGGGTGCGTTCTTGATGAAGATGGAGCAATCCACGGCCCGGGCCATGCGGTGCAATGCGTCCAGGTTCTTGGAGTACATCGATGCGGTGTGGCGGAAGCCGTGCTCCGCTTCGATGGCCAAGTCGATGGCCGCGTGCACATCGGGAACGCGCACCACGCCGATCACCGGCATGAGCAGCTCGTGCTGTACAAAGGGGTGTTCGAAGGGCACCTCAGCGATGACCAGACGGGGGTCGCCCTTGAAGGGTACGTCGATGGCGCGCAAGAACTCACTGGCGTTCTTACCAACCCAGTCCCGATTGACGTGCTCGCCATCGGGGGTCAAAATCAGCTTCTCCAAGCGGCGAATCTGGTGGTTGCGGATCTGCACCGCCCCCGAGTTCCGCATGACATCCAGGAGCTGATTGGCCACCTTTTCAACGACGAGCACTTCTTTCTCGTCGGTGCAGATGACATTGTTGTCAAAGCTGGCGCCTGCAACAATGCCACGCCCAGCTTGCCCAATATCAGCAGTCTCGTCGACGACCACTGGCGGGTTGCCCGGGCCGGCGCAGATGGCCTTCTTGCCCGAGTTCATGGCCGCTTTGACCACACCACCGCCGCCGGTGACCACCAGCAAGCGAATGCCAGGGTGGTGCATGAGCTGACCGGCGCTCTCGATGGTGGGGTGGGCCACACAACAGGCCAAGTTCTCCGGGCCGCCCACTTCCATGCTCGCCCGGTTGATCAGGTCAATGCAGTATGCCGAGATCTGCTTGGCCGCGGGGTGGGTGTTGAACACCACCGCGTTGCCGCCGGCCACCATGCCGATGGTGTTGCAGAGGATGGTCTCGGTGGGATTGGTACAGGGTGTAATGGAACCAATGATGCCGTAAGGAGCGCGCTCCATCAGGGTCAATCCACCGTCGCCAGTCCAAGCCGTGGGCTCGAGGATTTCAACGCCCGGTGTCCGGTGAATCGCCAACAGGTTCTTCTTGACCTTGTCAGCGACGCGGCCCAAGCCAGTCTCTTCGTGCGCCATCGACGACAGGTTGTGAACGTCTTCCGCAGCACGCCGGCGAATGTTGGCGATGATCTCCCGGCGCTTGTCCAGGGGGATCTCAACCAGAAGCTGCTGCCCGACCTTGGCGGCCGCGACGGCTTCATCAACGGACTTAAAGACGCCGCGCGGGTTCGCGGGCATCTCGGCGCCTGGCGCCTCGCCCTTGCTCATGCGGGTCAAGACCTTTTCGACCAGTGACTGCACTTCAGAAGACTTCATGCGCTGCCCTTCCCAGAGGGCGCGTCAGTGGCCCCGAACTTCTCGAAGACAGGCCCATTTGGCCCGTCAACCGAGTCCACGATGGCCATGACCACCGCGTCCACTGGGCGACCTTCGGTCTCCTGAGTCTGACGCGCAGCGGAGCCGGAGCAGTACAGCACGACCTCGCCTACGCCAGCGCCCATGACATCTGCAGCCACGACAAAAGACCCCTTGCCCTTGAGAGCAAGACTTAGGTCTTCGACCATGTACAACCGCAGACCCTCCAGCTTGGGATCCTTGCGGGTGGCCACCACTGTACCGACGATTCGCCCGAGCTTCATGCGCTAAGCCTCAACTCTCGGAGATGAGACGGCCCAACGGCAGCACGTCGTCCAAGTTCTTGTGCGGACGAGGAATGACGTGCACGGAGACCAGCTCTCCAACACGCTGCGCCTGACGGGCGCCTGCCTCGGTTGCAGCCTTTACAGCGGCCACATCGCCACGAACGATGGCAGTGACGTAGCCGCCACCCACCTTCTCGTAGCCGACCAACTCAACGCGTGCGGCCTTGACCATGGCATCAGCGGCCTCGACCATGCCGACGAATCCGCGGGTCTCGATCATGCCCAGTGCATCAGACATTTTGGCTCCTAAAACTCTTCAGTAGATTGAAAAAACGGGGAATTTGGGCAGCACGGTTGCTGCGAAAAACGAATTAACTGCGGGACATGGACTCGATGACAGCTTGAGCAGCCTCAGCTGCAGCGTCGATCTCCGCCTCAGAACCGGCCATCCAAAGACGCCCAAAGGCACCGAAGGGACGCAGGTTAATCAAGTTCACATTCGCGGCCTTCTCGGCTTCATTCGCCGCGATGGTGATGTGAACCGCAGGCTCGGTCTCCAGGATGAACAGCGACTGCCCGGGGATGAGCATCATGCCCTGGCGGTTGCGGTTGATCAGCTGGGCCTGGTAGGCCTCGACCGAACGGATGACCTGGTTGGAGACCACCTTCGGAGCCATGGCATCGGCCTGGGTCAGGCCCAGGTAGTCCAGGATGGCTTGGCCCGCGGCCTGTACCTCGCCCTGGTCATCGTGATGCACTTCGAGGAGCCCAAAGGAGCGCTCCACAACTTGCACGGCTGGTGCCACCGACGTTGCCTTGAGGGCCACGTCAGTCACGCGGTTGATGATCATGCCTGGTGCGGTCTCCACCCAGAGGGAGGCCTGCCCCGCCAGCGGCAAAAAGCCCCGGCAGGTGGTCCCAGTGAAGGCGGCGAGCTGCGGCTGGAGGGAGTCGATGAAGACTTGCCCACGGAGGGTGACGGCCATGTGATTCAGGTCCTGGATGCGACGTAGCTGCCTCTCTCCTACATCGTGACTAGAGCCCCCGTCAAGGCCACCCCGTCAGTCTGACCACAACTGAAGGGGCCAAAGCCGGTTGCTGCCAAGCATCCAGTCTCTAAAGACCTGAGTCCGGATTGTGAACCCAACAGTCAGGACCAACCCCGCATCGCTCGCCAGCTTCCCACCTTGGTCAGCGTGCGCCAAGTGCCCCCCAGCCCCCGACAGGCAGCCCAGGTCGTCTTCAGAGAGTCAGACTGACGAATGTTGCGGGCGGAGACCTGTCCATGAGCGCGGGCCCTTTGGACTCGGCGTGCTGGACTTAGGTCTTCGATCAGGATGCGGGCATCGGGGCAGCAGATGGGCTGGAGTCAGGGGAAACAAGCATCGCGGTCTTTCGGTTCAGTCCGAACGCATGCTCCATCGAGCTGCCCAGGCCACCTCCTGAGGTCATGCTCGTTTCCGTTTGGGTCAGCGGTAAACTGCCACCGCCGCTACGGGCCCCGAGACCGAAACGCAGACGGGCACGGAAACGGGTGGCGAGCCACCGCCGGAGCGTCCGGCGGTTGGATTGGACGTTTTTCCGTGGGCAGACTTGGGCATTGGAGCGCATTCCTGTCTGGCCGAACCGACATCCTGACCTTAGCTGCCTGGCAAAGCCTTCACAGATCCCACATGCCCGCCTTGACCCAAACAAGTCTCAGTGGGATCCTGAGCACCGCATATGAGGAATACCCATGCTCAGCAGTACCCCTTGGAGCGCCCTACTCTTCGGCAGCATCCTGACCCTGTCCCTGACAGCCTGCCCCCAAAGCCAGACACCAGACGGCAAAGGCGGTCCGGAAGGACAGGCCGGCAGCCAAGGGGACCCGCCTGAAATGGGCAGCGCAGCCCACCCAGACGATGCCCGCTGGGAGCTGAAGGCTGGGGAAGGCGTCTCCGTCCAAGGTAGCGTTAGCTACGCCGGAGAGGTTCCAGGCGGGGCGGTGCGCATCGACGTATTGACCCAAGTCAAAGACGCGCCACCGCACCTTGTCAGCGCGGAGACCTTGGAAGGACTGGGGGAGTTCACTTTCCAAGCTCCATCGGATTTCGGGGAGGTGCACCTTGTGGCCTTTATCGACCGTACAGGCGACGGCCCAAGCCCAGACGACCCCGCTGCGACGGTCAAGCTGGACATCACCACCCAGGACGTCGCCGCATTGGAGCTGGTCCTTACGGACGAGCCCGATCTGGGTGACCTGACTCCCGGCTCGCCTCCGGATGGAGCCGGCCAGCCTACCGACGGGCAGGCAGGGGATCAGCAGGGCGATGGTCCACCTCCCGAAGAAGGAGCGGGACCAGGGGACGATGGCCCCCCCGGTGGAGAGGGCCCTCCACCCGAGGCTGAACCGGGTTCCGCAGAGCCCGCCCCCTCGGCTGAGCCGGCGGAAGCCCCCACCCAATGAACCAAGCGCTGTCCTTGGTGGTGCCGGTGTTTGAAGAGGCAGGCAACCTGCGCCCCCTTCACAACGCCATCGTTGCCGCCTTGGACGGAGCAGGCCTTCCCTTCGAGTGCATCTACGTGGACGACGGGTCAACGGACGCCTCGCCCCAAGAGTTGCGCGCGCTCGCCGAAGAAGACGAGCGCGTTCGCGTGATCCGATTCGTTCGTAACTACGGCCAGACTGCAGCCCTGACCGCCGGCATCCGCCACGCCAAAAACCCTTTGCTGGTGACTTTGGACGCGGACCTACAGAATGACCCCGCCGACATTCCGGCCATGCTGGAGCGCCTGAACGACGGCTACGACGTGGTCTGCGGGTGGCGAAAGGACCGTCAGGATGCCGCGCTGACTAGAAACTTTCCTTCTCGAGTTGCCAACGCCCTGATCTCTCGTCTGAGCAAGGTTTACCTGCATGACTACGGGTGCACGCTGCGCATCTACAAACGCGAATACATCCAAGGCATCCCCCTGTACGGCGAGATGCATCGCTTCATTCCCATCTATGTGACCTGGGCAGGAGCCAAGTTGGTCGAAATGCCCGTCCGCCACCATGCGCGCACCATCGGGAAATCCAAATATGGTCTGGGGCGCATCCCAAAAGTCCTGCTTGACCTAACTACAGTTAAGTTTCTAAGGGATTTTTACGTCACACCCATCTACTTCTTTGGGTGGACGGGCTTTGGATTCTTTGCCTTTGGACTCCTGACCTTGATGGCTGCAGGAGGGGTTGCATTGGCCGGCACACTTGACCTGTCGCTGATCTTGGCTGCGAGCGCCGTGCTGATGGTCATGCTCGGCACGGTCGAGATCACCCTGGGTATCATCGCAGAGGTACTCATTCGCATGCACCACGACGTGCGAGACCGACCGCCCTACCGGATCCAGCGCGTCCACAACCTGGAAACCGGCGAAGAGGTCGTGGCCCCAGAGGCGCCCTAATGTGTGGCATCGCCGGCCTTGGCCAACCGGATGGCCGCCTTCGGGACCCCGAGCGCATCCACCCGATGCTCTCCGTCCTGCACCATCGTGGACCCGACGGCCAGGGACACTGGCAAGCTGAGAGCGCCGTCTTGGGGGCTACTCGACTGGCCATCGTGGACCCCAAGCATGGTGCTCAGCCGGTACGCATGGGGCCGATCGTCGGGGTGATGAATGGGGAGATCTACAACCATATTCCCCTGCGCAAAGAATTAGACGCCCGCGGGCAAAAGCATCAGACCGTCTGCGACACCGAGGTCATGGTTGGCTTGGTGGCCGAAGTGGGCCTGCCCAAGGCCTTGGAGCGCATGGACGGCATGTTCGCCTTGGCCGTCTGGGACGACCGGGACAAGAGCCTGCATTTGGCCCGGGACCGCGTCGGCCAAAAACCCCTGTACTGGACTCAGCTGCCAAGCGGCACCATCGCCTTCGCCAGCGAGCTCAAGGGCCTGTTGGTGCTGCCCGGGGTCGCGCGTGACCTGGACATGGTGGCGCTGCAGCAGCTGCTTCTCTTCGAGTTCGTGCCGGCCCCCAGGAGCATCTACAAGGGAATTCACAAGCTCGAGCCGGGCACTTGGCTGCGCGCCGATGCCAATGGCTTGAGCATTCAGCGCTGGTGGGAGCCACCCCTGCCTGGAGAGCGCCGATCCCAGTTCGGGAACAGCCGAGAAAAATCCCTGGTGGCAGTGCACACCGCCGTGAACCAGGCCGTGGGCCGGCGCCTGCCAGAGGGCCCCCCAGCATTGCTCCTGAGCGGCGGGATAGACAGCAGCATCGTGGCCCACTGCGCCGCAGAAAGACGACCCGATCTACATAGCTTCTCCCTTGGTTTTAAGGAGGATAGCTTCGACGAATCAGGTGCGGCCCGCTTGGTGGCCGAGCACTTGGGCTTGCAGCACCAGGTTCTTCACTTCGGTGTCGAGGACTTTGAGAGCACCTTGGCAGACCTGGCTCAGGGCCTCTGCGAACCGCTGGCGGACGGCAGCCTGCTCAGTACCCTTAGGCTGGCCAAGGCCGTGGCGGCAAAAGGCTACAAGGTGGCCATCGGTGGCGATGGCGCCGACGAACACTTTGGCGGCTATCCGACTTACCGCGCGCACCAAGCCTTGCCAGGAAGTGGCCTGCCCGGGGCCGGCTTACTCCGGCGAATGGGCCGCCGGCTCTTCCCGGAAGATGGAAGCCGCGACCTGTCCTTCGGTACCAAGTTCAGACGTTTTGGCGAGGGGGCGGGCTTGGCGTGGGCCCGCAGAAACCAAGTCTGGATGGGGGCCTTCCTTCCTGAGGAGATCCCCCTTCTCCTGGGTACCCCTTTGTTGGATGCGGTGTGGGAGCCGGTGGACCGTTGGGCGGAGCGTGTCGACCACGCGGACCCCGCACAACGAGCGATGTTTCTGGACCAACGTCTCTACTTGGCCGAAGGCGTTCTACAGAAAGTGGACCGGGCCGGAATGCTGGCCGGCTTGGAGATTCGCGCGCCCTTCGTCGATCATCACCTGGTCTCTTTAGCCGCCAGCTTACCCCCGCATCTAAAGTTGGGCCCAAGGCGCAGCAAGGCCTGTTTGAGAGATGCATTTCGCAAGGCACTGCCATCCAGCACCCTGAACCGGCCAAAGAAGGGTTTCGGAACCCCCCTGGGGCCCTGGCTCCAAGGCGAAGCGCGCTCGGCCCTGGAGCACCTTGAGGAGCGCCCGGGAACCCTCGTCAACCCGAGCTACCTGAAACAACTCGCTAACGAACACTGGGATGGACAGGCCGATAACCGCCGAAGACTCTGGTCCCTCTTGCTCCTTGAAACATGGAGAGCTGGCGCATGGGGATAATCACGAATTGTAGACACCCTTGTAGAGATGCAATCTAGAGTCCATGCAACTTGCAAGCATTATGGTCGTGGACAGCAACGGAACCAGCCAACCCGGGCAACTTGGCGACGCCACCTTGGTCATCGGCCGCGCGCCCTTGGCTGACATCCAAGTGAATGACCCTACGGTTTCCCGGTTACACGCGGCCGCTTGGACCGAAAACGGGGTGGTCTTCATCAAGGACCTGGGCGGTCCTAACGGTACCTTCATCGACGGGAAACGGCTGCACGGAACCATCAGCATCCTCCCCGGAAACGAAGTCAAACTGGGTTGCCACACACGCCTGAAGCTGGAACTGAGCGCCGATGGCGCCAATGCATCGACTTCCAACTTTCAAACCACGGTCCCAGAACTACAGGATCCCCCCTACAGCTTGGCCTTTGCAGTCGGCTCTAACGCCGAGCGCGAAGAGGTGAGCATCCGGAACACCAATAACCTTCGGGAGACCCGGATCAACGGAACTACCGGGGCCAAGCTCCTTTCCCTGTTGGCTCACGCCCTTCAGGCGGACCGGCAAGCTGATAAGTCATCCGACACCCAAGGGTGGCGGTCCAACGAGTCTCTTGCGAACGACCTCTGGAAGGACGAGAGCGAACAGCGCATCAGTCTGAGCGTCTTGATTCACCAACTACGTAAGACCCTGCTAGAGCAGGGGGTGGACCCGGCCTGCATCCAGACTGAGCCGGGCATGTGCCGCATCTGGGTGGAGCACGTGACCCTACGTTAAGCGGCCCAAAGGTAGGCTTAGCTGTTGGCGGCGTACCAGGCGTGAGCGTCGGGGAAGGCGGCGATGGTGACCTGAGAGCCTAAGTCTACCCAGACCAAATAGTCACTGCTTTGAGTGCGAACAATGGCTGCGACCAGCTGACCTTGGGCTACCGCATCCAAGGAGCGAATGACCTGTGTGGTGCTGACCACTTCGGCCAGGGCGCCTTGCTGGGCAAAGCGCGCCCGATGGCCCTTCCAGAGAGCGCGCAGCACTACCCGGTCGTCCATGCGCAGTGCCTTGCCCACCTTGAGGCGCTCCACACCCCGGAGCTGCTTACGAAGAATACTCTCTACCAACTCGGGTATCGCGCGCTCGTGTGCCTCTGCCGCAGCAGTCGCTTCAACCTGCTTGCGCTGTTCCTCGAGTTGCGAAGCAGCCCGCGCGGCTTCCAAGGCTGAGGTGGGCCGACGTGCGCGGTCAGCCAAGCCATCGTGACGGGTCTTGGGCTTTGATGACTCGGTCGTTGCTGACTGGGGTGTTGGCTCATCCGCGGGGGCGGTGGCAAGCGCTGGCTCGAGATCTTGGGCTGCCTTGGCCGCTGCGCCGGCGGCGGTCTTGCGGGCGGTGTCCTGTTTGGCTTTTTCGATCACGGCGTTGGCCAGGGCCTTGGCCAGAGCCGCCTTGTTTATCGCCTCTTCGGGCTTGGCCTCTTCAGCCTCTGTGGAAACCGCAGGCGAGTGCTTCGGCTCCGGCAGATCTTCTGCCCGGCGCTCATTGGAGTTGCCCTTGAGAACGTCCAGCGGGGCATCGGCCCGCATGGAGATCAAGGGATCGGGTTGATCTCTAGCCAACGAGCGGTCGATATGTGGGTCGGTGAACTCCCCCAGATCGGGGCCGTCGAACAAACTAGCCAAGGGATCGAAGCCTAGCTTGGGCTTGGACATGTATCTCTCCTCACCATCAGGCTACACCGGACCGGACCGCTCCGGTAAAGGACTCCATGCAGCTTGTCAGACACCTGACGCGTCTCAGCGTCTCAGAGACTCTTCCCGTACTGCTCGTTCGTCACGGTCGGACCCGCCACAACGCAGAGCGACGCTTTGTAGGCCGCCTGGATGTACCCCTGGACGAGACGGGTAAAGAACAAGCGAAGCGCTGGGCAGATGCCTACGTGGATCTGCCAGTGCAGGGCATTTTCTCTTCTCCGCTGCTACGGGCCAAGCAGACCGCCTCGGCTCTGGGGACTCCGACCCTGGTCCAAGGACTACAGGAGCTTGATCAGGGGATCTTCGAAGGGCGCTTAGCCGCCGAGGTCATGGCCGAACAACCGGAATTCTTTGCACAGTGGCGCCGGGATCCCAGCAGCCTTCGTATTCCGGAAGGGGAGACCCTGGCCGAATGCCAGACCCGCTGCTTCAGCGCGCTGAACCAGTTGGCCCAAGAAACGGGCCCTGGTCGTCCCATCGTGGTCGTTGCCCACCAGCTGGTTTTGGCCAGCATCCTGCTCAAGATCCTACAGCTTCCCCTGAGCATGGTCACGCGTCTGCACCAGACCAACACTGCCGTGAACCTGCTGTCCTATGACGGACGCTGGCTCGTCCACCGAATCAACGATCTAAGCCACTTGGCCTAACGCGGTCCGCTGACCTCAACGATCAGCTCACGCAGGCGGTCCGGACCGATAACGATCTGGTCATTACACCAGTCGCAGGTGACCTCGGCTTGGCCCTGTTCCTCCAGGATGGCCTGGAGTTCAGTGGCCCCCAGAGACCGCAGCATGGCCTCAATGCGGGGAGTCGTGCTCCCGCAGTTCACCACCACAGGTCGGGCCTCCAGCACCTCGACGGGGGCGCCTTGCAGCTGGCCGAAGGCAAAAATGGTCATCACCTCACCGAGGTCCGCGCTGCGCAGAGGACCCACCAAGGCCTCGAACTCTTCGCGCAAGAGCCCAGAGCCGCCCACCGCCTCGATGAGCAAGCCTGATGCGAAGACCACCCGGCCACTGTCATCTATCTCTACGCCGAGCCGCACGATCCCCAGCGACTGTTGAGAGTCACTCAGATAACGATCCATCGAGCCCTGCCAGTCCCGTTCGACCAAAGCAGCCCCCCGGTAGATCTCCTTCTGGCCCAGCCACTTCGCGGCCAGCAAGGTGCCAGTCAGCTCCGTTCCCTTGGGCAGGTCGTCGGGCCGCAAGCGCGCGCGAACCCGACCATCCGGACGTACATCCGCCATGAATGAAAACCGAGGTTTCTCTCCCTGAACCTGAACCATCAGGCGTTCCTCGCCCTTGATATGGGCACTCATCAGCAGGCTGGCGACCACGCCCTCGGCGCAGAGCTGTGCGGCCCGACCGCTCAGTTCATGGCGCCGCACAATGTCATTGACCGGTTGATCGGCCACAACAGCCACCACGCGCAGTCTCTGCTCATGAGCCAGGGCTCGAATCAAGCGGCCTTCCGGTGTGCTCACTGGGACTCCGTGACATTCAGGATTAGCTCGAGCTCGCTCTGGACAGGCATAAAGCACAAGCCGCCGCGGCAGCCCTGATAGCCAACATCGAGCAGGACCGTGTAGCTGCCCACCTGGCTGGGGGCCGTCAAGGGCAGCATAGCGATGGCGTCAAACTCCCAGACCTCTCGCTCACGGCCAAAAGCCTCATCAAAGCGCATCACGCCGGGGGGCAAATCGGCCGCATCGATCTCCAAAGTGCCCGCCTCCAAGACCTGGACCCGAGCCATCTCTCGATACAGGTAGGTGCCGGCCGGCACTTTAAAGACCAACTCAGCTTGGCCGACGCCTCCGGCCTGAAGAGTCAGGGGGGCGACAACCACCGAGAAGGGATTTTTCTCTGATCGGACCGCACTCGGGCGGCCAGTGACGGGCTTGGCCGCCGGCGCAGTCTGCACGGAGGTGGGCGGGGCTGGCGTGGTGCAGGCGCTGAGGCCTTGGAGCAGAAGCAGTGCGAGCGTGAGCATGACCTGAAGGCTATCCGGTCATCGAGGCCCAGGCCCTTGCGGGCGCCGCCCCTTCTTCCCAGCATCCTTAAACCCAAGCACTGCATCCAGAGTCCCCATGAACACGGCAGTCGTCATTCCAGCGCTGAACGAAGAAGGCCCCCTACCGCTGGTCCTTCAAGATCTCACACCTCTCGTGGTTGGCGGCGTGCTGAAGCGCGTCATCGTGGTGGACAACGGCAGCACAGACAACACCTCCCAGGTGGCTCAGGCTGGAGGTGCTCAAGTCGTGTCACAACCCAAGCGTGGATACGGCAGCGCGTGCTTGGCCGGCTTTGCGCACCTGGCACTGGATCCACCCGATGTGGTGGTCATTCTGGATGCGGATCACTCCGACTACGTCGAGGACCTGGGCTTGCTGTTGGAGCCTATTCGGAGCGGACAGGCGGACATGGTCCTGGGTGAGCGCACCACCCTCGCCGAGCGGGGCGCGCTGCTCCCCAACCAAATCTTCGGGAACAAGCTGGCCACCGCGCTGATCCGGACACATACCGGGCACAAGTACACGGACATGGGTCCTTTTCGCGCCATTCGTTGGACCAGCTTGATGGCCTTGGAGATGGAGGACCCAGCCTTTGGATGGAACGTCGAGATGCAAATGAAAGCTATCCAACGCGGCCTACGGGTGCGGGAAGTGGCCGTTCGGTACCGTACCCGTGTCGGGACATCCAAGATCTCAGGCACGGTCAAGGGCACAGTCACCGCTGGGATTGGTATCCTTCGCGCCACATGGAGATACCGAGCCTGATGCGCTGTGTGGTGTTCACAAAGCCCCCCGTTCCCGGGAGCTGCAAGACCAGGCTGATCCCAGCCCTCGGCCCGCAAGGGGCCGCCGATCTACACGCAGCCATGGCACGCGATGTTCTGGACTCCGCTCAGCAAGCCGGTCTCGCCGTCGAGGTCAGCTTGGCCGGTGATCTAGACCACCCCTGGGTCCAGACGCTGGGCGTGCCGGTGACCGCCCAGGTCTCGGGGGATCTGGGTGCGCGAATGCTCGCTGCCCTGGGGAACGGACCGGCGATGGCCCTGGGGACCGACGCCCCCACCCTCCCGCTGCGCTTTTTGAAGCAAGCCGCCCAGCTGGGTAGCCCCCTGGTGCTGGGCCCCGCCTTTGACGGGGGCTACTGGACGCTGGCATGGCAGCGACCCATCCCCGAGCTGATGAATGGGATGAGCTGGAGCACCAACTCGGTGCTCTCCGAGACCCTAATCCGCGCACGATCCTTGGGCTTAGAGCCTGAATTGCTGCCATTTTGGTACGACGTGGACACCCCAGACGTCCTGGCCCTGCTAAAGCAACAGCTACGAATCCTACCCGCGCACATTGCCCCCTGCACACGGAGCGCCCTGCATGCCCTTGGTAAACGACGGTCTCCCTACTCCTCTTGAGCGAATCCACATCATGGGGGTGTGTGGCACTGCCATGGGCTCCATCGCCGGCATGCTCAAAGATGCTGGCTTTGAAGTACGTGGCTCGGACACTGGCGTTTACCCGCCGATGAGCGACTACCTGGCAGAGCTGGAGATACCCATCATGGAGGGATTTGTGTCCTCCAATCTAGATTGGGGCCCAGACCTAGTGGTGGTCGGAAACGTCATCCGGGCCATCTACGAAGAGGCCGCAGCCCTGACCGCCGGGGAGCTGCCCTACTGCTCCTTTCCCCATATCTTAGGCGAGTTCTTCCTCAAGGACGCCCACAGCATCGTGGTCGCCGGCACCCACGGCAAGACCACCACCACCGCCATCGCAGCTTGGCTGGCAGACCGTGCGGGGGCCGAGCCCGGCTATCTGGTGGGCGGCATCGTGCAGGGCTGGAACCGCACAGCACGTGCCGGGGGCGGCAAGCTCTTCGTCATCGAAGGCGATGAGTACGACACCGCCTTCTTCGACAAGCAGCCCAAGTTCGTGCACTACCGTGCAAACACCGCGATCCTGACCTCGGTCGAGTTCGATCATGCCGACATCTACTCAGACTTGGATGCGATCAAGGCCAGCTTCAAACGTTTGGTACAAGCACTGCCCTCCGACGGCTGCTTGGTCGCCCGCTGGGACCACCCCAACGTGCGCGAGGTCGCCGCAGACTGTCCGTGCTCCCTCCGCCGCTATGGCCCCGGTCAGGAGTGGGATGGGGAGATCAAGGACGTGGATCCAGAGACCGGGAAGATGACCTTCACCGTCCTGTTTGAGGGGAAGCCCTACGCCACCTACACCTCCTCTCTGGTGGGTGAGCACAACCTGTACAACCAGGTGGCTGCTGTGGCTGCCTTGACCTTCTACGGCCTAAACCCCGCGCAACTCAGCGAAGGGTTCGAGAGCTTTGAGGGGATCAAACGGCGCCAGCAAGTGCGCGGTACAGTCGCGGGCATCACGGTGCTGGATGACTTCGCCCACCACCCCACCGCGGTCCAGGTCACGACGGCCGCGCTCAAGATGCGCTTTGCCGGTCGTCGCTTGTGGATCGTGTTTGAGCCCCGCTCCAACACCTCCCGCCGCAAAGTCTTTCAGCAGCGCTACGCAGAGAGCTTCGCGGGCGCAGACCAGATCATTCTCAAAGCCACGCCGGATCTGCGCATCGAAGAAGCTGAGCGCATGGACCCTGAGCAGCTGGCCGCGGATCTGCGCGCCAAGGGCCACGAGGCCATCTGCTTGGCCGAGACCGACGACGTGATCGCCAACCTTTCCGCCAATGCCATGGAGGGCGATGTCATCGCATTCTTCTCCAACGGTGCCTTTGACAACGTGCACGAGCGCACCCTGGATGCCTTGCGCACGCGCTTCGACGTGCAATAGCCAGAGCAAGCGCAACCACCCCAAGGCCTACACTGGTCCAGCAGGAGAAGATACTCATGGCCATCACTTTGCTCTTCGGAACCGAGACCGGGAACGCCGAAGAGTGCGCAGAAGAGCTGAACGACGCCATCGACGAGCTGGGCATCCCCTGCCGAGTGGTGGACATGGAGGACTACGCGCACGACCAGCTCAACCAGGAGCAGATGCTCGTGGTCATCACGAGCACCTATGGCAACGGAGATCCCCCTGCCAACGCCGAGGATCTGTTGGAGCACCTCCAGGAGCAGCGCCCCCCACTGCCTGGCACCCCCTTTGCGGTGTGTGGACTGGGCGACCGTACCTACGCCCGCTTTTGTCAATGCGGCAAGGACTTTGACGCCCTTCTTGAAGAACTGGGTGGTCAGCGTCAGATCGACCGGGTGGACTGCGACGCCGACTACGAGATGTTCTTCAGTGAGTTCAAGGAGAACCTACTGAACCACCTGCGCACAAACAAGGCCCGCTACGATGGCCCCGTGGGCACCGCGCCAGCCAAGCGCGCGCACGCCGAACACTTCAGCGCCAAACGCCCCTTCCTGGGTACCCTGACTGCCAAGAGGCGACTCAACCCGGGCAGCACGACGGGCGACACCTGGCACTACGAAGTCGACCTGGGCGGCTCGAATTTAGACTGGGCACCCGGAGACTCCTTCGGCGTGATTCCCACCAACGACCCGGCCGAAGTAGCCGAAGTGCTCAAGGCCGCCGGCCTGAACGGCACCGAGACAGTCGTCCTGAAGGACCAGAGCTTCACCTTGGAGCACGCCCTGACCCACCGGCTCTGCCTGCAGCGAATCTCAGCAGATCTGCTGCGCCGCTTTGCAGCACTGCAAGGGCCAGCGATGGAGGCCGTCAGCGCCGGCACAGAGGCCGAATATACGGCCAACCGCCACGTCCTGGACGGACTCACAGACCACCCCCTGCTGGGCATCGGTCCTCAAAACCTGGTCAAGGTGCTTCGCTCCTTGGCCCCCCGCCTGTACTCGGTGGCCAGCGCTCAAGAGCACGATGCAAGCGGCGTGGCATTTTGCGTGGCCACCACCCGCTTTGCTTTAGGCGAGCGCGCTGTGAAGGGTGTAGCAAGCTGCTGGTTGGAGGAGCGAGTACAGGTGGGCGACAAGGTGCCCCTGTACCGCGTGGAAAACCGCAGCTTCCGCAACCCGGCCCCTGAGGTGCCAGCCATCCTGATCGGTCCGGGCACCGGGATCGCACCCTTCCGTGGATTTTTACAGCAGCGCAAGACCGCCGGCGGGAAGAGCTGGCTCTTCTTCGGGCACCGGAACCAAGCGGTAGACTACCTGTACAAAGAAGAGCTCGAAGCCTGGCTGACCGATGGCACTCTGGACAAGCTGAGCTTGGCGTGGTCCCGGGACCAAGGCGCCAAGGTCTATGTGCAGGATCGAATTCGTGAGCACGGAGCAGAGCTCTGGCAGTGGCTGGCCCAAGGCGGCCAGGTCTTTGTCTGTGGCGATGCCAAGGGCATGGCCCCCGGAGTCCATGCCGCGCTGGTCCAGATCGTTCAGGAGCACGGTGGCCAATCTGATGGCCAAGCGTACTGGGATCAGGCCGAAGAGAGCGGCCGCTATCACAAGGACGTGTATTGATGGATGCCCGACAAGCCATTTTGGAGCGCCGAACAGCCCACCTCTGGAAGTCTCCAGACGAAGGTGGAGCGGTGCCCGATGTCGTCGTCAAGCGCGCTCTCGAAGCCGCCCACAGCGCCCCCTGCCACAAGTTCACCTGGCCCTGGGGCTTTGTGTGGGCTGGGCCAGAGACCCGAGCAGAGATCTTTGACCTGGGCGTCTCGCTTAAGTGCCCCAACAAGGCGCCCAGCCCACGCGTACTCGAAAAACTCACCGCCAAGATGAAGAACCCGGCCCACTTGGTGGCCGTGACACAGACACGGGTGGAGGACCCCTTCACCTCCAGAGAGGACTACGCCGCCTGCGCCTGCGCCATCCAGAACATGGCGCTATCGATTCACGCAGACGGCTTTGCATCCAAGTGGAGCAGCGGCGGCCTGACCTGTCATCCAGAGGCCTACAGGCTGCTGGGTGTGTCCCCGAGCACCCACACCCTGATTGGTTTCGTGTGGATCGGCGTCCCACAGGCCACCCCCGCCAAGCCTGAACGCAGCCCGCTGAACACCCACATCCGGCGAACCCTATGACGGGCGTGACTCACCTGCAGATCGCAGACTTAGTGGAAGGGAAAGGCCGAGAGGTCGGTAGAAGGGGCATCGTTCAGGTTCACTACATCGGACGTTTGATGAATGGAACGGTCTTTGACTCTTCCTACGAAAGTGGACGCACCCTGACCGTCCAGCTGGGTACCCGGCAGGTGATTCGCGGTTGGGACGAGGGCATTCCAGGCATGCACCAAGGCGGCAAGCGCTCTCTGCGTATTCCCGCCAAGCTGGCCTACGGCAGCCAGGGCTTTGGAAGCTTGATCCCCCCGAACTCGGACCTGGAGTTCGAGGTGGAGATCATCACCGTGCTGGCTTAGCCGAGCCGTCCCCTCCGTTCTCCGGCGGAGTCCACAATGGGATGGCCACCCGTCCCCTAAAAACGCGCCAGTCCAAAGACCCAGTCTGAAGGCAGAACCCCACTGTGGGGTGCGTTGGGAGGCCACGGGGATATGGAACGGCCAGGAGACTCAATGACCGCGCTGCATGGCGACGAGCTGCCCCTGCTGCAGACACCCGTTCCTGGCCCCCAGAGCCGGGCGTGGGTGGATCGCTTGGCCCAGCGGGAGTGCCCAGCCATTACCTCCAGACGCGCGCGGCGTGCCAACGCGCTGGGGGTCGCCGACACGGACCCGGTGGTTTGGAAACAAGCCAGGGGTGCTGTGGTCGAAGATATGGACGGCAACCGCTTCGTCGACCTGACAGCCGGCTTTGGCGTGGCAGGCATTGGGCACCGAAACCCTGTGGTCGTAAAGGCCTTGCAAGACCAGTCCGAGGTGCTGCTGCACGCCATGGGGGATGCCTTTCCCGACCCCAAACGCATCGAGCTGCTGGAGCAGCTGGGGGGCTTGACCGGCTTGGATCACGGCATCCTAGGCAGCTCGGGCAGTGATGCGGTGGAGGCGGCTCTCAAGACTGCCAAGATGGCGTCGGGGCGGGACGGCGTGCTGTGCTTTTCGGGCGGCTACCACGGCCTGAGCTACGGGGCGCTCTCGGTCATCGGCTACAAACGCTCCGCCTTCCAGGCCCCCTTTTCCGGACAACTGGGCGACCATGTCGTGCAAGCCGAGTTCGGAGGAGAGCTCCCAGACCTTTCCAAGATCGGCGCCGTCATCGTGGAACCCATTCAAGGACGTGGAGGCATTCGGGTACCGCCCGCCGGCTGGCACCAGATGCTACGCCGCGCCTGCAATGACGCCGGGTCAATCCTGATCTTTGACGAGATTTATTCCGCCTTTGGCCGAACCGGGCGCCGCTTCGCAAGCGAGCATTTTGGGGTACAGCCCGATCTGCTCTGCATCGGCAAGTCCCTGGCCGGAGGCTTTCCCATATCGGCCTGCATGGGCACCCAAAAGGTCATGGAGTCCTGGGGTGCCAGCAAGGGCGAGGCACTGCATACACAAACTTTTTTGGGGAATCCTTTGGGCTGCGCCATGGCTCTGGCCGCTTTGGGAGAGATGGCCCGCCTGGACCTGCCAAAACGGGCGCGCGCCATCGAGACCAAGCTGCGCGCTCGCCTCCCGAACATTCAGATCCAAGGCAAGGGCGGGATGCTGGGTCTGCGGGTGCCGAACACCTTGAGCCTGAGCCGTGGACTCTTAGAGAAGGGCTTCCTGGTACTGCCTGCTGGAGAGTCTGCCGAAGTCCTGGCGCTCACTCCGCCACTGACCATCACCCCCGCACAGCTGGACGCTTTTGTGATGGCCTTGGAGTCCCTGCTTTGACGGCTCAAGAAATCAGGGCGGCAGTGCTTGTGTACATCACCCGCGCAGCTGCCGAGCCCGCTTGGGGACTGGCCCAGCGAGAGGAGATGGGGCTGCGCATACATGCCTTTCAGCGCGCCCAGATTCCCGACCTGAACGCCTTTTGCACGGGTGCTGAACCCCAGGGCTTGGTGGAGGTGCCATCCGTGCCCGTGGGGCTGTTCAAGGAGGGCCTAAACTTCTGCGCAGGCCCCAGCGGGCGGGTCTTTCGCACCAGCGGCACCACCCAGGGCCGACGCGGTGAGCACCACATGCCCGACACCCAGGTCTACGAGCTGGCAGCGCGCCTGTGGTGGCAGGCCTGCGTGCCGGACTGCCCAGAGCGCGTCATCAGTCTGGTTCCCAATCCAGCTCAGGCCCCGGACTCCAGCTTGGGCCACATGGTGCACGACTTTGGGTCGACCACCCTGAGCTACTTCGACATGGAGCGCGGGGTAGATCACGAAGGCGCCTGGCAGGCCCTGTTGGCAGTTCAGCGGCCCGTGTTCGTGGCTGCGACAGCCTTTTCAATGGCCTCGCTTTTAGAGCAGGGTCCCAGCCTGTCCCTGCCAAGCGGCAGCGTGTGCATGGTCACGGGAGGATTCAAGGGCCGGAAGGTCTCTCTCTCCTCCAAGGACCTGCTGGAGCAGATCCCCGAGCGCTTGGGCACCCCGGTCGTCGAGGAATACGGCATGTCGGAGCTCAGCTCCCAGCTCTGGGGTGGGCCTGACTTTGGTGGTGCAGGACGCTTCCATGCGCCACCTTGGATGAAGGTTTACACCGTAGACCCCGTCAGTGGAATGCCTTGCGAGGGGACCGGCTTGCTCCGCTTTGTGGACTTGGCCAACTGGGCCAGTTGCCTGAGCATCGAGACCCAGGATCTCGGCGTGGTCGACGGGCAGTGGGTCACGCTGAAGGGCCGCCTCCAGGCCTCCCCCCATCGCGGCTGCTCCCTGAGCGCTGAGGAGGCTGGCGTATGGAGGCCTTAGACGCGCTAAGAGAACTAGATCCCACCGCGTGGGACACCGGTCTGTCGCCCCAAGGTGCCCAGCGCGCCTGGCATGAGAGCATCGACGCCCTGGAGCGAGGCCTAACGGAACTGCCCGAGATCCCTGTCACCCAAAACCCTGGGCGTCTGTGGATCTGGTGTGCGGCCAATGTGTTCACAGCGCCCCTGCCATGGTTGTTGCTGGCCAAGCTGGCCAAGCTTCCCGTGGTGCTCAAGGCCCCCAGCGCGCGACCGGACTCCGTAGCGGCCATCGCACAGGTCTTTGGCGCACAACTGGTGACCTCGACATCAGACGGCTTGAAGAGGATTGGCACCCAGGACCGAGTGCTGGGGTTTGGAGGCGATGCGGCGATGGCCGAGCTGGGCTCCGCTCTTCCCAAAGGGCTGCGCCAGAGCCTGCATGGACACCGCGTGAGCTTCGCGGTGATTCACGATCCAACCCCACAAATTGCGCGTGCCCTGGCCCTGGACGCGGCCCTATACGACGGCCAAGGCTGCATGTCTCCAGCCGCAGTGTTTTGCCTGAACCGGTCTGCGCAGCTGGCAAAAGACATAGCCACCGAATTGGAGCGCTTGGCCACCGAGATGCCCAGGGGACCCCTTCCTCCGCATCTGGGACCCCTCTGGAGAGAGCGAGTCGGACTCTCCCGCATCCTAGGGGCCCAGGGTCATGCTCCGTGTCATGCGGCCCGAGACTGGGCGGTGCCTGAGCTTCCCGCCTCCCGCGCCCAAGCCGTCGTCCTGCCCAGGATGCTACCGGTGCACCCCATCGACGATGTCTCAGAGCTCGCTCCTTTGGCGAAGCTCCCCCTAAGCACCTTGGCCACGGACGGTCCCTCCTTGGATCTGCCGTTTACCAGAGTGACAAAGCCGGGCGCCATGCAGCGCCCGGCCCTGTCGACCGTCCACGAATCCGTGGACTTGGTCCGAAGACTGATGGTCTAACGAAGCTCCCCCAGCATTAGCTGCGGATGCGCGCGCCCTTACGGATGGGCAGGCTGCGTTCGGGAAGGAACTGCTGCATTTTGGAGCGAGCGCGTGCCAAGTCACGGCTGATTTGTGCAGGGTGAACGCCCAAGTCCTTCGCAATCTCGCGGCCTGTACGGCCGTCGAGCCACTGACGGAGAACGTAGGCGGGACGATCCTCGTCCGCGCTGTCCAAGTAAGCGCGAATAGCCTGGCTTGCGTTGGCCTTGCGGGCGCCGTCGCCACTCAGGGCACCTTCAGCGCCGTCGGCGTTGTCCAGCGACCAAGCCGACATGCAGCGAGCAGCGCCGGGGTCTTGGCCAGACGCCGGAAGTTCCGCAGCACGGCGACTGGCATGCCGACGCATGCGCTTTGCCTCCGCTGACCGGGCTCCCCAGGTTGCCTGGACAACCAAGTAAGTGCGGAGGGACCCACGTTCGATATCCCACGGCTCAAAGAGTGCGGGGCCCCGGGCCCAGAGTTCCTGAGAGAACTCGTCTACTACAGCCGAAGAGAATCCGGCAAGGGCGCGTGACATCGCCCGGTAGACGTTGCTCTTGTACCGCAGGTAAATCTGCTCAAAAGCGTTTTGGTCGTTTCGCTCCAGGTAGGCCTGGACGAGCTCGAGGTCAGAGGTCTTTGGTGTCTTCATGCTCACAACATAGCACCGCTAAACGTTGCGGGGATGCAAACCCTCACCCTCACGTAAGGTTCAGAGCTCTCTATCCAAACTGGTGTCAAACTATGTACAGACTATGCTCAAAACGCTACAGGCTCGAACAAGGCCTGACTCGGCCTTAATATTC
>Ga0055584_100001662_pt1 | contig 21774 bp, 19 predicted proteins | sample OSDHelmetaG_FD_58716 | JGI IMG/M metagenome (GOLD analysis project Ga0055584, IMG submission 58716) | Pelagic marine sediment microbial communities from the LTER site Helgoland, North Sea, for post-phytoplankton bloom and carbon turnover... | ecosystem: Environmental > Aquatic > Marine >...
TCAATATCAACGATCCGTTCGATTTCCGATCGACCCTGCGGGATCGCGACCCGGGCTTCCCAAGCAACATTACCGGAGCGCAGATTCACTGCGACCACCTTACCGTCAGCGAAGCCGGCGATGGCATTGTCGCCCAGGATCATCGGTGTACCCGTGCCTCTCAGTGTCAGCACCGGCACGTCACTGGTATAAGTCCAACGAGTCTCTCCAGTTTCATAATCGAAGCCCATTAGCTTACCGTCATAAGTCTGGGCCACGACATAGCGACCATCACCCTGCGGGGCGGACAACACCTCACCCGAGACGATTGCGCGCCAGATTTCTTCGCCGCTATCCGCGGACAAGCGCATCACCAAACCTTCTGAGGCACCCACAAAAATAGAGTCCCGGTGGTGGCCCACTCCGCCCGATATGGCCAGATCAAGATTATTTTTCCAGCGCACCCGACCTGTCTCTGCATCGACTGAGGCAAGCTTGCCCTCGGTAGATGCGACATAAATATTGTCGCCGACGAGCATTGGATTCATCTTGTAGAGGCCGTCACCTTGACCGTCACCCACGCCGCGGGACCACCGACTTTTGAGTTTTACCTGCTCGTCAATCTTTTGCAGTTCAACGGGCTCACGCGGATCAAAGTCATCATCACTGAACCATCCTGTAATCGTGCTACAGCCGGTGCTGAGCGCAAGGCTCACTGCCAGCATTGTGCGCGTAAGCGGCCTCATCAGCTTGCATCTCCAGCAGCGTCACCCTCGGATGAAGCCGGCACGCGCGTCTCCAGAGTCCGCACCTTGTTATCGAGCACCACGCTGTACTGACCGAGTTCCGTAGCCAGATCACGTCCCTGACGATATGCGGCCAACGCCTCGTCGGCGCGGCCCGCAGCCAAGTGAATATCGCCCTGAGCCTGCGCATAAGCGACAGGATAAGCCTCGCTCCCTTGAGAAAGTATGGCCAGCGCCTCTGACTCTTTGCCCTGTGCAGCAATAACCCGAGCCAGCCTTAACTGGATCAGCTGCCCGATATCGGAGCGGGTGTCACCGGCGGTCAGTGCCCATCGGAGTGCGGACTCGGCGGCATCCAGATCGTTCGCCTCGACGGCAACTCTCGCCTCGAGCATGGCACCAAAACGTGCGTAGTTGGATCCACTATGTTCCTCTTTTAACTGGGCAGACAGCGCCGTCAGGGTTTCGCTATCCCCGCCTTCCAGCTGGATTGCGAGCATTGTTGAGTAGAGGTCTGACGCGGCCTCCGTCTTTGAAACACTTTGGCCCTGATACCAATTCCAACCCACCGTGCCGGACACGGCCACCACCACCGCAGCAATAATTCCTTTGCCGTTCTCGTCCCACCACCGTTTCAGGGCTTCGAGATCCGCCTCGTCATCCATATGATCTGCCACTCGCGACTCCTCTTATCCGGCGCTTTGTGCTGCTGTTAGATAGCTGGCCAGAAACGTCTCCAGCTCGGCATCCGTTATGGTCTGTTGCTCGGCCTCTGCCCGCAAGGGCTTTAGCGTGACTCGGTTATTCGCCACCTCGTCATCACCGTAAACTAATGCCCACGCTGCGCCGCTTTTGTCCGCGCGCTTGAATTGGCTCTTAAAGCTCCCTCCACCGAGGTGCTGAACAATATCAAGGTCCGGGAACTGCCGGCGCAGCGCGTCCAGTCTAGCCAGGCTGTGTCGGTATGCTTCGTTACCTGCCGTCACAACGTACAGGTCTGCTGGGGCCGAGACTGTAATCTCCAGCGCCTGCATGAGCAAGATCAGTCGCTCGAGGCCCACTGCAAAACCGGCTGCAGGCGTATCTTTGCCGCCGAACGTCGATACCAGTGTGTCGTAACGGCCACCCCCGCAGACGGTGCTCTGTGCTCCCAGATGCTCGGTGGTCCACTCAAATACCGTTTTATTGTAATAGTCGAGACCTCGCACCAAGCGGGGATTGACTTCATATGCTATGCCCAGCGCATCGAGCTGGCTAAGTAGTTCGGTAAATTCAGCCTGAGTTTCGGCATCGAGATAGTCCGACAACACAGGCGCCGAATCGAGCACCGCTTGGGTGTCTCGATTCTTGCTGTCTAGGATGCGGAGCGGGTTAGTCTCCAATCGGCGCTGGCTATCTTCGTCAAGATGTTCACGACGATCACCGAGATAGGCAACCAGAGCCTCCCGATAGCGCGCTCGATCAGACGCAGAACCAATACTGTTGATCTCAAGCTTGAGCGCGTCGTCCACACCGAGTCGCCGCCACAGCTGCCGGCTCAATGCGATCAGTTCCGCATCCTGATCCGGCGTTGCGACGCCAAAGGCCTCTACCCCCAACTGATGAAACTGTCTTTGACGACCTTTCTGGGGCCTTTCGTAACGGAACATTGGCCCCATGTACCAAAGTCGCTGCGGGGTCACAGCAAGGTTGTGCTGGACCACCGCCCTCACGCATCCCGCTGTCCCTTCAGGGCGCAACGTCATGCTGTCGTCGTTGCGATCGGCAAAGCTGTACATCTCTTTTTCGACAATGTCGGTCACCTCGCCAATAGAGCGCGCAAACAGCTCCGTCGACTCGATAATCGGCAAGCGGATCTCGGCGTAGCCGTAGCTAGACAAAACCTCGAGCGCAGCGGCCTCCATCGACTGCCATAGCGGGGTGTCCTCGGGCAGGATATCGACCATCCCGCGTATCGCTCGAAAAGTTGTCATGATGTGGACGTCAGTGTGTGCTGGAGATGATGTTGGCTTCCCGCTCCGAGCGCGCCACTTCAAGGGCCTGTGCGCGATCGCGAATCACCGATTCTAGATGGTCCACAAAGTCCTGATTGCTGACTTTGTGATCGGGCTCTCCTGAGATGTAAATCAGGTTGTTGGGGGTGGCGCCAGTCAGGCCAACATCCGCCTCTCGCGCTTCGCCTGGACCGTTGACGATGCAACCAATCACCGCCACATCCATGGGCGTGCGGATATCTTCGAGACGGTTCTCCAATTCGTTCATGGTACTGATGACATCAAAATTCTGCCGCGAGCAACTCGGGCAGGCGATAAAATTGATGCCATTGGCTCGCAACTTCAAACTCTTCAGGATTTCATAGCCCACCTTGACCTCTTCCACCGGATCCGCGGCCAGTGAAATCCGGATGGTGTCGCCGATGCCTTCCATCAGCAACATGCCGATCCCCACCGCAGACTTCACAGTACCTCCTCGGGTGCCGCCCGCCTCGGTAATACCTAAATGGAGTGGCTGCTCAATTTGCTCGGCCAGCTTGCGATAAGCCTCTACCGCCATGAACACCTCTGAGGCCTTTACGCTGACCTTGAAGTCCTGAAAGTCGTGACGATCGAGTATTTCCACATTTCTCAGCGCAGATTCCACCAACGCGTCGGCGTTGGGCTCTGGATATTTACGGAGTAACTCTTTACCCAAAGATCCCGCATTCACGCCGATACGAATTGGGATACCGCGATCCTGGCACGCCGCAATCACCTCTTTGACTTTAGCCTCTCGACCGATATTGCCGGGATTGATCCGCAAACAGTCGACACCGTACTCGGCGACCTTGAGCGCGATTTTGTGATCGAAGTGAATGTCCGCCACCAAGGGGACTCCGGCTCTGAGGCGAATCTCTTTAAAGGCCTCAGCGGCCTCCATGCTGGGCACGGAGACCCTCACCAAATCGGCACCCGCGGCGGCGATGGCATGTATCTGCGCGACCGTTGCGTCAACATCGCAGGTCTCGGTGTTGGTCATGCTTTGCACGGCGATGGGGGCATCGCCGCCAATCGGCACGTCACCTACCTGAATCTGTCTACTTACGCGGCGCTTTATTGGCGAAGGCTGGTTCATTGCCACTGTCCTCTCGCATTCGGCCTCAAGACCGAATACTCGTTATCGACTCTGACGCTCCATCCAAGCCCTGTACTCGAGAGAATCCGGGTACATATTACGCAATGCCAACTCATAGCTACCTAACGCATCCTGATCGCCTATTTCATCGGCGATTTCCAGCCCAAGTAGCAAGCCCCGAGGCGATTGCTGCGGAGAGACCGTCTTGTAGATGCCATGATACCGCGAGGCTTCGTCAGTATCACCCGCTTCCAGACGAAGAAAACCCATCTCCAGAAGCGCCACCGGATTGCGTCGATCCATCGACAGGGCGCGGGTAAAGGCCGCCTCGGCGCCCGGGTTGTCCTCGAGCTGTAGCCGGCACAGCCCCAAATTCACAAAAGCCGTGGGGCGACCGCTATACAGGGTGTCACCCGTCACGCGATAAAACTCGCGCTCTGCTTCGATATAACGCCCCTGTGAATAAAGGAACGCCGCGTAATTATTGCGTGCTCTAGACAGCCCGGGGTCTGCCTTCAAAGCCGCGAGGAACTGATTTTCTGCCATCTCAAATTCGCCGGTGCTCTGGTACACCAGCGCGAAGGCTTCGAACACTTCGGCGTTATTTGGGTCGACTTCCTGCGCTAACTCGAGGTTACGCTTGGCGTTTTCCCAGTCACCCACACCAATATATTGCCGGGAGAGTGCCACGCGCTTGTCCAGCGTGGCGTCGGGGTCAGAGGACATCTGTGTCCCGCCGCTGTACTCGGTGACACAACCGACCATGAGGCACATCAGGACCGCGATCACGCCGCCGTGTAACAGGCTCAGCCCATGACCCGGCGCCGATCGGCCCATGCGCGAGTCAAACTCTGGTTTAGTTTGCGCCAAGTCGCCCTCTTTCATCGTCCTGATTCCAACAGGCTATGATCGCCGCGTCCAGCCCGGTGGCGCTCTGCACGCTTAGTCCTATCGACGACCTCACCCACCAGCTGACCGCAGGCCGCGTCAATATCATCGCCTCGGGTAGTGCGCACCGTCACCACAAAGCCGGCGTCGGTCAGCACCTGCCAAAACCGGCTCACCGCATTCCCACTGGGACGTTGGTAGCCCGAATTGGGGAAATCATTAAAGGGAATGAGATTGATTTTGCAGGGGTAATCCTCGAGCAAAGTGGCGAGCTCGCGCGCCTGTTCGACGCTGTCATTGACCCCTGCCAGCAGGGTGTACTCGATGGTAACCACCCTTTTTTTATCGAGTTGCGCATCGAGGTAAGCCTTGGCCGAGGCCAGCAATCGAGCGATTGGATATTTACGGTTGATGGGCACGATCTGATCTCGGAGCGCATCATTGGGCGCATGGAGTGACACCGCCAAACTGACATCCGCCCACTCGGCGAGCCGATCCAGATTGGGCACTACCCCCGATGTCGACAGCGTCACCTTGCGCTTGGAGAGCCCGTAAGCCAGATCGTCACACATCAGGCTCATCGCTGAGACGACGTTATCGAAATTGAGCAACGGCTCGCCCATGCCCATCATGACGACATTGGTCACCACCCGGCCCTTTCCAGACTGCCATGCATCATAGGAGTTAATCGCTAGCCACACCTGACCGATGATCTCAGCGGCGGTCAAATCCCGTTGGAAACCCTGCTTGCCGGTAGAGCAAAAGGTGCAATCGAGGCTGCAGCCAACTTGAGACGATACACACAGCGTCGCGCGATCACCCTCGGGTATCAGGACTGCCTCCACTAAACTGCCCCCGTCGACCGCGATGGCCCATTTTCTGGTGCCATCCTGGGAATCGTGCTGTTCGGCAATGGCGGGGGGCGTGATGTCGGCTATTTCTGCCAACCGGGTACGCAGTGCCTGACTGAGGTCCGTCATCTCCGCAAAATCGCGCACGCCACGGTGGTGGATCCACTTCATGACCTGTTGGGCACGAAATCGTTTCTCGCCAAGGTCAGTGAAGAAAGTTTCAAGTTGTTGCCGGGTCAAACCCAGAAGGTTGACCCGATCGGTTGCCGGCGTGGTGGCGATAAGTTGGTCCGCTGCGGTCATGGCATCAGAGCCGGCCATGCCTCAGCGTGGGCAGATCTCGCTTGACGCGAAGAAGTAGGCAATTTCACGCTCAGCCGAAGCAGCTGAATCCGAGCCGTGAACTGCGTTGGCGTCAATCGATTGAGCAAAATCGGCGCGGATGGTGCCAGCATCGGCCTCCTGAGGATTGGTCGCGCCCATCAGCTCACGATTTCGCGCGATAGCGCCCTCTCCTTCAAGCACCTGCACAATCACAGGACCTGAGGTCATGAACTTGACGAGGTCTGGATAGAAAGGACGCTCTTTGTGTTCGGCGTAAAAGCCACCGGCGACACTATCTGACAGCTGCAGCATTCTGGCAGCCACGACGGTCAATCCCGCCTCTTCAAAACGACTGATAATCTGGCCAATCGCGTTTTTCCCTACCGCATCTGGCTTGATAATCGATAAGGTGCGTTCCACTGCCATGTTGCTCTCCGATATCTACTGATGAAGGCGAGGTGCTTGCCTCGCGGGCGCGGAGTATAAGGCGTTTTACTCTGCAGTGTCATGGCAACAATGCCATCTGGAATAGCCCTGGTTCAGTGGCGTTCCGAGGCGTGATTGATCGTGTAGCGCGGGATTTCGACCACCAGATTGGTGTCACCCACCTGCGCCTGACAGGACAATCTCGATTCGGGCTCCAGACCCCAAGCTTTGTCGAGGTAGTCCTCCTCCAGCTCGTCGGCCTCTTCCAATGATTCAAAGCCCTCGCGCACAATCAGGTGGCACGTGGTGCAGGCACAAGACATCTCACAGGCGTGCTCAATCGCGATGTCATGGCGCAACAGCGCCTCACAGACACTCTCACCCTGCTCGGCCTCAATCACAGCCCCCTCGGGACAGATCTCATGATGGGGCAATAAAACAATTTCTGTCACGGTATAGATTCCTCTGCGACATCGGACTCAAGCTGGGAGAGCGCAACACCCTGAAGGGCTTTCTGAATACTGCGATCCATGCGGCGCGCTGCGAACACCTCGCTCGCCTTTCCCAGGATCTCGGTTGCCTCACGAATATCGTCTGGCTGATTCGTAACCATTACGGCCTCAAGATTTTTCATATCAGACTGCAGCGCCGCAGATTCATCGGCGGACAGCAGGTCACCATCCGCTGTTATCGCGGCCTGAAGCCCCTCGAGCAGCGCTTCTGCCTCGACCCGCGCCTCACCAAGCTTGCGCGCCAACATGTCCTCGCTGGCGTGCTCGTAACCTGCTTTCAACATGTCGGTAATCTGTCCTTCATCCAAACCAAAGGCCGGCTTCACCACAATCTCGCTGTGGGCACCTGTTTGTTGCTCAACGGCCGAGACGGAGAGAATGCCGTCCGCATCCACCTGAAACGTCACCTCAATGCGCGCAGCGCCCGCGACCATCGGTGGAATACCCGTTAATTCAAAACGAGCCAACGAGCGACAATCCTCCACGCGCTCTCGCTCGCCCTGCACCACGTGCACGACCAGTCCCGTTTGGCCATCCCGAGCAGTCGTAAATTCCTGTGCACGCGCAACAGGGATCGTACTGTTGCGATCGATAATGCGCTCCACCAATCCACCATAGGTCTCAAGACCGAGCGAGAGCGGGATAACGTCGAGCAACAAGGCTTCATCGCCTTGGCGGTTACCCACCAGAATGTCGGCCTGCCGCGCGGCCCCCATCGCCACTACCTGATCCGGATCAAGATTGCAGAGCGGATTCAGGCCAAAGCAGTCGGCGACAGCTTGCCGAACGGCAGGCGTACGGGTCGATCCTCCAACCAAAACCACGCGATCAACGGCGTCAACATCAGCGTCTGCGAGTGTCTGGCGGCACGCGGCGAGGGTGCGCTCGATATAGGGCGCAAGCAGTGTTTCCAAGGTGGATCTGGATACCGTGATCTCGCTGCTGACGGCCTGCAGTCCGCCCACATCAAGACTTACCGAGGTCATGTCTGTGAGGCGCTCTTTCGCATCCCGCGCGAGCGCCAAGGCCACACGTCGCTGCACCGCTGTCGGCTCATTGACGCACAGCTCGTCTAGTAAGTGGGCGGCCAAGGCTCGATCAAAATCATCGCCGCCCAAAGCGCTATCACCGCCTGTGGCAAGGACCTCGAACAAGCCAGCGCGCATGCGCAGCAATGAAATATCAAAGGTGCCCCCACCGAGATCATAGATCGCCAGCAAGGATGACTCCTCAGCCTGCTCATCCAGTCCATAGGCCACTGCCGCCGCAGTAGGCTCGTTCAGTAACCGCAGCACCTTAATGCCCGCCAGTTCCGCCGCCTGGCGGGTCGCCTGACGCTGCCCATCGTCAAAATAGGCTGGCACTGTGATCACGGCGCCGGCAATGGGACCGGTCAACTGCGGTTCAGCTCTGTGCCTCAAAGCATTGAGGATCGCCGCTGAGACCTCAACGGGTGTCTTGGCACCTGCATCAGTGGCAAACGCCAGCCCCTCACCCGCGGCTAGCTGTATGTAGGGGTCGTCCTCAAACTCTTGTCGTGAGCGTCCCAACATTCTCTTGGCAGACGCGATGGTATTGCCCGGCTCAGCGCTCGCGTATTGCTCTGCATCAGCACCCACTGCGGTTTGCCCCGCGCCGTAGTACACCACCGAAGGCAGCGATACCTGTCCGGCGTCATCCGCCAGCACACTCAGCTCGGTCCCATCGAAGTGCGCGATCAGGCTGTTGGTCGTGCCGAGGTCAATGCCGACAGCGACCTGTCTTTCGGCGCTACTCTCAGGCGAGGCGCCGGGTTCAGCAATCTGTATCAGCACCATCGTCAGCTCACCCGCAACTTAGGCTCACTCAGAAGCTTGGAGAGATAGCACATCTCCTGCCACCGACGCGCTGCCTCTGGGTGCGCAGCCGCGGCGAAGCCACTTGCGAATTGGTCGCGACTCACCCTGTAATGCCCCTGAATTTCTTGAGTCAATGATCCCCGCCCGGCTGCGTCGGTCTGATCAAGCTCTTCCAATCTCTCGCGCAAGTCAATCTGCGTCATCAAAAAGGTGGATTCGACGCCGGTGCGCTCCGCCGCTACCAGATCAACACCCGCTTGCTTCAACAGGTATTCGGCACGGGAGACTTCATCAGAGAGGATCCGATAGCCGCTGTTAACATCAGCACAAAATTGCGCCGCCAGTCGCTGCTCCACCTGAGGTTTGCCCGCGTAGCGGTCAGGGTGAAATTGCGTCAGCAACGCGTGATAAGCCCGCTCAAGCGCCCTCTCGTCCAGCGAAAAATTGGGCTCCAATTGAAACAAAGAAAAATAATCGCGCGCCGTCGCGCCCGAGGCGGCGTTCACGCTTAGACCGTGAAGCTCTCGCCGCAGCCGCACTCTCCAGCAACGTTAGGATTACGAAACTCAAGACCCTCGTTTAGGCCCTCACGCGCAAAATCGACGATCGTGCCATCGAGGTACACAAGACTTTTGGGATCAACAAAAACCTTAACGCCATCGGACTCAAAAAAGGCGTCCTCTGGCTCGACCTGATCGACAAACTCCAAAACATACGCAAGCCCGGAGCATCCGGAGGTCTTCACACCGACACGGATCCCCTCGCCTTTGCCGCGGCTGGCAAGCTGGCGGCTAATATGTTGCGCTGCTTCATTGGTCAGGCTGATCGCCATATTAGCTGTCCTGCTTGTCCCGATAATTCTGCACTGCAGCTTTGATGGCATCCTCAGCCAACACAGAACAGTGGATTTTCACCGGCGGCAAAGACAGCTCCTGCGCGATCTCGGTGTTCTTGATAGAAGCTGCCTCATCAAGATTCTTGCCTTTAACCCACTCGGTCAGTAGTGAACTCGAGGCAATAGCCGAGCCGCAACCGTAGGTTTTGAACTTGGCATCCTCGATGACACCCTCATCGCTCACCTGAATCTGCAGGCGCATCACATCACCACACGCAGGCGCTCCGACCATGCCTGTTCCCACACTATCGTCCCCCTCATCGAGTTTTCCGACGTTCCGTGGGTTCTCATAGTGATCAATTACTTTTTCGCTATATGCCATGATTTTCTCCCAAAAGCCTTTGAGACAGCGTTAGTGCGCTGCCCACTCAATCGTATTGAGGTCTACCCCGTCTTGATACATGTCCCACAGTGGCGACAGTTCGCGCAGCTTGTCGACGGCGTGACGGACAGACTGTGCCGCGTGGTCAACCTCTGCCTCCGTGGTAAACCGCCCAAAGCTGAACCTCAGTGAGCTATGCGCCAACTCATCATTCAGACCTAAAGCCCGCAGTACGTAAGAAGGCTCAAGACTTGCTGAAGTGCAGGCTGACCCACTGGAAATCGCCAGGTCCCGCAGCGACATAATTAACGACTCGCCCTCAACAAAGGCGAAGCTCACGTTGAGTGCACCGGGCAGTCGCTGGTCACGATCACCATTAATGTGCACCTCTGGGATATCGTTAATCGCATCCCAAAAACGCTGTCTTAACGCCGACAGGCGCTCGGCCTCGGTAGACATTTCAGTTCGCGCAATACGCGCTGCTTCGCCAAAACCCACCAGCTGGTGCGTGGCGAGAGTGCCGGACCGCATGCCGCGCTCATGCCCGCCACCATGCATTTGCGCTTCAAGTCGCACACGCGGCTTGCGGCGAACATAGAGCGCACCAACGCCCTTTGGGCCATACATCTTGTGCGCCGACATGGACAAGAGGTCTACCTTCATGGTTTCCATATCGAGAGGGACCTTGCCCGCCCCCTGCGCAGCGTCCACGTGCAATAACACGCCCGACGCTCGACAGATTTCACCAATCCCCGCGACATCATTAACGACACCAATCTCGTTGTTAGCGTGCATCACGCTGACCAGGATCGTGTCATCACGCAGTGCGGCTTGCACCATGGCGGGCGTGGTCAGGCCCTGCTCGTCTGGATCCAGATAGGTAACGTCATAGCCCTCACGCTCCAACTGACGGCATGTATCGAGCACTGCTTTGTGCTCGATCTTGGAAGTAATAATGTGCTTGCCCTTCTTGTGATAGAAGTGGGCCACACCTTTGATCGCCAGATTGTCTGACTCCGTGGCACCGGAGGTCCAAACAATTTCCCGCGGATCCGCGTTGAGCAACTCAGCCACGTGATTGCGCGCGATCTCTACCGCCTCCTCCGCTTTCCAGCCAAAGACATGCGAACGGGACGCCGGGTTGCCGAATACACCCTCAGTAGAGAGGCAAGCAGACATCACTTCCACAACCCTCGGGTCAACCGGCGTCGTAGACAGGTAGTCCAGGTAAATCGGTGTTTGTACAGTCACCGGTGCATTCATAGCGTCTCAATCTCTCTCGTTAGGTTGACTATCACGATTCAGTCAGTGATCGCATATCCACTAGCGTAAAGACAGGGTTTGTAGCACCCCGTCTGTCATCTGCCGGCTGGGTCGACGCCCCCGCCCCTCCATGAGATCACCCAGACTGATCTGGCTGAGAAAATCATGGATTTGCCCCGACAGGTCCTCCCACAAATGATGTGTCAGGCAGGTTTCACCCTGATGGCAATTCCCTTTTCCTTGGCAGTTCGTCACGTCCACTGATTCATCCACTGCGTCAATAATTTCTGCGACAAAAATGTCTGCGCCACTGCGAGCAAGACGGTATCCGCCGCCGGGACCCCGTGCACTGGTGACCAGCTGTTCGCGGCGCAATTTAGCGAACAACTGCTCCAGATAGGACAAGGAAATCTCCTGCCTCCCTGAAATGTCCGCTAAAGAGACTGGTCGGCTCCCCGCATGGATAGCCAAATCGAGCATGGCAGTGACGGCGTAGCGCCCTCGAGTCGTCAATTTCATGTAGCGGATTGTCCTATTCCCGACTATTTTAGTCAAGAATAAGCCAAAGTGGTGTTAGTCGGCCCGTCGACCAGCTGTTTTCTGGGTTTCGGTGAGAATGCCGCGCAGAATATTGAGCTCCATCTCGTCCAGTCTGACCCGGTTATAAAGGCGTTTTAGCCGTCTCATCAGCTGGCGCGGTGCCTCCGGATTCAGGAATTCAATATCGATGAGCGTCTCCTCGAGGTGAGCGTAAAAACGCGTCATGTCGTCGGCGGTAGCGAAAGGCGCATCCCACTCCGCGTCCTCAACCACAGCCGTTTGACCATCCAAGTGCATCATTCGGCATTCGTAAGCCACGATTTGCACTGCCATAGCAAGGTTCAGACTCGGATAGCCCTCATGCGTGGGGATATGGCAGTGCAGGTTGCAGCGCTGCAATTCCTCATTGAGCAACCCTCGATCTTCGCGGCCAAATAAAATCGCCACGCGTTCAGAGGCAGAGTGCGTCGCGACCCGCTCGGCACAGCGGCGCGCATCCTGAACAGGCCAGGGAATGCGACGCTCTCGAGCACTGGTCCCGACGACAAATTGACAGTCCGCAATGGCTTCGTCGAGGGTGTCAACCACCCGCGCATTTTCCATAACATCAACTGCAGACGCTGCGCGCCAGGTCGCCTCGGGCGCTGGATATTCCACTGGCGCCACCAATGTCAGTCTGGTCAGGCCCATATTTTTCATGGCGCGCGCCACACCTCCGATGTTGCCGCTATGGGTGGTGTGGACCAGGACAATATCGATGTTGTCAGGATTCATGATGTATTGGCTCTTGGGAGGGTCGGCTACTACACGAGCCCCGCGAGTGTAGCAAAGCCGTATCCGCACCCGATCGCCCCTGTTATGATGCGCCGCCCCAATACACTGGACACACGATGGAACCGACGGCATCCATGGCGCTGCGAGCTGCCCGCAAAGCGGGAGATCTGATCGTGCGCGCAAGTGACGATATGGATAGGGTCGGCTACCAGGCGAAGGCGGCTGCAGACTTTGTGACGGAGGTCGACATCGCATCGGAGAAGGAAATTCTCTATCAGCTGACGAAGACCTACCCCGATCATCGCTTCGAATGCGAAGAAAGCGGTGTATCTGGGAATGAAGACTCTGAATACACATGGGTCATCGACCCGCTGGACGGCACCAGCAACTTTCTGCGGGGCATACCTCACTATGCGATCAGTATTGCCTGCGTGTATCGAGGCACAATAGAACATGCCGTTGTCTACGACCCAATAAGACGAGAGGAATTTATTGCGTCTCGCGGTCGCGGCGCGCAACTGAACGGCCATCGTATCCGTGTTGGCGACCGTCGTGAGCTCACCGATTCCCTTCTTGGTACCGGCGTTCCATTTTTGGGGCACTGCGATGAACATCTCGACTGGTACACGCAGTCGCTCGCGGCAGTTACCAGCCGTTCCATGGGTGTTCGCCGTGCCGGTGCTGCCGCGTTGGATCTAGCCTATGTCGCGGCCGGGCGCCTCGACGGGTTTTGGGAGATGGGTCTGAACCAGTGGGATATTGCTGCTGGTGCGTTACTGATTCGAGAAGCCGGCGGGCTGATAACAGACTTGTCCGGCGGTGAAGGTTGGTATGACAGTGGCAATGTGGTCTGCGGCAATAGCAAGCTTATGCGGCAAATGTTGCCACTCGTTAAGTGGTCTGTCGCCTGAGCGTCGCTCACCGGCGCCCTTTTCAGGGCATTAGGCCTTCCTGATCGGCACCCTCGCGCTCGGGCACCATGACATCCTCTTTACTCACGCCCAGCTGCAATAGTGTGGTGGCCGCCACATACATAGAAGAATAGGTCCCCACCGCAACACCCACCAAAAGCGCCACGGCAAAACCAAAAATCATTTCTCCGCCAAACAGGGCGAGCGCGGCCAATACCAGCAAGGTGGTCAAAGACGTGACCAGTGTCCTGCCAAGCGTTTCAGTCAGTGAAATATCGATCACTTCCCCGGGGCTGGCGCGACGAATTTTTCGTAGGTTCTCCCGGATGCGGTCGGACACCACGATGGTATCGTTCAGCGAATATCCCACCACCGCCAAAAGTGCCGCCAGCACGGTCAAGTCAAACTCCAGGCCTGTGAGCGAGAAGAAACCCAGAGTGAAAATCACATCGTGGGCCAGAGCGATCACCGCGCCCAACGCAAACTTAATCTGGAAGCGGAACGCGACATAAAGCATCACCAAACCCAGTGCAGTGAGCATGGCGATACCGCCGTCGTCTCTCAGCTCCTCGCCTACCTGGGGTCCGACAAATTCGATACGACGCAGCTCGATGCTCATCTCAGTCGCCGCTCGAAGCTTGTCGACCATCATCGCGCCCTGCTCATCCGAATACCCATCGGGCAATCGAACCAGCACATCTTTGTCGGTACCAAAGCTGACTACCACAGCACCGTCGTAACCCTCTTGATCCAAGACGGTGCGAATCGCGCTCAGATCGGCACTGTCACTATAGGCGACCTCTACCAGTGTGCCGCCGGTGAAATCGAGGCCCCAGTTGAGCTGTCTTACAGTCAGCGAAGCAACTGCCGCCAGCAATGCTGCTGCTGAGAGCGCTATGGCAATCCAGCGCCATTTCATGAACGGTATGGCCTTCATGCTGGCTCTCCCTCTGCACTGGAACGCTTACTCCCCAGGCCACCAATCGCCAGTGACTTCACTCGACGGCCGCCATAGATAATGTTGACTAACGCCCGGGTGCCCATAATCGATGAAAACATAGACGTAATGATGCCGACCGAAAGAGTGACAGCGAAGCCTTTGATCGGTCCCGTACCGATCGCATAAAGAATAATGGCCACAATCAATGTCGTGATGTTGGCATCCAGAATCGTCACGATCGCGCGATCAAAACCCTGCGTAATGGCTGTTTGCGGCGGCGAGCCACTGCGGATCTCCTCGCGAATTCTGGCGAATATCAGCACGTTGGCATCCACTGCCATACCAACCGTAAGCACGATGCCAGCAATGCCTGGTAGCGTAAGCGTCGCGCCCAGCAGGGACATGATGCCGACCAACAACACCAGATTACCCGACAGCGCGATCACCGCGGCGATGCCGAACACGCGGTAGTAAAGAACCATGAAGACAACAACCAGCGCCAGACCCACCTGCACCGACTTCATGCCAAGGCGAATATTCTCGGCGCCCAAAGAAGGACCCACCGTACGCTCTTCCACGAACATAATGGGCGCTGCGAGGGCACCTGCACGCAACATCAGCGCTAGCTCGGAAGATTCGGCCGGACTATCGAGACCCGTGATCTGGAACTGCGCGCCCAGCGCGGACTGAATCACCGGCGCGGTAAGCAGTTTCTTTTCATCATAGGGAATGCGAACAGCCACCTCTTCCCCTGATTCGTCCTGCTCATAGCGGGTGCGATACTTTCTTTCGATGAACAGCACGCCCATACGGCGCTTGATGTTGGCGCGCGTAGCCCGCGACATCAACATGCCGCCCTCTCCATCGAGGCTAATCGACACGTTGGGCTGTCCATTCTGGTCGAACCCAGCCTGCGCGTTGGACACACTTTCGCCGGTAATGATGAGGTCGCGCTCCAGCCATTCCGTCATTCCGCCGCGATCAGCGCTGCGATACTCGAACCGCTGGCGCTCTGAAATTGGCGCATTGGCTTCTGCCACCAACCGGAACTCCAGATTGGCGACTTTGCCCAAAATGCGCTTGGCCTCGGCGGTGTCCTGAATGCCAGGCAGCTCCACAACGATGCGATTGCTACCCTGACGCTGCACCAATGGCTCGGACACACCTAGCTCGTTTACGCGGTTGCGGATGGTGGTCAGGTTTTGCGCCACGGCGTAGTCGACTACCTCTTTAATCGTTTGCTCGGTGACCTCTGCGTAAAGAGACCAGGCTTCTCCCTCATCGACACGATCGAGGAACAGTTCTGGGTAAAGATCCACCACCTCTCCGCGAGCCGCTTCACGATCGGCCTCTGTGCGGAATTGCATGGCGACTTTCCGACCATCCAGACTGATTCGTCCGCGGATACGTTCCTCTCGCAGCCGCTTTCGAATACCCGTTTCATACTGGTTTAATTTGCGCTCGGTCGCCGCCGCCACATCGACTTCGAGTTTGAAGTGCACGCCGCCGCTCAGATCCAGTCCGAGCTTCATCGGGGTTGCCCCTCCGCTCACCAACCAGTCGGGCGTAGTGGGCGCGAGGTTCAATGCGATGATGAAGCCATCTCCCAACTCTCGCGCCAAAATGGCCTGTGCTCGCAACTGTTGCTCACGATCATTCAGGCGCAACAGCGCTGATTTGCCCTGATTTTGCAGCTCTTCCCCGAAAAAGCTGATCCCTGCTTCGGTCAGCGCTGCCTCCGCCCTAGCAAGCACACGCTCGTCAAGCTGCTGCGAACTGCTGGCTCCCGCCAGCTGCAGCGCCGGATCAGGGGCATACAGATTCGGCGCGGCGTAATAAAAGCCACACAGTGCCACTATGAGGATGAGCAGGTTCTTCCACAGGGGATAACGGTTTGTCATCGGATTTACTTGATCGCTGGCTCGGCAGCGTCCGCATGATTGAACAGGCGCGGAGTGTAACGACTCAGTGGCGCCAACACCATGTAACAGTTACCCAAGCCAGACGCGAGCATTACGGAAGAGGCGCATCCAGCCAGAGTCGATTTCCCATTCGGGCGGGCGCCAGGACAGTTGCGCGGCACGGAACACGCGCTCGGGATGCGGCATCATGATCGTGACACGCCCATCTTCGTTACAGAGACCCGTGATGCCGTCTGGCGAACCATTGGGGTTGTAGGGGTAACTGCCGGCGACCTCCAGGTCATGATCGATAAAGCGCATCGCCACCAATCCCGCTCCTTCCAGTGAGGCCTGTTCGGTCGGCGAGGCGAACTGCGCGCGACCCTCTCCATGCGCCACCACAATAGGCAGGTGCGACCCCTCCATACCCGCCATTAGCACCGACGGCGATGGCTCCACTCTGACCAGCGACAGGCGCGCCTCGTACTGCTCCGAGCGATTGCGGGCAAAGCGTGGCCAGTGGTCTGTGCCGGGGATAATTTCCTGCAGCGCTGACATCATCTGGCAGCCGTTACAGACACCTAACGTAAAGGTATCGGTCCGCGCGAAAAACTGTTCAAACCGGGAGCGGACCGTCTCATTGAACAAGATGCTTTTTGCCCAGCCCTCTCCGGCACCCAGCACATCGCCGTAGGAGAAGCCCCCACAGGCCGCCAGTCCATGACAATCAGACAGGTCCTGCCGACCGGCAATGACATCGCTCATGTGCACATCGACCGCCGTAAAACCAGCACGGTCGAAGGCCGCCGCCATCTCCATCTGACCATTGACTCCCTGCTCACGTAGCACCGCGACGCGCGGGCGATGGCCTGTGGCGATAAACGGTGCAGCAATATCGGCGTCGCAGTCGTAGCTGAGTTGGGCGGACAAACCGGGATCCTGTGCCTCTATGGCTGAAAATTCCTGGTCTGCACAATCGGCGTTGTCTCGGACTCGAGCGATGGCGTGGCTAGTCTCCGTCCACAGCGACTGCAGCGCTTCGCGGCGGCTGTCGATCAGCTCAAACTGCGGGGTATTCACCACAATGCGTCCATCGACCCTTGGCGTGCCGATGCGGGTGACCGCATCGCCAAGGCCGACCGCCTCCGCGCAAGCCAGCACGTCAGAAACATGCTCGGCCGCCACCTGCAGGACAGCACCGACCTCTTCAGAAAAGAGCCTCGCGTTAGCCTGATCGGGCGAGACTTCAAGATCCACCTGCAAGCCGCAGCGTCCCGCAAATGCCATTTCCAACAGGGTCACCAGCAAACCACCGTCAGAACGGTCGTGGTAGGCGAGCACCCAGTCATTTTCCTTGGCCTTGTTCATTAGTTCGAAGAACGCGTGGATATCCTCGGGAACAACATCAGGGGTAGTGCTACCCATTTGCTGCCACACCTGCGCCAGCACCGAGCCACCCAAACGATCCTGCCCGCGACCCAGATCCACCAGCAACAGGACCGTGTCATCGTGCGGAGACAAGACCGGTGTCAGCACCTTGCGCACGTCATCACAGGGGGCAAATGCCGAGACAATCAGCGAGACCGGCGCGGTCACAGAACGATCCTCACCGTCCTCCTGCCATACAGTGCGCATGGACATGGAGTCCTTGCCCACGGGTATGGTGATACCCAGCGCAGGACAAAAATCGCGGCCCACAGCAGCGACGGTGTCATAGAGGATCGCGTCATCCCCCGCGTAGCCCGCTGCACACATCCAGTTTGCGGACAATTTGATATCTCTCAAAGAGTCGATGGGGGCCGCCATAATATTGGTGATTGCTTCTGCCACCGCCATCCGACCCGATGCGGGCCCGTCCAACAGCGCCAGCGGCGTGCGCTCGCCCATCGCCATGGCTTCGCCCAGGTGAGTGTCCAGCGACACTGTAGTGACCGCACAGTCCGCCACCGGCACCTGCCAGGGACCTACCATCTGATCCCGAGATACCATCCCTGTGACACTGCGATCACCGATAGTGATCAGGAAGCTCTTTGATGCCACGGCAGGGAAAGTCAGGACACGCTCCAGCGATTCCGGCAGGGAGACTGCACTGGCGTCAAACTCATCGCTGACAGGTTGCCTGCGTGAGGTTTCGCGATGCATTTTGGGTGGCTTGCCAAACAGCACTGACATGGGCAGATCAATCGGATCGTTGTCGAACTGGCGATCAGTCACGGCGAGATGATGCTCATCGGTCGCCTCACCAACGACAGCATAAGGGCAGCGCTCCCGCTCACAGATCGACTCAAACCGCGCCAACTGCTCGGGCTCTACTGCCAGCACATAGCGCTCCTGTGATTCGTTGCACCAGATCTCAAGAGGCGTCATGCCGGGCTCATCGTTTGGCACATCGCGGAGTTCGAAACGTCCCCCCCGGCCCCCGTCCTTAACCAGCTCGGGCAAGGCGTTGCTCAGGCCTCCTGCACCCACGTCATGAATAAAGGCGATAGGATTATCAGGGCCGAGACTCCAACAGCGATCAATGACCTCCTGACAGCGGCGCTGTATTTCAGGGTTTTGCCGCTGCACCGACGCAAAGTCGAGATCTTCCGCACTGTCTCCGCTCGCCATGGAAGACGCCGCGCCCCCACCCAAACCGATCAGCATCGCGGGGCCACCGAGTACCACCAATTTGGCGCCAGCTGAGTAGTCGCCCTTATCGACATGCTCGGTACGCACGTTGCCGAAACCTCCGGCGATCATAATCGGCTTGTGATAACCCCTGACACCCTCTTCGGTCTGAGTTTCAAACGTGCGGAAATAGCCCGCCAGATTCGGCCTGCCAAACTCGTTGTTAAACGCCGCTGCGCCAATCGGCCCCTCGGTCATGATGCTCAGTGGCGAGACAATCCTGCCCGGGCGGCCATACCCCAACTCCCAGGGGCGTGGCTTGTTTGGCAACTCCAAATGGGAGACCGAGAAACCCACCAACCCGACTTTCGGTCGAGATCCTCGCCCCACGGCACCCTCGTCGCGAATTTCGCCGCCCGAGCCAGTGCCCGCCCCCGCGAAGGGAGAGATCGCCGTCGGGTGATTATGCGTCTCCACTTTCATCAACAGATGAATAGACTCGTCGTGGAACCGCCATACTTGGTCAGCAACGTCTGGATAAAACCGACCTGCCTGATGTCCAGACACGACAGCTGCGTTATCGGAGTAGGCCGACAACACGTTGTCGCCACCGACTTCATGGGTATGACGGATCATCGCAAACAAGGAGTGATCCTGCGGCGTGCCGTCGATTTCCCAGCTGGCATTAAAAATTTTGTGCCGGCAGTGCTCGGAATTTGCCTGCGCGAACATCATTAACTCGATATCTCGAGGGTTACGCCCCAAAGTTGAGAATGCATCGACCAGGTAGGTGATCTCGTCTTCCGCCAACGCCAATCCCAATTCGCTGTTCGCCTGGGCCAGGGCCTCAGCACCTCCCCCCAACAGATCCACCTCCTCAAAGGACTGAGGCGCAGATCGCTCGAACATGGGTTGTAAGTCCGCCACTGAGCCGACGACGGTCTCGACCATACGATCATGAATCAGGGCATCCACTGCGCGGGTATCGTCACCCTCTGTCAGACCGTCAATGCCGAATAGCGTTACCCTCTCAATGCGCTCAACGGCGGCGAAGCCACAGTTATGGGCGATATCCGTCGCTTTGCTGGACCAAGGGGAAATCGTGCCGAACCGCGGCGCGACAATGCGCTGCCCTGGCCGCTCATGGGCCGAAGGATCTGCGGCCACAGCGGTGCCCGGATGAAGCAGCGCTGCCAGGCGGTCGCTGTCGATTGGCTCACCCGGAGCGATGTCGACCGCATAGGCATGCACCACCTCACGCAGCGAGAGACCCTGACCCAGAGCAGAAACATCGGCCGCCAAGAGTTGGAAACGGGCGGCGGACAGCGCGGAAGATCCGGGCAGGACAAGCATTTGGGGTTCCTGAGCGAGACAGCATCGCAAGTATACAGCGGTGCTCGGTTTGCAGGTATGCCTGTGACCCGGAACCGAGACGTTTTCGTCGTTCTCATTTTTCTGAACGGTAATATCAGGCGTTCTGTCCCCAGCGCGTCCCAGCACCTACAATTACCGAATGATGCGACTGCTTTTTTGTCTTGCCTGCGCCGGCTCATTGAGCCTGCTACCGGGGTGCACCGACTCATCCAGTCTACAGCCGATGGCCGAGGGACAAGAGCTGGTGGTTGTGACTCGCAATTCCCCAACCACTTACTATTTTCAGGGCGATCGCGCGTCAGGTTTCGAATATGGGCTGATCAAAGCGTTCGCCCGCGAGCACGACATGTCGGTGCGGATCAAGGTGGCCTTTAGCTTGCCCGAATTGTTCAACATGCTGGCGAACGGCGAAGCACATCTGGCGGCGGCCGGTCTCAGCCAGAGTGCCGGCCGCGACGCACGGTTTGTCGCATCCCACCCCTACCTGCATCAACAACCCCTGATCGTCTACAAATCAGGCGCACTCAGGCCGCGCTCGCTCGATGCTCTGGTGGGACGTGACATCGTAGTGGTCGCTGGCAGTGTCCATTTGGAGACGCTCTCTGCTCTACAACAAGATCTCCCCAAACTGACTTGGCGGGAGATTTACGCCGCTGATTCGCTCGAATTGATGCAGCTGGTCACAGACGAGAAAGCCGATCTAGCGATCGTCGATTCGATTGAGTTCAGCATCCAACAGCAGCTGTTTCCTCGCGTGGTCGCCGCAATGGAAATCGGCGAGAACACTCCGATTGTCTGGTATCTGCCACAAGACAGCAGCAGTGAGGCCTCGCTGGAACGGGTTAATCAATTTATTACTCGCTCGCGCGCGGACGGACGGATAGCCCAGCTGGAGCGAGAGCACTTTGGCCGCTGGAAGCACGCGTCCCGAGTTGGCTCACTCACCTTCCAGCGCAAAATGCGTGACGATCTACCCGAGTGGCAGCCACTTCTTGAGACTGTGGCAGAGGAGTACCAGATGAATTGGCAGTTGCTGGCGGCCATGGCTTATCAGGAATCGCACTGGTCTCCCAAAGCACGTTCGCACACTGGGGTGCGAGGAATGATGATGCTCACACGCGCAACCGCAACCGAGCTGGGGGTGGAGGATCGCACGGATGCCCGTCAGAGCTTGCGCGGTGGCGCGCGGTTTTTCAAAGACTTGTTGAGACGGCTGCCGTCAGACATCGACGAGCCCGATCGGACCTCTATGGCGCTGGCGGCTTATAACATCGGCATGGGGCATTTGGAGGATGCACGCATCATGACCCAACAGACCGGAGGCGACCCCCACTTGTGGCCTGATGTGCGAGCACAATTGCCCAAGCTGCAAAATTCTCAATATTTTCCCATGACCAAATTCGGCTTTGCGGAAGGACAACAAGCGGCGACCTATGTCGACAATATTCGCCACTATGAAGGGCTATTGTCCTTCCAGAACCTTCCAGACCGCCGCATCTCGCCGCCAATTCAGGTTGATGCGCTGCTCCCAGACCACCTCCGGCGCGCCGAGCTCCCCGTTTTATAGCG
>Ga0055584_100001663_pt1 | contig 21762 bp, 18 predicted proteins | sample OSDHelmetaG_FD_58716 | JGI IMG/M metagenome (GOLD analysis project Ga0055584, IMG submission 58716) | Pelagic marine sediment microbial communities from the LTER site Helgoland, North Sea, for post-phytoplankton bloom and carbon turnover... | ecosystem: Environmental > Aquatic > Marine >...
CCGTTAGAATAAGAGAAGAGCACGTAAGAATAAGTACCATTGAAAATCTTTCCATTCTTCAAATGTATCACGTTTCCCCCAACAAAAAATCGTTAATAACTAATCTCTTACGTGCTCAAGAGTGATTTAATTGCTGGTCATATTTGCAACATGGCAGCATGGTTGATCGCTAGTTTTATTGTTGGATACTTTGTAGTACTTATTGGTATCTCTCATTTCACAGGGAAAAGTGATGATAATAAGGCATTTTTTAAAGGTAACAATTCTTCACCTTGGTATATTGTAGCATTCGGAATGATAGGCGCTTCGCTATCAGGGGTTACTTTTATATCTGTGCCCGGTTGGGTAGGAAATGAAGCCAATCAGTTTAGCTATATGCAAGCGGTACTGGGATATTTTGTTGGATATATAATCGTTGCTTATGTGTTGTTGCCGATATACTACAAGCTCAATTTAACTTCAATTTATGAATACCTAAAGCAACGGTTTGGTTTTTGGAGTTACAAAACGGGAGCGGGGTTCTTTTTTCTGTCGCGCGTTTTGGGTGCTTCAGTTCGTTTATTACTAGTTTCAAATGTTTTGCAAGAAATTTTGTTTGATGAATGGGGTATACCCTTTGAAGCAACAGTCGTTATTTCTATTCTCCTAATTTGGATTTATACCAATAAGGGAGGTATTAAAACCATTATTTGGACCGACACCTTACAAACGGCATTTATGCTTACATCAGTAATCGTTACAGTTTGGTTAATTAGCGATGTTCTTAATTTATCTGAACAGGGTGGCGCCATTAAAGCAATTTCAAGCAGTAGCTATTCTCAAATTTTCTTCTTTGATGATATTATGGGAAGTAACCACTTCTTAAAACATTTTCTAGGTGGAATGTTTATTACCATTGGCATGACGGGGCTCGACCAAGATATGATGCAGAAGAATCTTACTTGTAAAAATATAAAAGAGGCTCAAAAAAACATGCTGAGTTTAGCTGCAGTTTTGGTTGTGGTTAACTTGGTTTTTCTAGCACTCGGGGCATTGTTGTTTATTTATGCTGATTCAACAGGAATAGGAGAGGGTATCGCTTCAGATTTGTTATTTGCTGAAATAGCGATGCATGAAAATACAGGCACTTTTATCGGCATTTTATTTTTATTAGGGTTAATTGCTGCCGCATACAGTAGTGCAGATTCTGCATTAACATCGTTAACGACTTCTTTTTCAGTAGACTTCTTAAACTTAGAATCGAAATCCGATATTGAACAAAAGACACTTAGAAAAGCTGTACATATTGCGATATCTGTTGTGCTTGTTTTGGTTGTAATTCTCTTAAAATATACTACCTCGCAAAGCGCAATTGGTTTACTGATGAAATTTGCTGGGTTTACATATGGTCCTTTAATAGGTTTGTTTTTCTTTGGAATAATTACGAAACGAACGATTATTGACAATTTAGTGTTGCCTGTGAGTTTTTTAGTACCTTCAATTATTGGTATATTATGGTTTTATTCGACTGGTGCTCCTGGCATTGAAAAAGGAGAATTAGGAATTTTTGGAAGCTACAGATTCGGCTTCGAAATTATTATTTACAATGCTGTTTTAGCATTTTTAGCATTTTCATGTATAAGCCGTAAGGCTTAATATCTGCTGAGTAAATCAAACTTTTAACTTCTAACTTTACTTTTTAAACTAAATAAATACTGTTCCTTTTTTATTCGCTTCCATTTAATAAGTGAGAGTTAGGAAGTTTATCACGGAGCATAGACGTTCAATTCTTATCAAAGCGCTTTGATTTTTTATTGTTTAACAATCCTTTTCAGAAATTCTCGATAAAAAGAGAAATTGATAGGGGAAAAACCTGAAAAATCATGTCAGTAGGAAAAGAAACAGCAAGACAAAAAATGGTAGGCCTAATGTATTTAGTCTTAATGGCACTGCTAGCAATGAATGTATCTAAAGATATTTTGGAAGCGTTTGTAACAGTTAATCATGGGCTTCAAAATACTGCAGAAAACTATGAAAAGAAGAATGAGGAGGTTTATGCAGCCTTTGATAAAGCAAAAAGTATCAACCCTCAAAAAGTAACTGAATACTGGAATAAAGCACAAGAAGCGAGGAGATTATCAGTTGAGTTAACCCAGTATATTAATTCTGTTCAAAATACTGTTGTATCTAAAACAGAACAGATTACAGTGGATCAGGCAGATACGTTACAATTGAAATACGCAGAAAAGAAAGATGATTATGACACACCAACAAATATTCTCATAGGTGATTCGCACGATGGTTCAGCGGGATTGTCGGCTAATTTGCGCACACAGATTGAGCAATTTAAAACATCACTTTTAGATTTACTTCGTGCAGAAGACCGCGATGAGTCTAAACTAGGACTTAATACAAATGAGGTGGTTGTTCATAATGGAATTGACCATAATTGGGAGATGAATAACTTCTATCATACTCCGTTAGCGGCAACTGTTACTATTCTTTCACAAATACAAAATGAAGTAAAAAATGCGGAATACTATGTTATATCCAAGCTAATGGAAGAGTTTGGACATGAGGATATACCTTTCGATACTGTTGCAGCTAAAGTTATTGCTACAAGTAACTATGTTTTGCAGGGCGAAGATTATCAGGCACAATTGTTTTTGGCGGCTTATAGTAAAACTCAACAGCCTAACATATATATAGGGGAATACGATGCTGTAGGGAAATTGATTGGTTCAATTAAGGATACTATATCAGTTGTCAACGGAATAGGTAACTATTCAATTCCTACACACAAGGAGGGGGTTTTTGAATATTCAGGAGCTATTCAAATGACCACACCAAATGGAGATGTAAGATCTTTTCCTTTTCAAACGGATTATATAGTAGCTAAGCCAAACTTAGTGGTCTCACCAACGAAAATGCTAGTATTCTACAAAGGTCCAAAAAATCCTGTTGAAATTTCTGTTCCGGGTGTTGCATCGGAGAATATAGAAGTAAGAATCACAGGCGGAAACTCAATTCAAAAAATTGGCGGCGATAATTATGAAGTAGAGATTAGGAATGGTTCACCACGCCGAGTTTTCATCAATGTAAAAGCAAGAATGCCAGATGGTAGTATAAAAGATATGGGTAGAGAAGAGTTTGTTGCTAAAAATATGCCCAAACCATACGCTAGCATTGGTGGAATCGTAGGAACTGGTAAAATGTCGATTAATACAATTAAAATTCAGGCCGGCGTTAAGGCCGAATATGATCCAGAATTTGTTTTTGACCTGCCAGTGCGGGTAACTTCATATAGTGTAGAGTATCAAGCAAGAAATGGCATGTGGCTAACATTAAATGTTGAAAATAGTTACAAGTTTGACAATGTTCTGAAAACAAAAATATTCCCGTCATTAAAAGGGGGACAGAAGGTTATGTTTAAAAATATAAAGGGAAGAAATTCAGCAGGTCAGAAATATGACCTAGATCCTGTAATAATAGAAATAATTTAGAGAATGTTTGTACTCTAAAATTTACTTCGGTTATGGTCAAATTTCCTATGCGTATTAGCTTGAACCCGACCAGAACAAAGAAGTCTATAAAGAATGAACATTACACTAACGATGATTAAAATTGCGATCATGTTTTTTTATTTCTGTAAATGTATGTATTTTTTAGATTAAATGGTTTTATTTATCGATTAAATAATATTTAATATCGACTAAAATAAATTTTTGAGCATAAATAATAAGAAGCTAAACTCATTATAAAGTAGTAGATAATAAATTTGGTGGACTACTAAGCTTACTTTCGAAAGTAGAAAACCTAAATTTACGACTTCAAACTAACTACATTGGTGAAAACATTTGTAATAGATAACTACGACTCGTTTACGTATAATTTGGTTCAATTATTAATCCAAGTTGACGCCAACCCTGTAGTAGTTAGAAATGATCAATTTGATCTTGAAGACTTAAAATCGTTCGATAAGATATTAATTTCTCCTGGGCCGGGCATACCTGATGATGCCGGATTGACAAAAGCTGTAATTGAAAAGTACGGGGAAACAAAATCTATTTTAGGAATTTGCTTAGGACATCAAGCGATTGCAGAGGTTTTCGGTGGACAAATAAGTATTATGGACAAGGTGTTTCATGGAGTAGCTGCGGAAATTAAAGTTGTTGATTCACAAGATTATTTGTTCAATTATATTCCTCAAAAATTCAATGTTGGTAGATACCATTCCTGGATAGTTAATAATAAATTACCATCAGAAATTATGGTAACGGCAGAAGATAAGAATGGTCAAATTATGGCGATAAAACATAATAAATTTGATTTAAGAGGCGTGCAGTTTCATCCGGAGTCAATATTAACTGAACACGGCCTTCAACTAATCAAGAATTGGATAACTAATTAATTTTGCACGAATAAATTATCTTATGAAATTAACTCTTTTAAACCTTTTCTTATGCTGTTCATTGAAGATGGTTGTTGCTCAACCAATTGTCTATGATAATTTAATTCAAAAACATCGAGATGAAGTGCATCAAGAATTTTTAGATACAGCAGAGACACCATTAACAGAAGAAGGATTGAAAATTTTTGAAGGGCTAGATTATTTTAAAATTGATTCTTTGTATCGAGTTTCTGCATCGCTGTTGAGGACTCCAGATGAAACGATATTTGAAATGCAAACCTCAACTGATAGATTACCGAAATATTTGAAGTATGGCCTCGCTGAATTTACGCTTAATGGAAAAAAATTAAAACTAAATGTTTATCAGAACGTTAAATTGGCTAACAATGAAGAATACAAAGATTACTTGTTTATACCGTTCAGAGATTTCACATCAGGTGAAACGACCTATGGCGGTGGTAGATATATCGAAACGGAAATCCCGAATGGAGATAATTTAATAATTGACTTTAATAAAGCGTTTAATCCCTACTGTGCTTATAACCATAAATACTCATGTCCAATACCTCCGCTCGAGAATACACTCGAAATTGCGATTAAAGCCGGCGAGAGGAGTTATTCTAAGTTTTAGTATTTTATCTTTTATTCTTCCTAGTTGCAAATACATTAAAGAACCAAAACAAACAAGAAAGGCAACTGTAAAACAAGTATTGCTTGATTCACTAAATATTGAGGAGCCTGATTATGCAGCCTATGTAATTTCAGACTTAGAGAACAACATTGAGAGCGCTGGTTTGGTTAATATACAGGAAGTCGAAACCTCAATATTGGTTGACTTGCGGTATTCTACAACAAATAATTTTCTGGAAACTGATCTCTATGGAGATTTAGAAAAGTGTTACCTTCAAATAGATGTTGCAAAAAAGTTACAATTAGCACAATTACTATTAAAGAGTAAGTACCCATCTTATAGTTTACTGGTTTTTGACGGAGTTAGACCTCGAGCTGTGCAATGGAAAATGTGGAAAAATTTAGATATGTCTGCCAGGGAAAAAACAAAGTATGTGTCTAATCCAAACAATGGATCACTTCATAATTTCGGTGCCGCTGTAGATTTAACTATTGCAGACGAACAAGGTGAACCAATTGATATGGGCACGGAGTTCGATTTTTTTGGAGAGCTTGCTTACCCGCGTTTAGAGGATAAAATGATAAAAGAAGGTAAACTATCTCAAGAGCAATTGGAAAATCGATTATTATTGCGCGAAGTAATGATTGATGCGGGGTTTACTCCGCTAACTACAGAATGGTGGCATTTTAATTCGTGTAGCAGAAAAGTCGCACAGCAGAAGTATCAAATTGTGGAGTAGTTTACTGAACTATAGGAAGTAATCCTCCTAAGCCCATTTCAAAAAAGTATCACTGCATTTAAAACCATCGCTATACTGCAAGCAAATTATTAGTAAACACTATTCCAGATAACACGATTAGTTTATATGTTAATTCAATAACTCCGCAATCTTACTAAATGCCTTTTTGTTTTGTTTTGATAAAATTGAGTTTAATACTTTTTGCTTTTCAGCCTGGGTTAAATGCCAACTTAATGATATGTAATTTTCTTTGTTATGATCAAGCTCTAAATCAACTACATTAAAAGGTACATCGAACCAAGAGTTAGAATAATGAATAATCTCTTCCTGATTCAGTTTTTGCATATTACTCCAATTACCATAAAACCCTCCAAAAGGGCCTTTCAGATTCTCGAATATAGATTTAGTAGGGCTGTCATTAATTCTTACATCTTTTGGAGTATCGCTAATTTGTAGAATAATTACTCCGTTAGTGTTAGTATTTATCCAATTTCTGAAAGTGTGCAGGTAACGCAGAGCTACAAATATTCCTGTATTGTCTCTAACTCCTGCATCCATAATTTCGATTGAAGGTTCAGTGGGCAAAGTAGCGTTTGCCATCACATAAGGAAAGGTAGCGCTCATTCTTAACGCAGAGGAAAACCTTAGGCTATCAGCCATTTGATTTTTCAGTAGATTACGAAATTCGACAGCATCGGTAGAAAAGAAGTTATCCTCTTTCGCTTTCATGCTTGTATTAGACATATAGCCAATATCTTGGGGCGATATTAAAATTTTCCTACCATCATTTGCAACAGTAGGTGAAAGAATCATCATTGGGATTTCTGCATTGTACTCTGGAGTAGCATAATCGGAAAGACGCTTTCTGAAACACTGGTTTAGGTTTCGGTTTAGTTGCTCTTCAAAGATGTATCCTCGATCTTTGGTATAAGAAAAATTACCATCATTAAATTCTTGAAAACGAATAAATGGATCGCTTACTGCCATTGAAAAAGCAATTGGATTCAGTATGTCAGCTGATATGTTATCTAAATGTGATGCACCTTGAATTGTTTCGTTTTTCAAATACATTTCTCGCATGTAAGCTGCGCCGACCATTCCACCAGAAGAACCCGTAAATAGATGAATATTATTCATCAAATCAACCTCAGTTAAATTATCTATGTGCTGCAAGGCTTTACATGTCCATAAAGCGCTTCGAAGACCGCCGCCACTTGTTGCTACAAGAATCAAATTTGGTTTTACACTTCCTTTTTTGAAGTTCTTTTTTCTCCAATTGTTAAGAATTGAAATGCCTGATTTAAAATCAAGCAGAGCTTTTTTATCATCATTAGCTAATGCTCGAAGTTTGGAGTTCGTGTATTCCGCTTTTTCTTTATTATAATTGAGCCCATATGAGAAGTTGGTATAGTTAAATCGATCGTTTTGCGACAATAAATTCACTACTATAATTACACCAACTAGAATAGCATTAGACCATCCTTTTACCCAAGAATGAACTGCACTAATCACCATTGTTGTCATGGAAAAAAGTAGCATTATACTAGCCCCCGCAGGTATAACAAAATAAGAATTTTCTCTAAATGTGCCCATAATTATTACACTGGCGATAACAAGTATTTCGAATATAGATGCATTAATATGGTTTTGAGAAAATACTTTTGCCAAAGTTGTCCGTTTATAGTGTTTTCCGTCACGAGCTAGTGCAATTTTAAATGGAGAAGTGAGATATGTTTCTATATGCCATTCTCTGTCTTGATTAAATATTTTGTGCCACTTCTCGTGTTTATGCAAAATTCCTTCAACGGGATTACTAACTTGTTTTTTATTAGGTGAATCATTTCCTAAAAGCTTGAAAATGTCTTTATTAGTTCCCAAGAAATAGATTAAGGAAAGTGCAATGAAAAAGATATTACCTGTCAGAAATCCAAGAACGTTTATCGAAACGTTTTCTATAGGCTCTAGCTCACTATATAATTGGAATTGGATAAGTTGATATACATATACAGATAAAAATGTAAGCGGTATTATTGAATTATTTAACGTGTATTTAATGAAAGGTTTTGCAAGTGTTGCGATAAAAGGAAACCTAAACCCGTTACTTATGTAGCTTGCGATGTTAAATGCAATAATAAACCCACCAGATGAAAAGCCAAGAAGAAAATGAGAGGTAAAATCGACTTGACCTAAATATTCTGGGTAAAGAAACAAACTTGGTATGCCAAACTTGGTTAGAAATACCCTTGAGACTATAGCAAACAGTATGCCCCAAAAAACAAGTAGTAAATGAGTTTTCTTGATATGCATCCAAAACAACTGGATAGGGAAGAAGAAGATAATCCTTCTAAATCTTTGTTTGTAGGTAATGCTGTTGGGAGTCATAGTAAATAAAAAAGGCGCAATTACTTTTATAATACGTAATTGCACCTTTCAAGGTTATGCAGATTTAGAGCTAAATTTTACTATCGATTACAGCTCTAATTTCAGTTTCTAAAGCGATTGCTTTTTCTTGAATATCATTTCCTTTAGCTAAGATTTCGCTCACAAAATATTTGTCTTCTAAATCACCAGCGTTAATTTTAACATTCATGAAAGCGCCTAAAACAGATGTTCTAGCGCATAACGCACCAACACCTGCATCGGTTACTGAATTTGGATTGCCGAATTCCGCCATAGCTTTCATGACCTCCATTGATTTATATGCTGTTTCCATCACTCTAAACGGAATTTGAATGGCGTATTTAGTGGCATCTTGAATCGCTTGCTTTCTTGCAGATTTTTCTTCGTCTGTAGCTTTCGGTAAGCCAAATGCGTCCATTATTTTATTAAAGGCATTGGTGTCTTCATCAACTAAACGAAGTAATTCGTTTTTATAAGCTTGACCTTTTACTGCCCATTCAGAAAACTCTTCCCATCTCTCGTCCCAACCTCGCTTGTGAGAAGATAAATTGGCAACCATTGTACCTAAAGAAATGCCCATTACCCCGCAATAGGCGGCAATAGACCCACCACCTGGGGCAGGGGATTCAGAAGCTGTTTCATCAGCGAACGCAACTAAATCCATATCAATTAATTTGTTGGATAACTTGTCTTCTAATAAATACTCGATGATTCTTTCTTTTGGATGGAACGGCTTTAAATCATCAAGCCCAAGAGATTTAACTGCAATTTTGATTTTTTCTTCGTCAGAAATCCCTAGAGAACGTTGCTGTTTTTGAAGGAAGTAGTTCCCAGCATCTAGCATCGCCTTAAGTGGAACCAATCCAATTAGTTCTGAGCCGGTAACTCTCAATCCTCTCTCTATTGCAGACTTACATGTTTCATCAAAGGCAACGTGCATAGATGTAATTGAAATATTGGTAAGGTTGTATGAAATTTGAGCAATACCATACTCATCAATATACCAGCCGATTCCCTTAACAGCCTTTAGTTTTCCAGGAATTTTAACGGGATCGCCGTTTTCATCTTTAACAATTTTACCCGTAACAGCTCCTCCTTCTCTTTTTACACGACCACCTTCTCTAATATCGAAAGCGATCGCATTAGCTCTTCTTGTAGAAGTTGTGTTGAGGTTTACATTATAAGCGACTAAGAAATCTCTTGCGCTGATAGCCGTGCAACCACTTCCTTTCACAGCATCAGTATATTTTGCTGGCCCGAAGTCTGGTTTCCATTCAGGATTACCTAATTTTTGCGCTAAGCCTTCATATTCGCCCGAACGACAATTCGCTAAATTCTTTCTTTTGTCTTCTTTAGCTGCATTTTCATAAAAATATCCAGGTATCCCCAGTTCTTTTCCGACTCTTTCACCAAGTTTATGAGCATAAGTGGTGGTTTCCTCCATCGAGATATTTGCAATTGGAATTAATGGACAAACATCGGTTGCACCAAAACGCGGATGCTCACCAGAATGCTTACTCATGTCAATAACTTCGTTCGCTTTTTTAATAACCAAAAAAGCGGCTTTAATTGCTTGTTCTGGTTCGCCTACAAAAGTAATTACTGTTCTGTTGGTCGCTTTACCTGGGTCCACGTCAAGAAGCATAACTCCTTCCACTGTTTCGATAACATCGGTTACTTGTTTTATTTTCGCTTCGTCACGGCCTTCGCTAATGTTAGGCACACATTCTATTAGTTGCTTCATTTCTTTGAAAATTTAAAGCACAAAGCTATCATTTCTGAAAGGGATATGAAATCAAAATTTGTTTTTGGCATGACCTTTGAAATATTGGACGATAATCAAAAAAAATTGAAAATGGAACCGAAATACGAACGCCAATACCTTGCTTTAAAAAAGCAAGCAAAACACCTTATGAAATTAGGAAATATCAAAGCTTATATCGAGAAATTAATTGAAGTTGAGCGAATGAAGCAAATTCTGGTGTTTGGTAATTAGTATTGGTATTACCTTCTTCTGATTGTTAGCATAGAATGTAAGACAACTATTTAATTATCTTTAAAGATTGTTTAGTGTAAGTAAAACAACATTTTCTACATGATGTGTATGGGGAAACATATCAACCGGTTGTACTTTGCTTATTGTATATTTTTCAGATAAAATTTCTAAATCACGTGCCTGCGTTGCAGGATTACAACTAACGTAAACGACCTTATTCGCAGCTATTTCTAAGATTTTACGGGTTACATCTTCATGCATGCCTGCTCTAGGTGGGTCGGTAATAACAACGTCTGGCCTACCATTTTCAGAAACGAATTTATCGTTAAGAACATCTTTCATGTCTCCGGCAAAAAACGAGGTGTTTTTTATTCCGTTCAACTTGGAATTTTCTTTCGCGTCATCTATAGCTTCGGGGATATATTCTACACCAACAACATGTTTAGCCGATTTTGCAATAAAATTGGCAATCGTTCCCGTTCCTGTGTAGAAGTCATAAACAAGGTCAGAGTTTTTTATTTCAGCGAAATCTCTTGTTATTTTGTATAGTTCGTAGGCTTGTTCAGAGTTGGTTTGGTAAAACGATTTAGGCCCAATTTTAAAACTCAGCCCTTCCACTTTTTCAAGAATATGGTCTTGTCCTGAAAAGCACTCAATGTCTAAATCTGAAATAGTATCATTACGCTTGCTATTAACTACATACATAATTGAAGTTAATTTAGCGAATTTCTTCTTAACGGCATTAAGAATTAACTCGATTGTCTTGGGCTCATCTCTTGCTACAGAAAGAATCATCATGTTCTCTCCGGTTGAAGAGGTTCTAATAATGAGGTTTCGTAGATAACCTGTTTGTTCTCTCAAATCGAAGAACTCGATTTGGTTTTCGAGTGCTATATCTCTAATGAACGCGCGTAATTCATTCGATAGAGATCCTTGTAAGTAGCAGTGATCAACAGCTAACACAGCATCAAAGCGACCTGGAACGTGAAAACCCACAGCATTTCTTTGAAAAACTGAGTCTTGTCCGATTTCGTCTTCCGTTAGCCATCGCTTTGCTGTAAATGTGAATTCTAATTTGTTTCGGTAATATTGAGTGGCTTTAGAAGCAATAATGGGCATGGTTTCTGGCAATTCAAGATGACCAATACGAGTTAAGTTATCGGTAACTTGTTTTTGTTTGTAGAACAGCTGATGATCGTAGCCCATAGACTGCCACTTGCAACCTCCACAAGTACCGAAATGAGAGCAAATAGGCTCCGTTCTTTTATCTGATAAAGTATGAAATTTAACAGCTTTTCCTTCGAGAAATCGTCTCTTTTTTCTTAAAATTTGAACATCAGCAACATCTCCGGGCACGGCATTGTTAATAAATACGACTTGGCCTTCTGGCTTAGCAACCGCTTTTCCTTCTGCTCCGGCATCAATAATTTGTAGTTTTTCAAAAAATGGTAGAGGTTTTCTCTTTCTAGCGCACATGGTGCGAAAATACAATTATGGTTTGTATATCCCTGAAATCAAAATTTTTAACTTTAATTGTCATTTATGGTCGAAATGGGATGCTTTTGGCGTGCCCATAATAAAGATGAATCGATCTTGTAAATCTATTATAAGTAGGACAAAGGAATGATATAATTTAGATACGTTGACGGGAAATTGAGCTAAATCAATATAGCCTTAATAGGCTGTGTTTAGGTTTAATCCTATTGCAAAATTTCTAGAACAATTTATTATGTTTGCAATAGATGATTGCTCTCCCAAATTAATGATGAAAGGATGGTTTTCTGTTTAACGCATCGAACTATTGTTTAACTCATTTAAATATTAAATCATGGAAACTATGACAAATACATTAACATCGAAGCAAGCGATGGATTTAGAAGACAAATACGGTGCGCATAACTATCATCCGCTTCCTGTTGTTTTAGATAGAGGAGAAGGAGTTTTTGTTTGGGATTTAGAAGGAAACAAATATTTTGACTTTCTTTCATCATATTCTGCTGTAAACCAAGGCCACTGTCACCCTAGAATCATAGGAGCATTAACTGAGCAAGCGCAGAAGCTAACTTTAACCTCTAGGGCTTTCTATAATAGCGTTTTAGGAGAATTTGAAAAATACGCGGCTGAGTATTTCGGTTTCGATAAGATTTTGCCGATGAATACTGGAGCTGAAGCAGTCGAAACGGCTATTAAATTGGTGAGAAAATGGGGTTATGAAAAGAAAGGAATTTCTCAAAATCAAGCAAAAATTATCTTTTGCGAAAACAACTTCCACGGAAGAACCGTAACTATCGTATCAGCTTCCAATGACCCAGATGCAAGAAACAATTTTGGACCATTTACTCCAGGAATTATTTCTATTCCTTATAACGATTTGAATGCATTAGCTAAAGAACTTGAGGACGAAGACGTTTGCGCTTTTATTGTAGAACCTATTCAAGGTGAAGCAGGGGTATTTGTTCCAGATGAAGACTTTTTAGATAAAGCACAAGCATTGTGTAAGTCTAAAAATGTATTGTTTGTTGCTGATGAAGTTCAAACAGGTATAGCTAGAACGGGTTCTCTATTAGCCGTCTGTGGTGATTGCAGTTGTGGAAACAAATGCGAAAAAGATCCAAAAACATATATACAGCCAGATGTGCTAATATTAGGTAAGGCAATTTCTGGAGGAGTATTTCCAGTATCGGCTGTATTCGCAAATAGCGACATAATGGAGGTAATTAGACCAGGGGAACATGGTTCTACATTTGGTGGAAATCCATTAGCTTGTAAAGTAGCAATTGCTGCATTAGAAGTTGTGAAAGACGAAAACTTAGCTAATAAAGCTAACCAATTAGGAAAATATCTTAGAAGTCAATTAGAAGCTTTAGGTAGTCCATTAATCAAATTGGTTAGAGGAAAAGGCTTGTTAAATGCAATTGTAATTAACGATACTCCAGATAGTAAAACAGCGTGGAACATATGTCTTCGGTTAAAAGAAAATGGTCTACTAGCAAAACCGACTCATGGAAACATTATCCGATTTGCACCACCTTTGGTAATTACACAATCTCAAATCGATGAATGCGTTACAATAATCGGAAATGTGCTCTCTGAATTCTAAATGAATAGAAATAGCTTCATAAATTTTATAGCAGCCCTCAAGATATTGGGGGTTGTTTTTTTATTGGGAGTAATTGGTTTAAAGCCTGTATTTGGTCAGGAATCTGACTCTGTGCAGCTAGAGATTGGAGTTTCAGATTCGTTATTAAATAGCCATAAACCAATGAAAGCAACGCTTATGTCAGCAATTGTTCCAGGTTTGGGGCAGGTGTATAATTCAAAAAAAAGGAGCGGAGAACAACGAGCAAAACCTAATTATATGAAAGTTCCTTTGATATATGCAGGGCTTGGTACAGGAGTATATTTTTTGAGTACAAATACCATAGAATACAAAAGTTTAAAAAACTCGTATTTATCGAAAATAGAGCTTGATCCTTCATATACTGATGCACAAGCATTAGATGAAATAGAAGTGACCAGGCGTTATGCTGAGATTTCTGTTATCGCTATTGCTGTGGTTTACGTTTTAAATATTGTTGATGCTAGCGTAGGCGCTCATTTATATCATTTTGACGTTAGTGAGGACTTATCGTTCAATTTTCATCCAATCATATTTCCTTCGGTGGCTTCTAATATTACCTTTGCTGGAGGAACAATTCAGCTCAACTTTTAAGATTGTTTTGTTAAATTTTGTTAAATGAAAATAGCACTTTTAGGTTACGGTAAGATGGGAAAAGCAATTGAAGAAATTGCTTTAAATCGTGGTCATAGTGTTGTTTTTAAAACAAATGAAGCTAGCATGGAAAAGGATGTTTCTAAAGCAGATGTAGCTATCGACTTTAGTACCCCGGAAACGGCAGTGGATAATATAAAAAAATGTTTTGCCGTTAATGTGCCGGTTGTTGTTGGAACAACGGGCTGGTATGAGCGGTTTAGTGAGGTTTGTCGTTTGTGCGAGTTAGGTGGCCACTCGTTGTTTCACGCAACCAATTTTAGTGTTGGGGTAAATATCTTTTTCGAAGTCAATAAAAAGTTGGCTAAACTGATGGACACTCAGGCTGATTATGAAATTGAAATGACAGAAATTCATCATACTCAAAAATTGGATTCTCCAAGCGGTACTGCGATAACATTGGCTGAAGGAATTGTTGGAGAACTTGATAGGAAATCCAAATGGTCGGAAGAAGCCCAAGGGCAAGATTCAATTTTAATTCACGCAAAGCGAGAAGGTGAAGTTCCCGGAACTCATATCATTGATTACGAGAATGAAATAGATAAAATTGAAATCAAGCATGAAGCAAAGGGACGAATAGGATTTGCAACCGGAGCTGTTGTAGCAGCAGAATGGTTACAAGATAAGCATGGTGTTTACACGATGAAAGATTTATTAAAATTATAACAGAGTCATGGAGTATTTAATCATATTACTAATCAATTACATCGGTATTTCAATTGCTTTGATGAAGTTCTTTCCTGCTGCGGGACATTCTTCTTCACATTCTTTAATTCCTGGATTAAACATCATCACATGGCTCAAAGTTATTAAACGTCCTTGGTGGTGGATATTCTTACTGATTTTTCCTGGAGTTAACTTCTTGCTCGGAATTGTTATGTGCGTTGAATTAGCCAAGGCATTTGGTTACTTAGAATCTAAAGATCAAATATTGGCTGGAGCATTTGGATTTATTTATCTACCAATGTTATCTAAAGACAAAAAACTAATTTATGTTGGTCCTGAAGATTGGACCAAAAAGAAAAAAACTAAAGTCAGAGAATGGAGTGAGGCTATCATCTTTGCCGTTATCGCTGCAAGCATTATAAGAACATACTTTTTAGAGGCTTATACAATACCGACCCCTTCTATGGAGAGATCTCTATTAGTAGGTGATTACTTGTTTGTTAGCAAGTTTCACTATGGACCAAAGTCTCCACAAACACCACTTTCGTTTCCCTTTGCGCATCATACTATGCCTGGAACAACAAGCATGAAGTCATACTTAGAATGGATTAAACTCCCATTTTTTAGGTTACCTGGCTTTACAGATGTGGAAAGAAATGATGTTGTTGTCTTTAACTATCCTGATGGAGATACTGTTGTTGTTGCTCGGCAAAATGAGAGTTATCAGCAAATTATTAGAGATGAGGCATACTCATATAAATTAAAAGATTTAGATAATCAGATGCCATTAAAAGCAAATACTGTATACGAGAACCAGGCAAGAAAGAGAATTCTTAAAAATGATCAAATTTCAGTTCGCCCAGTTGATAAAAGAGAGAACTATATAAAACGCTGTGTAGGAATTGCAGGTGATAAATTAGAAGTGAAAAATGGAGTTTTATTTATAGATGATAAGCAAGCTGAGATACCAGAGGAATATCAGCTAAATTATAAGGTGAAAAATGTTCAATACATAAATAAGATTACGCTTAAAGAGAAATATGATATCAATTATAAAGCTACTGAGCAATCTGCCAGAGCGAACAATACGTTTGTGTTTCCGCTTACTGATAATAATCTAGCGAAATTTAAGCAAGATGAACCGAATTTTAACTTTATTCCTGATTTTACTAGTAAAGATGAAATGAAAGGTTACATAACGAATAATCTTCGTAATAGGCCTGATATCATTGAAAAACTAATGACCACCGGCGCGCAAAATCCAAGATTTTCAAATTTCCCTAATGACGTTAGATATAATTGGACTGAAGATAACTTTGGTCCAATAGTTATTCCAGCTGAAGGTAATACGATAGACTTGACTTTAGAGAATTTGCCTATATACAAGAGAATAATATTTTTATATGAAGGAAACGATTTGGAAATAAAAAATGACAAAATTTTCATCAATGGCGTTGAGACGAAAACCTATACTTTTAAGATGAACTACTATTGGTTGATGGGAGATAATAGACATAATTCAGCCGATTCTCGCTTCTGGGGCTTTGTTCCGGAAGATCACGTGGTTGGAAAAGCAGTGTTTATATGGATGTCTTTAGACCCAGAATTGAGTTGGTCAGAAGGAAAACTTAGATTTAGTCGCTTATTCAGTTTTATTGATTAATCCTTTTGCAAACGATTTATAGGTTCACAAAACCGCTTATGTAGAAATAGATACCGCTAAGCGAAAAGAAAAACGTTTCCAATTCTTACAGGAAACTTGTTCGTAAATTTGTGGGATAAATTAATGGATAAAATGAAAGCTTCAAGTATAATAATTACTCTCTTTATTTTTTTTAGCTCGTTTTCTTTTGGTCAAAAACATACATTAAGTGGATATGTAATAGATTCAGAATCAGGCGAATCTTTGATTGGAGTTACGATTTATGTTGAGGAAATGAAAGTGGGAACAGTAACTAACGTTTATGGTTTCTATTCATTAACGGTTCCTGAAGGAACCTATAATATCAAATATAGTTTTATTGGTTTTCAGACAATAGCTGAGCAGATTAAGTTAACAGAAAACATTAAAAAAGATGTAGAGTTAGGAACCAATTCAGAAATTCTTAGAGAGGTTGTTATTGAGGCTGAAGCTGAAGACGATAATGTTCGATCCACGGAAATGAGTACAGTAAAAATGAATATGTCAGAAATTGAAAAACTGCCAGTTTTATTTGGGGAAGTGGACGTTTTAAAGACAATAACACTTATGCCAGGAGTTCAATCAGCTGGTGAAGGAAACACTGGATTTTATGTAAGAGGTGGGGGTCCAGATCAAAATCTAATATTATTAGATGAGGCTCCAGTTTATAATGCTTCACACTTGCTTGGTTTCTTTAGTGTTTTCAATGCGGATGCGGTTAAAGAAATGGAGTTAATGAAGGGTGGAATACCTTCAGAATACGGAGGTCGGTTATCATCTGTGTTAGATATTAAGATGAATGAAGGTAACCAGAGGAAAACAACTGTTAAAGGCGGTCTAGGTTTAATTGCTTCGCGACTAACAATAGAGTCTCCATTTTTTGGAGCAACAAAAGATAAAGCGTCTTTTATTGTATCAGGGAGACGAACTTATGCGGATATATTTTTAAAAGCAGCACCAGACACAAGTTTAAGAGATGCTAAACTTTATTTCTACGATTTAAGTGCAAAGGTTAATTATAAGCTAAATGATAATAATAGAATTTTCTTATCTGGTTATTTCGGTAGAGATGTTTTTGCATTTGGTGATTCGTTTGGTTTTAATTGGGGTAATACAACAGGAACGGCACGATGGAATCACCTCTTCAATGACAAGCTGTTTATGAATACGGCATTTGTCTATAGCGACTATGACTATAATTTCAATATTAATTTTAGTGAGGATGTTGGTTTTGGTTTAAAATCGGGTATCCAGGACATTAACTTAAAAACAGATTTACAGTACTTTCCTAACACAAAAAACAATATAAAATTTGGTGCAAATTTAATCCATCATACCTTCATACCTGGTGAATTTGTAAGTGATAACATTGACTCTGATAATTTTGCGGTAGTTGAGAAGAAAGCATTTGAATATTCGCTTTATGTAGGTAATGATCATAAAATTACTGATAGAATTTCGTCGAATTACGGGTTAAGATGGAATTCTTTTTCTGTAATTGGACCTGGTGAAGAATATTCCTATGAAGAGGATGGTGAAACAATAAAAGATACTGTGGTATACGAGCAATTTGAATTGGCGAAGACTTATGGAGGTTTTGAGCCAAGAATATCAGTAAATTATACGTTAAATAGTCAAAGTTCAATTAAAGCTTCGTATAATAGAATGAGACAAAATGTGCACCTTCTTTCTCCTTCTACCTCAGGCACACCAATTGATTTATGGTTGCCAAGTACGAGTATTATAGCTCCAGAAATAGCTGATCAAGTGGCGTTGGGGTATTTTAGAAATTTCAGTAAGAATAAATACGAAACCAGCGTTGAAGTATATTATAAAGACATGCAAAATCAAATTGATTATAAACAAGGCACCAATATTATTCTCAATCCAACCGTAGAGTCAGAATTGTTGTTTGGACGCGGCTGGTCTTATGGTGCCGAGTTTTTAATCCGAAAAAGGAAAGGAAGTTTTACTGGGTGGATTGGCTATACACTTGCTAGAACAGAACGGCAATTTGACGGTGTAGATAATGGAGTTGTATACCCTTCTAGGTATGATAGAACTCATGACATTTCAGTTGTAGCATCATATACAATTTCAGAACGATTAACTTTAGCTGCAACATGGGTATATAATACTGGAAATGCAGTGACATTTCCCTCTGGTAAATATGAGTTCGGAGGAGAAACTATTAATTTTTATACAGAAAGAAATGGTTATAGAATGCCTGCTTATCACCGTGGTGATTTGTCATTAACACTTGATGGAAAAAAACGTGAGAAGTTTAACTCAAGTTGGAACCTTAGCATATACAATATTTACAATAGGATGAATGCATATAGCATAAGTTTTAGAGATAGTGAAACTGCTCCGGGAACAACAGAAGCAGTGCAGCTTTCGTTGTTTGGAATTATACCAGCTATAACTTGGAACTTTAAATTTTAGAATATGAAAAACGGTTTGAAATATTGGCAAGCAATGGTTCTTGTTTTAGGTATTGGATTTTCAGCTTGTGAAAAGGTGATTGAAATTGATCTAAATGAAGCTGATATAAAGCTTGTTGTTGAGGGTAACGTTACTAATGGAGCAGGCCCTTATTTGATTAAATTAACCCAGAGTGGTGCTTATTTTGGAGAAAGCACCTACAATAGAGCTGAAGGGGCTAGTGTAACAATTAGTGATGACGCCGGTAACATAGATATTTTGGTAGAGCAAGATGCAGGGATGTATTACACGCAAAATCTACAAGGAACTCCTGGTCGATCTTATACGCTCGACATTGATTTCAATGATGTGTCTTATAGCTCTACTGTAAAAATGCCGGTGGCGGTAGTTGTTGATACTTCATTCTCTTATGAAGATGATGGTAGCTCTAGTCTCTTTGTGGATCCAGGCTTTTATGTTTTAGGTAGTTTTATGGATACGAAGGAATTAGATTATTATAGAATTCAAGCTTTTGTTGGAGGAGACTCTTTGGTTGAGGTTCGCACGCCTTGGGATGGTAATCCGGTGGAAGACTTTCAATTAGGCGCTATTGATGGAGTATCTTCTCAATTGTTTGTAAATCCATTCATCGCATTTAAGTCACAAGACACTGTTACAATAATGCTAAACTCGGTTAATAAAAACTCCTATGATTACTTTGTTTCACTTTCTGAATCAAAGGCCAGTGGTGGAGGAGGTTTTGGAAGTATTCCTCAAAATCCCCCGTCTAATATTTCTAATGGAGCATTAGGCTTTTTCGATGCTTATACTGAGGATCAATTTACTGTGGTAATCGACTAGTTGGTATATACCTTCTCCAAAATATAATATTCAGGATAACAAAATTATTCTATCTACACTATTTACGTATTTTTCAACATGCGTTGAAAAAAATAACTATGCCTTCCTAATAATTCAGCAAAGAAAAAGTCTTTGGGAATAGCCTCAATCGAAAGAATTTTTTAATTCATTCATTAGCTCTTAGCATGGCTGAGCTATCTTTAGAACGATTGGTTTCCGAGATAATGGAAATCATATATTTTTTGTCTAAAATACTTTATTTAATTCGGTATCTTGGTTCTTGTGAACATCTAGATAGAATAAATCAGTTTTATACTAAATTCCACACCATTAAGGGCATTAAAAATAGCCAGCAAAAGATAAATTCCAATCAGGTATATAAAAGAAAATATATTCATTTTTTAATTTTAAAAAAAAAAGCAGAGCACTGCTGCTCTGCTTTTGTAATTCGCTGAATCATAATGAATTATTTTGATTCCTTAATCGCAATACTATAAACGACTAATCCAAATCCAATTTTATTGATTGCATCAGCAATGTTGTACCATAAATCAACATTACTTGATTCCCATCCGAACGCGGTATTCAACCAACCTCCGTCCATACACATGTAACCTATTGGATAAATTGACCATCCTACAAGTACAAACCAAGCCAATATTCTCACTCCGTTTTTAACGGCACTGGAATTACTCTTTTCAGCCAGTTGTGCAACTTCACCAAACCAAGCTGTATATAAGATATAAATATATCCTATAGTTGAAATAACACCCCACTGAACAGAATGACCTGTTGAACCATCGCTAAATGCTTCTCCAATGTAACCTGCAACAAGCATCCATGCTGAAGCGATTATTAATTTCCACAACAAGGATTTTTTTGCTCCAGCTGCTTTTGTCAATAGATAAAATTCTACACACATCAACGGAACTGTTAAAGTCCAATCAATATATCTTAAGGCAGTAGGATTATCTCCCGTTGCCATGTAATAATCTCGCATATAAAAGTAATGAACTGCCGCTATTCCCGTAATCAGCCCAGAAATGAGTAAGGATAGTTTCCACTTTTTATCGACACTCCCTCTTTCAAAGAAGAAAAAAACTGATGCTGCTAACATCGCCATGTAACCAGTAAAAAACGTAAACGCTACTGGATCATCTTTTGGTATTGTTAAAATATTTAATAACATAATTTATAAGATTTAAGATTAATAATAAATCAAATTTACAAAATAATGTTTAATGTTTTGCTAAATTAGTTAAACAAAACTAAATAATGTTTAGGAAATTTATTCAATTAATTCTTCAGGCCTTGCTATTCTTATAAAATCAATATAACCTCTGATTTTTTTATTTGACTAATTTAGCAACACATTTGAAGAAAATTATTTTGATGAATGATATGGATTGTGCAACAGATATTAATCTTGTAACCAACTAGATATATTTCCATTATATTTTCTCCATCTTTTTTCTTCACGAATTAATAAGGCTTCAAATTTACACGGCTGATCAATTTTTATGACTAGCGGAAGTTCAGTTATAGGATGCTTCAAAACCAACTCCAAAGCACATACAAACAAATCTTTACCCAATAAAACATTTCCTAATTCACCATAAATTTTATCACCCTCGATAGGAAAACTAATGCTATACATGTGAGTTCTTAATTGATGGGTTCTGCCTGTCTTTCGCTGTGCTTGATTTCCAATCAAATTGCATCACGTATTTCTTTTCATTACAGCATGTATTTAGAGGTCGAGAAAGATATTCCTCTTATCTCTTGGATGATTTATATTTATGCCTCTTTTCACCTGCTATTAGCTCTGATTTTTTTAACATAATGGATCCAAAAGTAATAAGGGCTTTACCATAAGCCTAATGTGCAACTCTTTCATTGCCGTAATCGTTTTTCTGGTATTTCCTGGTGAACTTGGATTTTCAAGAACAGAGGACATTTCTGGATATGAACCCATTTTTAAGCTCCTTCATCAAATTGACCACCCTTTCAATTTATATCCGTCCCTGCATATTACTCCTTCTTAAAAAAGTATGCTTAAGAATCGCCCCATATTTTAGTTGCGTTCGAATTCCAAGCCACCATCTCTGAACCAAGAACGAACTAATACATGAAGCTAATCTTCATTAAAGATTCTCTCAGAACAAAGCTGTCCATTATTATACCAGGGTCGGCTTACCCCAT
>Ga0055584_100001664_pt1 | contig 21758 bp, 22 predicted proteins | sample OSDHelmetaG_FD_58716 | JGI IMG/M metagenome (GOLD analysis project Ga0055584, IMG submission 58716) | Pelagic marine sediment microbial communities from the LTER site Helgoland, North Sea, for post-phytoplankton bloom and carbon turnover... | ecosystem: Environmental > Aquatic > Marine >...
TCGCGGTCAGACCTCGTTGAGGTGCAGAATATTGCTGACGAGATTGCGAGACGCGGGCATACGCATTCCAGCGCAGTGCTGCGCCAGTCCTTGCAGCGTGCACGCGGCGAAATCGCCAAGGCCCTGCACGTCAAACAAGGCACCGACGTTTTTCATTTGCTGCTCGTGCACTCTGAGAACGATCTGCCGATCCAGGTTGAGGATCGCTACGTACTGGCAAGTTTTGCGCCGGAGTGCCTGCAGCAGGACTTCGAGTCCATTACACCGAGCGCCTATCTAACGGGGGTTGCGCCGCTGCAGGAGGCGGAACAAGCGGTGCGCGCCAGCGTACCGAACCCGGCAATTCGCAAATACCTTGAAATGCCTGATGGCGAACCCTGCCTGGTGGTCATGCGCCGCACCTGGTCACAAGGACGGCCTGTCACTTTTGCACGGCTGCATCATCCCGGCAGCCGCTTCGAACTTATGGGGCAATACACCCCACCCGGCACACTGCGAACGGCAAGCGCAGGTGTTGTTCAACTGGAGAACTTACGGCAATGAACAGAATCATTAAATCGCCAACGGGCACAGAGCTCTCGGCAAAAAGCTGGCTAACCGAGGCACCGCTCCGGATGCTGATGAACAATCTCGACCCGGAGGTCGCGGAACGACCACAGGATCTGGTCGTGTACGGCGGAATCGGAAAGGCCGCCCGCAACTGGGAATGTTTTGACGCTATCTGCGCGGCGCTCCGGAAACTGGAGGACGACGAGACCCTGCTTGTGCAGTCGGGAAAACCGGTTGGCGTGTTTCGGACGCATGCAGATGCGCCCCGAGTGTTGATCGCAAATTCCAATCTCGTTCCGGCATGGGCCAACTGGGAGCACTTTCGTGAACTCGATAAGAAGGGCCTGATGATGTACGGCCAGATGACCGCCGGATCGTGGATTTACATTGGCAGTCAGGGGATCGTGCAGGGGACCTACGAGACCTTTGTCGAGATGGGACGACAACACTACGACGGTGACCTGAGCGGTCGCTGGATTCTAACCGCCGGGCTCGGTGGCATGGGCGGGGCACAGCCGCTGGCGGCCACGATGGCCGGGGCTTCAATGCTGGCAATCGAGTGCCAGTCCGACCGCATCGACATGCGCCTTGCAACGGGTTACCTGGACACCAAGGCTACTTCACTATCCGAGGCGATGGCGATAATCGAGAAGGCTGAGCGCGAGAAGAAAGCTGTATCGGTTGGTCTTCTGGGGAATGCCGGCGAGATACTGCCGGAGATGGTGAGGCAAGGCATCAGGCCGCATGCCGTGACGGACCAGACCTCAGCGCACGATCCCGCGAACGGCTATCTTCCTATCGGGTGGACCGTGGAAGAGTGGATCGACAAGCGCGAAAGCGATCCTGACGCGGTCGTCAGAGCCGCGACTCAGTCAATGTCGACCCACGTCAAGGCAATGCTGGAATTTCAAAAGCAGGGTATACCGACGTTCGACTACGGCAATAATATTCGCCAGGTCGCTTTCAATGACGGTGTCGAGAACGCTTTCGACTTCCCGGGATTCGTACCGGCCTACGTTCGACCCTTGTTCTGTCGCGGCATCGGACCGTTCCGCTGGGCCGCATTGTCGGGCGACCCCGAAGACATCTACAAGACCGATGCGAAAGTGAAGGAACTGATTCCGGACGATGAACATCTTCATAACTGGCTCGACGCGGCGCGCGAGCGTATTCAGTTCCAGGGACTTCCGGCGCGTATTTGCTGGGTCGGTCTGGGGCAGCGACACCGGCTCGGGCTTGCGTTCAATGAGATGGTACGAAGCGGCGAACTGAAGGCCCCGGTTGTTATTGGTCGCGATCATCTCGACAGCGGCTCGGTTGCGAGTCCGAATCGCGAAACCGAGAGCATGAAAGACGGCAGCGATGCGGTATCCGACTGGCCGTTGCTCAACGCGTTATTGAGCACGGCGGGCGGCGCGACCTGGGTGTCGCTGCATCATGGCGGCGGCGTCGGGATGGGTTACTCACAGCATGCCGGACTGGTCATCGTCTGCGACGGGACGCCGGCGGCGGACAAGCGCATTGAGAGAGTTTTGTGGAACGACCCGGCCAGCGGTGTGATGCGACATGCCGATGCGGGCTACGACATTGCGATTGAATGTGCCAAGGAATTTGGATTGAATCTCCCAATGCTGGGCGCGAAAGGAAACTCAGAATGAAACTGACAATCGACAACCAACTGGTCACTCTCGACATGCTTCGGTCTGCATGGCAGGAGCGGCTCACTGTTTCACTTGGCGACAACGCGAAACGCCGCATCGCCGAATCGAACGAGCTGATCGATGATGTGGTCGCAGGTGGTGAACAGGTCTACGGCGTTAATACCGGTTTCGGACAGCTCGCGTCGGTACGTATCAGCAACGATGAATTGGCACACCTGCAGGCCAATCTGGTGCGGTCTCATGCTGTCGGCGTCGGCGAGGACCTCGACGACGAAATCGTCCGGCTCATCATGCTCATCAAGATCATTGCGCTTGCGGAAGGCTTTTCCGGCGTACGGGTCGAACTCGTCGAGTTGCTCGCTGAGATGATCAACCACAATATCTACCCGCGCATTCCATCGCGCGGGTCCGTTGGCGCTTCCGGCGATCTGGCGCCCCTCGCGCATATGGCTGGCGCGTTGATCGGTGAGGGTGAAGTCCGCGTAAACGGCAGCCTGATGTCCGCGGTGGATGCACTCGCGGCAGCCGGCCTCAAACCTATTCAGCTCGCGCCAAAAGAAGGCCTGGCGCTTCTTAACGGGACGCAAGTTTCCACAGCGTTGACCCTGGCGGCAGTCTTTCGTACCGAGAACCTGTTGGCGGGCGCACTGGTGGCCGGCGCAATGTCCTCCGACGCTGTCAAGGGCAGCGACACGCCGTTCGACAAGCGGATTCACAACGTGCGCGGACACGGCGGCCAGATCGCCGTTGCCGGCGTTTTGCGAGAGCTTATGCAGGGCAGCGATATTCGAGCCTCGCACACGACTTGTGACCGGGTTCAGGACCCTTATTCCATTCGCTGTCAGCCACAGGTTATCGGCGCCTGTCTTGATGTACTGAAGCACGTCTGCACCGTGCTCGAAACGGAGGCGAACGCCGTCACCGACAATCCACTGGTCTTTACGGATTCGAGGTCCGTTCTGTCAGGCGGTAATTTTCACGCGGAGCCGGTTGCGTTAGCGGCTGACTACCTGGCACTCGCAATAGCCGAGATCGGCGCGCTCTCAGAGCGTCGCATCGCCTTGCTTATCGACTCCCATATGAGTGGTCTGCCGCCGTTCCTGGTCGATGACGGCGGCCTGAACAGCGGTTTCATGATGGTGCAGGTAACGGCCGCTGCGCTGGCATCCGAAAACAAGTCCCATGCGCACCCGGCGAGTGTGGACAGCCTGCCGACCTCGGCCAATCAGGAGGACCATGTGAGCATGGCGACTTTTGCAGGCCGCCGCTTACATACGATGATCGACAACGTGGCGGACATTATCGCGATCGAATTGTTGGCTGCAGCTCAGGGTATCGAGTTTCATCGCCCGAAAACGAGCTCTGCCGTGATCGAAGAAGTGATTGCCGAGTTGCGTGAGATCTCGCCGAGATACGAAGAAGACCGTTCCTTATCGTCAGATATTCGTCGCGTCGCGGCAATCGTTGATCACGGCGCCTACTGCAAGCACGCTTCATCGATTCTGCCGAGCCTGCGTACGTGAGTACTGTTTTTCGGCACCACAGCGGTGATCTGCCACTTCTGATCAGCGTGCCGCATGACGGGCGCAATATCCCTGACGATATTCGGGACCGGATGACCGAAGCTGGACAATCAATACCGGATACCGACTGGGATGTCGCGAGCTTGTACGAGTTCGCTACGGATCTCGGCGCGAGTACGGTTATCGCGAATTACTCGCGCTACGTTGTTGATCTGAACCGCTCAGCGAAAGATGCTTCCCTTTATACGGGGCAGGTTGTTACCGGGCTATGTCCTGAGTACACATTCGTAGGCGAAGCGATTTACCGCTCGGGTGGTGTTGACGACGATGAAAAATCGCGTCGAGTGGAAGAATACTGGCGCCCGTACCACGAGCACATTCGCGAGACGCTGATTGCCCTCAAGGAGCAACACGGTTTCGCGTTGCTGTGGGATGCACATTCGATCCCGAGCATCGTGCCGCGCCTGTTCGACGGGGAGCTGCCAGAGCTTAATCTCGGCAGCAACAACGGAGCGAGTTGCGGAGCGCCTATTGAGCAGGCCGTTGTAGCTGCGGCGATCGACAGTCCTTTCGATGCCGTGTCCAATGGTCGATTCAAAGGAGGGTATATTACTCGCCATTATGGCGACCCGGAAAACAGCGTCCATGCACTGCAGCTCGAAATCGCACAGCGCGCGTACATGTCTGAGGAGACGGGTTTGTTCGATACGAAAAAGGCAGCGGTCCTGCATGATACTCTGAAAAAAATGCTGAGTACGTTTCTGGATGCCGCTAAACATTGATGAGCGAGCGATGAAAAAAGAAAAAGGCCTGCATGAACTCTATGCCGATGATCCCGCCCACGCCGATGAACAGTTGTGGGGGCGCAAAGTCGGTGAGGTTTCCCGTCGTGGCTTCATGAAAGGATCCGGTCTCGCCGCAATGACCGCTGTTCTTGGCGCGAGCATCCCGTTCGCAAAATACATGCCGGGCGGTTTGATTCCTGCTGCGCTGGCGCAAAGCGACGAGTCTTTTTACATACCTGGAAAATCCGGTCTTACGATACTGAATGACCGTCCGATCAACGCAGAGACACCCGCGCACTTGCTGGATGACCCGGTCACACCGGCGTCACGTCTGTTCGTCCGCAATAACGGCGTACCACCGTCAACCTCGGATATCGATCCGGACGATTGGCAGATTGCAATTGAAGGCGAGTCCTGTGAGCGTCCCAAGGTGATGACGCTCGGGGAAATAAAGGAGCGCTTCAAGCACCAGACGCTGCAGCTTCAACTTGAATGCGGCGGCAATGGACGGTCCGAGTTTAATCCGCCGGCGAAGGGCAATCAGTGGACAACTGGCGCGATTGGCTGCCCTGAATGGACCGGCGTGCGGCTGCGAGACATTCTTCTGGATTGCGGCGTTGCAGACAGCGCCGTGTACGTGGCTTATGAAGCGGCGGACGCCCACCTGTCAGGTGACCCAGACAAGCTGGCGATTTCTCGGGGCGTGCCAGTTGGCAAAGCGCTTGAGAATGAGTCGATGATCGTTTGGGCAATGAATGGCGAACCTCTACCTGAACTGCACGGTTTCCCGGTTCGCATGTTGTGTTCCGGTTGGCCGGCATCAGTCAGCGGTAAGTGGCTGATGCGTATCTTGATACGGGATCGGATTCATGACGGCGCAAAGATGACGGGGCAGTCCTATCGAGTGCCCTGTAAGCCGGTGGCGCCGGGCACGTCCGTTGCGGATGAAGATATGTGCATCATCGAGTCGATGCCGGTGAAGTCGCTGATTACATTTCCAAAGTCGGGTGTCGAAGTTAATGTTGGCGAACGCCTGGACTTGCGTGGCCATGCCTGGGCAGGTGACTCGCGAGTAAGGTCGGTGCATACATCGATCGACTTCGGGATGACCTGGCAAAAGGCGAAACTTTTGAAACCGGTCAATCGACTGGCCTGGCAGCACTTTCAGGCCAGCGCTGAGTTTCCTGAGACTGGCTACTACGAGGTATGGGCGCGCGCCGAAGACGATGCTGGACGTTCGCAACCGATGATCCTGCCGGGCTGGAATCCGCGTGGCTATCTCAACAACGCCTGCCACCGCGTTGCGGTCATGGTCACGGCGTGAAGTTTCTTATCCTGGCCTTGATCGGTTTGCCCGCAGTCACCGCGGCTGCCGATATCGACGCGGCGTCAGGGCTAATAAAGAATCCGGGCTGGGAGCAAGTCAGGGCGCATTGTGGCGGTTGTCATTCACACGCGCTGGTGACGGGCCAGCGCGCGGACCGCAGCACCTGGCTGGATATCATTCGCTGGATGCAGGCAACCCAGAACCTGTGGCAATTTCAGCCGCAGGTAGAAGCGCAAATCCTTGACTATCTTGCGGCGAACTACCCGCCACAACCCGATCGGCGACGTGCGCCCATTCCGCCGAGTCTGATGCCAAAAAACGTTCAACCAGTTCAGTGAGGGTTCAGGCAGGGGGCCTTATTCTCGCTGCCAACAATGGGCTATCATAGCCATACCTCATCGCTCGTCGGGGTCAATACACGACAGGAATAGTAATATGAAGAATCAGCGCAAGATCATTCGAACCTGCAGCATGCTCGTTGCAGTACTGCTGACGAGTTCTGTACTCGCCGCGTCTGCAGCCAAAATTGACAGCGAGGCCAATAAGACACTTGTTGTTTTCCGTGAAGAGGTCAAAGGCGCTGACGTGTTCCTCAGTCAGGCTGCGGGTTATCTTGTCTTCCCAAAAGTGTACAAGGCCGGTATCGGTGTCGGAGCTGAGACGGGCGAAGGAGTATTGCGTGTCGGGGGCCAGTCGGTTGACTATTATCGAACCTCGGCGGGCTCATTTGGCCTGCAGCTTGGGGCGCAGGCAAAATCAATTGTAATCGCGTTCATGACCAAAGAGGCGCTGCAGAAGTTTCAGAAATCCAGCGGCTGGAAAGTGGGCGTCGACGGCTCCGTTGCGCTGGTTGACGTGGGTGCCGGGAAAACCATTGACTCCCAAAATATCAAGGACCCGGTCGTTGGTTTTATTTTCGGATCGAAAGGTCTGATGTACAACCTGACGCTGGAAGGGTCGAAATTCTCCAAGCTCGATAAGTCCTGAACAAGAAATCCATCTCAGACCGGCTGGGCCGGGAAGCTCGAGCGCTTCCCGGAAAGTCGCACGGTCGCCTTAAAATCTGGTTCCGAAAAGTATGGAACGTGCGCGGAGGTGGTCTTTATGCCTGTGGCTTCGCAATCACCTTCATCATATTCGAGACCGTCTCCATAGTTGATGATGTCAAAGACGTTGGCTTGCTGTTCGATGGCGAGATTCTCGCGTTCTTTCTGAATTTTATTATCGATTCGTTTATGAACACCCTGAGGGCGTTTGCATGGCCAGTGTACGTCGTTCAGTTCGCATCACCCTGGGGCGCTATCGGGCTGGGCGTGGCATTCTGGTTGTTCCCGATCTATGTGAAAAAACACGTTGAATCGTGGCTGTTTTCGGACGACGAAAGCAAAGAGCCAGCAGCCGAGAAATCATAATGAGCAACAAAGGTTTGTTCCGGAAAGATGAAACCTGGAATAAGCATGATCACGTTTTTGAATAGGATGCTGATGATTTCCCGGCAGTTGCAAAGCAATTCCTTTCCAACGCCCGGCGTTAGCACTGCAGCGTCGAGAAAGATCGTTCGCTGCATCTCGTCCAACAGTCTGGTGTCTACAAGTCCGCATAAAAATCAGGATACTCATCCGGCAGATCCTTGAACTTGCGGTGGATCCAGAAATACTGCTCGGGGCAGGTGCGGATATGCTCCTCGAGCACAGCGATGTAGCGGCGCGTATCAGCAACCGGGTCATCGCTAGGGAAATTTTCGAACGCTGGCAGCAAGGTCATTTCATAGCGACCGTCTTTCAGTCGGCGTGGGAAAAACGGAATAACCACGGCATTGCCGAGACGAGCCAGCGTTGATGTTGCCGTCGTATGCGACGTCGGAACACCGAAGAATTCAACAATCTCGGCGCCCTTGCGGTTATAGCTCTGGTCCGGTGCGTACCAGACAATTCCTCCGGCTCGCAATCTGCGTACCATCGTCTTTATTTCCCGTTTCTCGATGGTCTTTTCGGCCGAACGTTCCCGCCCGGTGCGCTGCAGTTCGGTGATGAATTCGCTGCGGTTCTTACGATAGACAGTGTCGAATGGCGGGATGTTCAAGGCCAGAATGCGTCCGCTTACCTCCAGGGTCGTATAGTGTGCGCCCAGAAGAATGACGCCCTGTCCTTTTTCTACCGCGGCTTGCACATGCTCCAGGCCATTGATGGTAGTGATCGATGCGAGATGCTTGTCGCCAGCCCAGCGGCCCAGCCCCATCTCGATAATCATCATGCCCATCGCGTCGAAATGCTCGGCGGTCAGGTCTGAGTGCTCCTGGTCTGTTAGTTCGGGAAAACACAGCTCAATGTTGCGGCGAACGATGGCACGCCGCGAACCACCGATTCGGTACGCAAGGCGACCCAGGACTCGTCCGCTTGCAAGTGCTGCCCGATGCGGCAGCAGACATACGAGTCTCAGAAGACCCATGCCGAACCAGACTGGCCAGTATTTTGGGCCCCAGAAGCTGGAAAGAGGATTTCGTTCAGCGGTCATAGCGGGCGATTTTACTCGGACACACCGCCCACGTAACCACCGTCGGCGAGTTTTTGTACGATATCGATGTCAGATTATTGCAGCAGACCACTCATGCGCCCCTCAATATCGGATAATTAAATGCTTTTTTCTTTGAAGTATTCAATAATTTGCGATTGAATCTTTAATTGATCTAAATGACAAGCAGCAAAGCAAAACTATTACTGATCGTCCTGACTTTCTGCGCATCGTCTGTCGCCGACGATACGTTTCCCCAGCCGCCAGAGCTTAAACCGGATGTCGATTTCTGGATCGCTGTCTTCACTGAGTACGGGAATGACGAGGGCGTGCTGCACGATAACCGCGATCTTTCGATCGTATACGAGCGAGTGGCAATGCCGGAAAACCTGGCCCGCAGAGAGCGACAGCGCCGGGTCGAAACGCGCCGAAAAGTTCTGCAGGGCCTCCTGCGATCGCTGGCGTCCGGGAAGCGCGACAATCTGAGCGAGGAAGAAGCCCGCGTTCTGGCCTTGTGGCCAGAGGATGTCAGCAACAAGACTCTGGGCGATGCGGTCGGTCGCATTCGTTACCAGCAAGGACTCAAGAACCGCTTTGGAGAGGGACTGCAACGTTCGGGTCGATGGCGCGATCACGTCAACAAGGAATTTTCGGCTTTGAATATTCCGATCGAGATAGCGGCATTGCCTCATGTTGAGTCATCCTACAATCCTGACGCACGCTCGCACGTGGGTGCGTCCGGGATCTGGCAGTTCACGCGCAGTACCGGCCGGCGATTCATGCGGGTAGATCATGTTGTCGATGAGAGAAACGATCCGTTTGTGGCGACGCGTGCCGCGGGCCGTTTGATGGCGCACAATTACTCGGTCACCGGCAACTGGCCTATGGCGATCACGGCATACAACCACGGTCTCGGCGGCGTGCGCCGTGCGATGCGAGAGTTCGGTGACACTGCCTATGTCGATATTCTAAGAGAGTACGATGGCCGGACCTTCGGTTTTGCTTCCCGAAATTTCTATGTCGCGTTTCTTGCCGCCAAGGAAGTGGATCAAAACGTCGATCGATATTTTCCGGGCCTGATTGCTGAGAAACCGACCGACTATTCTGTGGCCAGCTTGTCAAGTTATGTGTCTGTCCCGGGACTGGCCGAGGCCATGGGCACGACACCCCGCAGACTGAGGGAGCATAATCCGGCTTTGCAATCGACCGTATGGCAGGAAAGCAAGTATTTGCCGAAGGGCTATGAGCTGCGTTTTCCAAGCGCCGAATTGCAGAAACCACTGCCTCAGGTGCTCGCGGATCTTCCTGCCGAAACCGTGTTCAGCAAGCAGCTGCCGGACATGTTTCACAAGGTTGCGCGCGGGGATACCCTGTCGGAAATCGCCGATACCTATGACACTCGAGTGTCGACGCTGGTAGCACTGAACGGTCTCGGCAGCAGCCATCGTATCCGGGCTGGTCAGCAACTACGATTGCCCGCTGCAGGGCCGGCGCCCGTAGTCGCGAGCGTCGCGGCAGCGACACCAGCGATCGAACCGGTGCAGGAAGTGCCTGAGGCTGAGATTGAAATCGCGGAAATGACACCTGCCGCAATGGCCGGTGACCTGGCGTCGTCGTTGCTTGGTGCTGCTCGGACCGCATTGCTGTCGGACCCCAGCGATTACAGCGTCGCGGTCGATAAGACGATAGAGGTACAGGAACTCGAGACGCTGGGCCATTTCGGTGACTGGCTGGAGATAAAGACGCAGCGCCTGCGAAATTTGAACGGCCTGGCCTTTCGGACAAAGGTCGTCGTCGGTCAACGTATCAAGCTCGATTTGAACACGGTCGACGCAAAGGTCTTTGAGGAACGACGAATCGCCTACCACAGAGCACAGCAGGACAAATTTTTCAGACAGCACGTCATCAGTGGTGCTACCGAGCATACGATCAAGGCGGGCGAATCTGTCTGGGTATTGGCGCTTCGAAAATACGATGTGCCGATTTGGCTTTTCGGGCAGTACAACCCGGGAGTCGACATGCACAAAGTGCAGCCGGGTACCAAAGTCCAGTTTCCAATATTGACCGATGTTGAAAGCGGATGACATCAAACACTTTTCGGCTGATCATTTTGCGATTGCTTCCCGTCATCCTCGTTTCGCTGGCGGCCGCGCTCTGGTTCAACGAGGTTCAGGAGGGCGGGCCCTACGTGCTGAGAAACCTGCTGCCGCTTGCGCTGCTGGTGTTGTTTTGCGCCCTGACTCTGTTTCTTGGGGATGGTCGATGGGCTGGGACCGGCAAGCGACTGCCCCTGGGCGTAGCAGGCTTCTCGATTCCTGCCCTGGGACTCACGTTCTATCTTCACTATGCCTATTCGATCAATTTGAACGACATGTTCACTGACGCTCTCTATCCGGATCGCGTATTTCGCTATCTGCCGGTCTATACCATTGGCGCCGGCGGCATCGGTTTTGCGATCGGCTGGATCATCGGTCGCAATGCCTAATGTGAAACGAAACGTTTTCCGGCCAATCGAGGTTTGTTACGCTAAGCTTATGACGATTCAATTAAAGAAGCAGTTTTTGGCGCTTGTCCTGCTGGTGCCGGGTCTGTTGCAGGCTGGCGAATTCCCGATTGCGGATGAGGTCATCATTGACAAATCAGACCGTGAGCTGCACCTGATAAGCGACGGCGAGATTTTCAGGACTTTCAAGATCGCACTTGGGATCCAGCCCGAAGGTGATAAGAATAAGGAAGGCGACTTCAGGACACCCGAGGGCAGGTATCTTCTCGATATTCGCAATCCCAACAGCGACTACTTTCTGTCGATCCGTGTTTCCTACCCGAATGCAGCAGATAGACGGAAAGCCAGTGAAGACGGGGTGGACCCAGGCGGTTCGATAATGATCCACGGCCAGCCGAATTTGCCGTCGCGATCTGAAACCTACTATCGAACACAGGACTGGACCAACGGCTGCATCGCCCTGTCAAACTCAGACATGATTGATATCTGGCTTATGACGGGTGACAACACACCGATCGAAATTCGTCCTTGATGGCGGCCTCTCCGACGTTTGTCGATGCGGACTTCTGGCCCGAAGGCAGTCTTGAGGTTCTGTCTCAGCAGGAAGTTGATCTCCTGAAGTGCAGTGGGGCGGGTGGCCTCTATCCCTTGCTAAGACGATGTCTCCTGGCGGTACTGAACTCCGGCAATGAAATGGACGATGCCAAAGCGGTTTTGCACACCTATCGGGATTTCTCGGTTAGCTTCATTCAGCAGGACCGTGGTCTCAAGATTTCTCTGAAGAATGCCCCGGCTGCTGCTTTCGTTGATGGCCGGATGATTCGCGGAACGCGAGAGCTGCTTTCCGCCGTGCTGCGGGATCTCGTCTATACCCACGATGAGATTTTCGATAGCGGTCGATTCAACCTCGACTCATCGGAGGCCATCAGCAACGCCGTATTCCACATCATTCGTAATGCCAGGCTCATGGTCTTGCCGGCCGATACCAATATGGTTGTTTGCTGGGGCGGGCATGCAATCAGCAGGGTGGAATACGATTATTCCAAGCTGGTCGGTTACGAGATGGGTTTGCGCGGAATGGATATTTGTACCGGCTGCGGGCCAGGCGCCATGAAGGGTCCGATGAAAGGCGCGACGATCGGCCATGCGAAACAAAGAATAACCAACGGGCGGTATGTTGGCATCACTGAACCCGGGATAATTGCCGCAGAGTCGCCGAATCCGATTGTCAACTCGCTCGTTATTATGCCGGACATGGAAAAACGTCTGGAGGCGTTTGTCAGGATAAGTCACGGTATCGTCGTTTTTCCGGGCGGCGTCGGTACGGCAGAAGAGATTCTCTATCTACTGGGTATACTGTTGCATCCGGAAAATGAGAGTCAGCCCATTCCGCTGGTGATGACCGGACCGGCAAGTTCTGAGGCCTACTTTCAGCAAATTGACGAGTTCATCGCTGCGACGCTTGGTCCCGAAGCGCAAAGACGCTACAAGATAATCGTCGACGATCCTCGTGCGGTCGCACAGGAAATCAAGGGTGGCCTCAACGATGTTCGCGAATTTCGTCGACAACACGGCGACGCGTTCTATTTCAATTGGCGGCTAAGAGTTGATCGAGAATTTCAGATGCCATTTGTTGCAACTCATGAAACCATGGGTGATCTGGACATCAGCGAAGACCTTCCCGTGCATACTCTGGCCGCGAACCTCAGGCGCGTTTTCTCGGGTATCGTATCCGGTAACGTTCGCGAAGACACAGCAGAGGAAATCGAAATACACGGGCCGTTTCAGATCAGTGGCTCGCAACGAATTATGGATATGCTGGACGGCTTGCTGGCGGCGTTCGTTTCCCAGCAACGCATGAAGCTCTCAGGCAACGATTACAACCCCTGCTACGTGATTAAGTAAAGTCGAAGCCTAAGTGGCTGATTAATGAGACAAAAGGCACGAAGTGCATTGTGATGCAGTTCCTGTGATTTATGGTTAATCGCCCGTAGCATTTGCTCATAGGATTTACTGAGCAAAATTATGCCGGATAGTAAACACATCAAGTGGGCTGACAGTTTCGCTACGGGTGCCGAACAGAATCCCAAAGCCGAAGACGCGACGCTTGACAGCAAAGAACCTGCTGCGAATGATGCCGATGGATGGCAACAGTATCGTCGTTGGATTTCGAAAGCGCCGACTCCCCGGGGTCGCCGTTCCGGCATCGATCCTTCACTTTATTCATGGAAGGGTTATCGCGACTGGTCCGATACGGTAAAGCGCAATTGGAGTAAGGATCAGGAAGAAGACGAATAAAACGTCAGGACAGCCGCTTAATATTCTGTAAAACGCCGACTCTGTGTCGGCGTTTTACGTAATGGCTTTCGTAAAAATCTCGCGTTCGAAAGAGTGTGTTGCATTGGTCAAAGCACCGGAACTGCGTCTTACTTTGAGCCAATAAATGCATTCCTCAGAAACTTCTAAAGCAAGCTGTGACCTGCCTCACGGAGTGATGAATACTGGCTGCCTATAGTTCACTCACCACTTGAAAAACTGTTGACGAAGACATGTCAAAGAAACAACCAAAAAATGATTCGCCCGTCGAGGCGCTGACCACCGAATCGGCACGGCAGCGTTGGGAACTATTTCATCGCGCGATCGCACACGCGAAGGAATCCAACAATGCCTTGCTGGACGATGGTGATTCTCATGGCGTCGATACCGAAAGCTCCAGTCCCTTATTGACGATCGTAAGGTAGAGCTCTCAATGGAACGAATGCTGCAGTATCTTGACGATCTTGATGACGCTTACGCGATGATTGGTTTGACCTTGGAGCGACTGCGCCGTTTTCTTTTTGGCTTGTTTTCTTACCTGATACTCAGCATCGCGGCTGTGGCCGGCATCTGGCTCGCTATGATGCACCCGCCGCTCGCGCTCGCGGCCTCAACATTGTTGTTTGTCCTGCTTTTGTACCGTTCAGCAACCTCTCCTGCTGTCTCCAGGTCACAAGCCGCCTGAATACTTCCGCTGGATCTACGCTCGCGGCCTTGAAATAGGTGCGATAGCCTATATCGTGTGTATCCTTATCCACGTCGGGAGACTATTGCGTGAGCGACAAGCGCGAAACCCTCGGATTTCAGACCGAGGTTCGTCAACTATTGCAGTTGATGATCCATTCTTTGTACAGCAACAAAGAGATATTCTTACGTGAGCTGATTTCAAACGCGTCAGATGCAGCGGACAAGCTGCGATTTGAGGCGCTGGCCAGCCCGGAGCTGCTGGCGGACGATACCGATCTGGGTATCAGTATTGAGGTCGATAAGGACAATCGTACCTTGTCTGTAACAGACAACGGAATCGGTATGTCGCGTGAAGAGCTGATCGACAATCTCGGCACGATCGCCAAGTCAGGCACGGCTGAATTCCTGCAGCAGATGACCGGCGACAAACAACACGACGCCCACTTGATTGGCCAGTTTGGCGTGGGCTTCTATTCTGCCTTCATCGTGGCCGACAAAGTAACCGTCGAAACGCGGCGAGCGGGCCTTGAGGCGGACGCTGCAGTGCGTTGGGAGTCCGAGGGTGAGGGCGAGTTTACGATCGAAGACATCGTACGCGAGGATCGAGGCACGCGGGTCGTATTGCACCTCAAGGACGATCAGACTGAATTCGCAGAATCCTTCCGTATCGATTCACTTATACGCAAGTACTCCGACCATATTGGTTTTCCCGTTTCGTTGACTGAGCTTGGCGACGACGACGCCGAAACCAAGGTCGTCAATTCCGCGACGGCGCTTTGGACACGTTCGCGCTCCGACGTTTCGGAGGACGAGTACAAGGAGTTCTACAAACACCTGTCGCATGACTTCACTGACCCGCTTACGTGGAGCCATAATCGCGTGGAAGGAAAGCGCGAATACACGAGCCTGCTTTATATTCCCGCTGCGGCCCCGTTCGATCTGTGGAATCGGGAAGCTCCGCGAGGGCTGAAGCTCTACGTGCAGCGCGTATTCATCATGGACGACGCGGAACAGTTTCTGCCTCTTTACCTGCGCTTCGTGAAGGGCGTGGTGGATTCGTCTGATCTGCCGCTGAACGTATCGCGCGAGTTATTACAGCAGAACCCCGAGCTCACCGCGATGCGCGGCGCATTGACACGCCGTGTGCTGGATATGCTGAAGAAGATTGCCAGCGAAAAAGACGATTACCAGAAGTTCTGGGGAGAGTTCGGCCAGGTACTCAAAGAAGGTCTTGTCGAGGATCACGGCAACAAAGACAAACTGGCGAAGCTGTTGCGATTCGCAACAACACACGGCGCGAATGATGCACAGGATCAGTCGCTGGATGACTACCTGGGACGGATGAAGGACGATCAGGACAAGATCTACTACATCCTGGCTGAAAACTACGCGACTGCGGTCGCGAGTCCTCACCTCGAACAGCTACGGAGTCGCGGTCTGGAAGTCCTGCTTCTCACAGATCGTATCGATGCCTGGTTGGCGGAGAGTCTGGCCGAGTATGAAGGCAAGCAACTTGTAGATGTGGCGCGAGAAGTGCTCGACATTCCGGAAGAGGGCGAAGAAAAGACGGATCTGAACGAGAAGCATAAGAGCTTCCTCGACAAGATTCAGGGCGTATTGAGCGAGCGTGTCGAGGCCGTCAACGTCAGCCGTCGCCTCGTTGATTCACCTGCCTGCGTCGTGGCAAGCGAACAGGACCTGAATCCACAGGTTCGCCGAATGCTGGAAGCCAGTGGCCAGGAGTTGCCGGAAGCGAAACCTATTCTGGAAATCAACGTTGGGCACCCGCTCGTAACGCGATTGTCCGAGGAGGCGGATGACGGCCGTTTCGGCGCGCTATCGAATATCGTTCTGGATCATGCCTTGCTGGCCGAGGGATCACAGCTTCCAAATCCGGCTGAATACGTGCAACGTATGAACTCATTCTTGCTTAATACCGACGCTGGAGCTGACAGTGAGTGACCCGAAAAATAATGATCTGCGCAAAAAACTCGACGATGAGCAGTTTGAGGTTACTCAAAAGGCGGCGACCGAACGCGCGTTTACAGGGAAGTATGTTGACCACAAAGCCGACGGCACGTATCGGTGCGTCTGTTGCGACACACCGTTGTTTAGTTCCGAGCACAAATACGACTCGGGGTCTGGCTGGCCGAGTTTCTGGCTGCCTATGGCAGGAGAGGCGGTTCGTACTATCAAAGACAGCAGTCATGGAATGATTCGGGTTGAGGTTGTATGCAACAACTGTGAAGCCCATCTTGGGCATGTTTTTGAAGATGGGCCACAACCGACAGGACTGCGATACTGCATCAATTCTGCTTCGCTGGATTTCGAGGACAAACAGAAATGAACAAAGCTCACGTGATCATTTTGATCGCCACTGCTATTGGGCTGTCCGCCTGCGGACAGCCAGCCGAAGAAACCGGGGCCGCGAGCGAAGCGCTAGAGGCGTCGCCGCCTGTCGTATCGAACTGTCCCGTTGCTGATGAATCGGGAAACATAGAGATCGCCCCTGGTTTGACGGCGAGAGTCGTCAACAAAGGCTATGGTCGCGCGGCCGTCGTCGGAGACTATGCCGACACGAATGTCTGGCTCTGGTTGTACGATGCTGCGGCTGAAGACAAGCATGGCAAGTTCATATGGGAATCCGGCGATAACGTTTTCCAGTTTCAATTAGGGGCAGGACAGGTGATCAAGGGCTGGGACCTCGGAGTGCCTTGTATGCTTGAAGGCGAAACCCGGGAACTCATCGTGGCCAGCGACCTGGCCTACGGACGGTCGGGGCGGGGAGAGATTCCGCCGAATGCGACGCTGATCTTTACAGTCGAGCTTCTGAAGCTGACGGCGCCTCAGTAATACCGATCAGTCCTTAAACAGCCATTCAATCTCGATGCGGCGATTGAGACTTCGCCCATATCGTGTGCTGTCGTCTGCAACTGGCTCATCGGCCCCGACGCCGGAGACTTCCAGTCGCTCGGGGCTGATCCCGCCGTTCACGAGATAGTCGCCGACGGCGCTCGCCCGCCGAAGGCTCAGATCCTTGTTCCAGGACTCATCTCCGGAACCGTCGGTGTGGCCAGTGATCTGAATCTGAGAATCTTGGCAGGCACTGGCGAGTGCAATCAGGCGATCCAGCCTCGGATAAGCTGAGCTGCGAAACTCGACACCGGAGCTCTCGAAGTTAATTGGTCCCAACTCAAAAGACTCGAAAGCGCGCTTGCAGATTGTGGAGACGCTGATAGATGGGTCGACAAGTATCGTTTCGGAGTCAATAACCATATCCGGCGGCATCGTCGCTCTGAACAGATCGAAGCGATCTTGCCAGGCCGGTTCATCCGTTATCAAACTGCGGATACGGAGCTCGTTTGCGGACAAGATCGCCTCAGCAGAACTTGTGCCTTTGAGAAGCTTGAGGATCAAAACCGTTGATTCTGACCAGGTATTCGGGACGATGCCGAGTGCTTCAAACTGAGTGATAACGTGGCGGTCCGGGAAGAAGGACTCCGCGACCTCCAGAATGGCCTGTTCGTGTCGCAGGGACGACGTATGTCCGGCCAGCAATACCTCATCTCGCTGGACTTGTATTCGAAACTGCGGAGCCTGAGCGGAGATCGGCGCGTTTTCCGACGGCACAAGAGCATCGCCGTTGTCGAGCAGTGGAGCGATAGACAGGCTGCTAACAAGCAAGGCAGCTACGCCGATCCTAGTCGCTGGGATCTTGATCACCCAGGTCTCGCGCCTGTCCTATCCAGTCCTCGCGATATATGCGGCTGCGAAAGCCTTTGAGATGCTTCGCGATTCGATCGATGTCGTATTCGCTCATGTTCGCTATCTGCTGGAAGCGAAATATGCCCAGTTCATTCAGCGTTTTCTCGATCGCCGGACCGATACCTTTTATCAACTTGAGATCGTCGCGGTCGCCATTGATCTGGGTATCGACATTGTCATCCAGATTTTCATCGGGATCGCCATCCAGGTCGTCATCCAGGTCGACATCGGGATCGTCATCCAGGTCGTCATCCAGGTCGTCATCCAGGTCGTAATCGGGATCGCCATCCTGGTCATGATCGGGATCGTCATCCAGATCGTCATCCAGACTCTCATCCGTATTTTCGTCCAGGTTTTCGTCGGGATCGTCAACGAGCTTTTCATCCAGTTCGTCGATCAGTTCGTCGACCAGATCGTCAAAGTCATTGGCATCGTCATACTGATCATCGTTATCTTCGTCGTTATCGATGTTACCCGGCGCGAGATGGTCATCGTCAGGTTCCAAAACATCTCTGGGCGAAACGAGTTCCTCAATCGTGAAGTTCTTTCGGATTCTGGTCGCGCTGTCGGGTGTGCCATCTTCATCGCTGTCGCTGCCACCATTGCCATCAGCTTCAACAGCCTCATTAGCGTCATTCGACGCGATACGTCCGTAGCGCAGTTCTTCTGGATCATGAACCGCTTCGATTATTGTCTGGTTCGCGTTCTGCAGTAGCTCCAGATCAATGATGCGTTCGCGAGCTTCAGCGAGGTCTGATGCAAGTCGACTGGCTTCCTCGTTCTTCTGTTGAAATTTTTCGATTAACGGTGGTAGACGCCCTTGCCAGCTTTCGAGTGACAACTTGAGTTGCTTGATACGCTCGTCTTTCAACTCGGCATCGTCGGCGATGGCCTCTCGCGAGCTAAGGTTCGATTTGAGTTGGTCACGCTCTTTCCGACAGACGTCGAGTGCGTTCTGAGAGACATCAAGTACTTTGCGTGTTTCCGCTAATTCGATCTGTAGCTTATCTCGCCGCACATTCGCCTCTTTTACCGTTTGGACGAGCGTTTTTGCGCGATTCTTCGAATCATTGCTGGAAGCCAGGTACTGACTGTTCTGCTCCATAAGGGCTTTGTTTTGCTCGGTGAGCCGATCATGCTCTGTTCGTTGCGCATTGATCTGCTCCTGCCAGCCTGCGCTCACCACAGCCTTTTCCTTGACGGCGCGCCTGCCACGGAGCAGCCAGCCAATAATCGCGCCGACGCCTGAAAGCACCCCGATAATTGTGATATGTATGACGTTGAGTTCCAGCATTGATCGAGTCCAACATTACATAAGATCGTGATTTTATAGCAGTATTCCTGAATCTATCCACTCTGGAAACCCCAATGTTCAAACCGCAGCGTTCCGAAAGGCTTTTTATCGATGGACCGGTTGGTCGTCTGGAGGCGCTTTTGGATCTTTCGCCGGCCGAAAATCTGCTCGGTGTTGCTGTTGTTTGCCACCCGCATCCGCAGCACGGTGGGACGATGCACAACAAGGTTGCTCACATGCTCGCGCGGGCATTTGTTCGCATGGGTTACGATTCGTTGCGATTCAATTTCAGGGGCACGGAACAAAGTGAAGGCGTCTTTGATGAGGGTAATGGGGAGCTCGATGACGCACTAGCCGCCATTGCCTGGATGCGAGAGCGCTACCCTGATTTGCCAATTTGGCTGGCCGGATTCTCTTTCGGCGCCGCGATCGCCGTGAAAGCTGCCGTTGCCATTGAGGTTGACGGTCTGGTCAGCGTCGCGCCGGCGATTTCACGTTTTGCGACAGGGCTCGATTCACAGCCTAGGTGCCCCTGGTTAATCGTTCAAGGCGATAAGGACGAGTTGGTCGACGTTGAGGAGACGGTGAGCTGGGTTGACGGATTGGAGCCGGGTCCGGAATTGCTGATTATTCCGGACGGTGAGCACTTTTTTCACGGTCGTTTGAATGAATTGCGCGAGGCTGTACAGGATTTCGTAACTCACGCATCATGAGATCAGGATGAAAAAAGAAACGGCATCGGTCAGCGTTATCGGGGCTGGCATCATCGGATCATGGACCGCGCTGCATTTGGCGGAGTCCGGTGTGCAGACCACCCTGTTCGAGCAGTTTCCTCTTCCGCATACCCGCGGGAGTTCACATGGCCTGTCACGTGCTTTCCGCTTCCTGGGGGAGCTTGAGCTGGACAGGCTCGACTACTCACTGGATCGATGGCGGGCACTGGAAACAGCGAGCAATGAAAAACTGTTCTTGAAAACGGGTCTGTTGAATTTCGGGCCGCCAGCGGATCCTGACCTGGAGCATTTCATGGCCGTGCTGCGGGACGGCGAACGTCCGGTCGAGTGGCTCGATAACGCAACCGTCGTCAGCCGTTATCCTATGCTCAATTACTCTGAAGGGTGGGGCGCGGCGTGGGACCCAAACGGCGGCATTCTTATCGCCCATCGCTGCCTGAATGCGGTCCAGTCACGATTTCTTGCGCTTGGTGGCCGAATTGTCACAGGCCAGGTCCTGTCGGTTGAGCCAGAGGCCAGCCAAGGTGTTCGCATAGCGCTTAGATGCAGTTCGACCGGCGATACTGAGAACATGTCGTTCGACCGCACTGTCGTCTGTGCTGGTCCCTGGACGGCTAAGCTGTTGCCTCAACTTGAAGATCTGCTCAGCAGTTTGCTGACGCCGGTCACCTATTGGCGCGATCCGAGCCAGGTTTACAGTGCATCGAGCGGATTTCCGATTATTTTCAATGCGCGTTTGACCGGTATCTATGGATTGCCGTCATACGAGTACCCTGGCCTCGTCAAGATGCTGTTTCATGGCGGTCCGGAGACAGACCCTGACACACGCGACCTGGCCTCGTTCGAGCCCTACGTCGAAAGAGTCAGCCAATACGTCCGCGAGCATCTTCCGTTGCTGGACCACAACAAACCCGCAATTCTGGAGACTTGCCTGTATACGATGAGCCCAGACGGCAGCCCGATAATCGATCGAGTTAGCGACAATCTGGTTGTTGGTTGCGGGTTTTCCGGTAGCGGGTTCAAGCACAGTCCGGCGACCGGGCGGATGCTCGCCGCACTTGCGCTTGAAGAGGATGAGACGGTGCCGGCAGGCTTCCGTGCCGACCGCTATACCCTGGATCGATTGCAGATCGACAGACCGTAAGCATGCGTGCGATTTTTCCGCAAAAAAAAGCCGGGCATTGCCCGGCTTTTCGACTCGAATCCGGGACTCGAAATCAGACCATATCTTTCAGGCCTTTCAGGGCAGAAACCTTAACAACTTTCGATGCTGGCTTTGCCTTGAACATCATTTCTTCGCCTGTAAACGGGTTGGTACCCTTGCGTGCCTTGGTGGCAGGCTTCTTCACAACGCGCATTTTCAACAGACCAGGTACTGTGAACAGGCCGGCCGCGCCGCGCCCGCCAAGATTTTTCTGAATCTGGCCGTTAAGTGATTCGAATACTGCTGCTACGTCTTTACGCGTCAAACCGGTGTCTTCAACAATCTTTGCGTAGATCTCAGACTTTGTCGGTGGCTTCTTTGTGTTCGCTGCCATGAAAAAATGACTCCTCAAAAATAACAAAAACGGGCGAGTGCCCGCGATGAAAGTAGCGCGACGATAACACAAGTTTTCAAGTTGCGTAATAGAAAAAAGGCCTTTTAAAAGGCCTTTTTAGGGTACCGGGATTTATCTAGTCGCTGTAAAACTGTCTTTGGAATCGAACCCGGGACGCGGACTCTTCGCCGTCCGGTTTGATGCTGATATCGAAAACCAATACTTCACGATTGGCAACTGTCGTGTCTCCAATGTAATAGATTGCAACGTTATCGCCAGGCTCTTCAATCTTTCGCATGGTGACGTTTTTTAGTTGTCCGGTCAGGTTTACAGTATTGACAGAAACGTCGGCGGTGACTGGTAAGTTGTCCGGTTTTCGCAAAACCGATACGTTTAGCATTGCGCGATTTTTGCTACGAACGATATTGTATTCGCGCGCAACCGCAGGTGGCAGTTGGTCAGTGGATTGTGCACTGAAATGTACGACGTGATTGCCTATGTCGGCGGATGTCGCCCCGGCGGGTTGTGCTTCGGGTACGGTGGCAGAGTCGCCGGGTCCGCCGCA
>Ga0055584_100001665_pt1 | contig 21751 bp, 17 predicted proteins | sample OSDHelmetaG_FD_58716 | JGI IMG/M metagenome (GOLD analysis project Ga0055584, IMG submission 58716) | Pelagic marine sediment microbial communities from the LTER site Helgoland, North Sea, for post-phytoplankton bloom and carbon turnover... | ecosystem: Environmental > Aquatic > Marine >...
ACTTTCCTTGAAGTGGATCTTCCGTCAATAAATATTCTAACATTATAGAGTCCACTGCTTAGGTCAGCCGGCAATTCAAATTGATACTCCCCTGCTGAAAGTGTGGCTTCGGCTATCTTGTTCACTGTTCTGCCCATCACATCCAATACATCAATGTAAACTTTGTGTGAGTCTTCTAACTTGAAGTTAACGGTTGCAACCGTCTTAACGGGATTCGGATATATGTTCAGGTTCAATGATTCAGCTAATGCTTCATCTATACCTACTGTGCCATCAATGTTGATATCATCAATAAAAATGTTGTTTCCGGCAGTATTCTGTGAATATTCGAACTTAAAACGAACATTTGGTTTGTTGTTATAAGATGCAGATGATATGCTCACTGATTGAGTGGCCCATTGATTGGCTGTTGGGAAGAATGGTACAGATACTAGTCCTCCTGTTGCAAGCGTTGAGCCCGTTTTAGTATATCGTATGTTCCACAATTGACCACAGGTAGTAGAGGCATAAACCTTCAGTTGATCCGTTGATTGTGATGAACGTATCGCAAAGGCCATCTCAAAAGTCATGCTGTGACTGGTTGACCACGACAAGTTATATGTTGGTGTGATAAATGCATCAACTCCCGCCGGGTTGCCACTGTAGTTATTGATATAAACTGAATTAGCACCAGTTTTTGCAGCTAGTGTATTCTGTTCCCAGGTATTGCCTCCTTCGTTTTCAACTGACCATTCGTTTCCTGGAAATGTAATATTCTCAAAACTCTCTGAATATGGAATACCCTTCTGGCCTAGCGCAGGCAAGACAGTAATGATACCGCTTGCAGTGTATGTATCTGAACCAGTAGCATTTGTAACAGTTAATGAAACATCATATACGCCTGGTGAGTTATAAGTTACAGATTCGGAAGAATTGGTAGATGATGAAGGTGTTCCACCCGGGAAATTCCAGCTCCAGGATGAAGGGACTCCATTCCAGGAGCCATCTGCAAAGTTCAGAGTGGTCCCTGCGCAAATGGTTTGACTTACATCGTTAAAGGCAGCCACCGGAGCACATAGTGAAGGGTTTGCTCCTGGATCGGTGCCTGTTGCAATTAAGTTTGTAGATGACCACAAGTTGTTTCTATTACTAATTGATGAGCTAAGAGACGCATTTGCTCTGGCAGCTTGTCCTAAGGAAAAGATATTTTGACAATTCCCTCTGGTATAATCCATATAATTGGTGAACATCTCACCATTGGGTCCATTGTTACAGGAAATTTTTGGCCATGCTGGGCATGTGGTTTGATTAGGCCCTTGTTGTGGCGGAGTATCAATTACAAAATCATTTCCGCAAGTGGCATCGCCCCAGATATGCCTAAGGTTGAGCCAGTGTCCTACTTCGTGTGTTGCAGTACGGCCAGCACTTGAACCACCGGCTGTACCAATGGATCCAGTAAAGTCATGACGTAATACAATTCCGTCAGTTAATGGGTTTCCTCCTGGGAACTGCGCATAACCTGCTACGATCCCAACAGTACCTGAAGATGGGGCAATTGAGTTCACGACCCATATATTAAAATATTTATTGCTTGGCCAGTAACTTACAGATTTCACTAAATTCCTTGGGTTTGCGCTATTTGTTAAATTGGAATATACTCTGACAATTCCATCAGTACAATTACCGTTAGGGTCTAGAGTTGCTAGTTTGAATTCAACTTCAGAATCTGCCCCTAAAGGTTTAAAAACTGCGGGTGTTGAAACTGTATCTGCATTCAGCCTTCGCAGGTCTTCATTCAAAATGTCGATCTGATCATCGATCTGAGCCTTGGAAATATTACCGGGACCTCCTACATGTATCACATGTACCACAACCGGTATGGTTCTTACTACTGCTGATCCTTTAAGATTGCTTTGCTGAGATTTCTGATTCATATACTGAGGCACGAAGCCCTCCGTGAATCTCTCAAGTGCATCCTGATTCTTTTTATAATCGGGATCTGATTTCAATGCTTCTTCATATAGAGTATGAGTGATACATTTTTCCTGTAGGGTGGGCTGTTGAGCCGCTGAAATATTTGGTAACAAAATAATAGTCGCCGATAGCAGCACCGACAGGAAGAAGTTAAGGTTTTTCATCAGTTTAATAATTGGTTTTGAGGATTCGGGTTAACTAATTAACCATCAAATTTTAGAATGGTTTAGGATAATAACAGATAAAAACGGATGCTTAATCATAAGAGACCAAACACCCGAACTTCATCTAAAACGGCTCAAGAACCGTTCTATACCGCTAATTTACAGATAAAAAGGGAATTGGGGAGTGAATAGAAAAGTCAATGTCATGAGAGGGTCAAGTATAGTTATGCAGGTAACTATTAGACCATCAGAAAATCTGATCACTTATTAATCTCTATAAACCTTTCAATATCCTTAACAAGTCCAAATACTATGATTGTATCTGACTCTATTAGAACCGTTTCCGAGTTAGGTACTCCTAGTATATGTGCCTCTTTCACGACCTCGCCTTCACTAATCATTTCCGATTCTCTCTTCAGAGTGATAAGATTCAGGTTGTATTTTGTTCGCAGATCAATGTCTCCTAACTGCCTGTTTGCCATAGTTCTAGGCGTCTTTATCTCAACGATCTCATAATTGTCCGGTAATATGAGTGATGTTAGAATGTTGGGATTGATCAGACGCTCGGCTACCGCTAACCCCACATCATTTTCTGGTGAAAGGATCTCTTTCACACCGATCTTCTGAAGGATCATATGCTGATGCTTACCATTTGCCCTTGCCATGATTCTATTTACCTTCAGTTCCATCAATTGCACCACACAGAGCATCAAGGATTCAAAATCCTCACCGATTGCTACCACAACACCATCGACATCCTGAATGTTTTGTGACCTAAGTGCCTTAATATCAGTGGCATCTAGGCATACTGCAGCTGAAACCTCTTCTTTGATATTCTCAACTGTTTCGGCATCGCTATCTATTGCTAAAACCGCGGCACCTCTTCTGGCCAGCGTTCTGGCTATGGCATTGCCAAACTGCCCCAGTCCAATTACAGCAAAATTATTTTGAGCCATTTCTAATTTTTTTTAATTCATAAGTGATTGCCTATTAACCTATTGCCTGCTTCAAGTCATTTAGCAGATCATCAATATCTTCAATTCCAACACTCAGCCTGATAAGTGAATCTGTGACTCCTGATTTCATGCGCTCTTCCAATGGAATTGCGGCATGTGTCATTGTTGCCGGGTGGCCTATCAGTGATTCTACTCCTCCAAGTGATTCTGCAAGTGAAAAGACTTTCGTAGATGAAGCCATTTTAAATGCTTCTTCCTTGCTGTCGCCTTTCAAAGTAAATGAGATCATCCCTCCAAAGTCTTTCATTTGGGCTTTGGCAATCTGATGATTAGGATGATCCTCAAAACCTGGCCAATAGACCTTGTTCACTTTTGGGTGCTCTCTTAAATAATTGGCGATAGCCTTTCCGTTAAAACAATGTCGTTCCATCCTGATGTGCAAGGTCTTAATGCCTCTCAAGACCAAAAAGCTATCCATTGGCCCAGGGCAAGCGCCACAACTATTTAAAATGAAAGCAAGTCGCTCATAAAGATTGTCATCGTTGGTACAAAGAGCTCCCATTACCACATCGGAGTGCCCACCTAAATATTTTGTGACAGAGTGCATTACAATATCTGCTCCTAAATCAAGCGGATTCTGCAGATATGGTGATGCAAAAGTGTTATCAACAACAAGTATTAAATTATTATCCTTTGCAATCTTGGAGCAGGCTTTTATATCTGTGATCTGCATTGTAGGATTAGTAGGTGTTTCAACCCATATCAACTTGGTTTTATCATTGATGCTTTGGGAAATTGCTGAAGCATCATGCATTTCAATAAAATTGAACTTGATACCAAATTGTGCGAAGACTTTTGTGAACATGCGATAGGTCCCTCCATAAAGGTCTCTGATTGCTAATACTTCGTCACCTGGTTGCAATAACTTCATTATTGCATCTGATGCTCCCATTCCACTTGAAAAACATAAGGCATGATTTGCATTTTCCAATGCCGCCAAGTTCTTCTCCAGCGCAGACCGTGTTGGGTTCTTGCCACGAGCATATGAATATCCCTTGGTATGCCCAGGTGATTCCTGCACGTAGGTTGAGGTTTGATAAATAGGTGTCATTATTGCACCTGTTGATGGGTCAGGCTCCTGACCAGCATGAATAACTTTTGTACCGAATTTCATTGTTATGGAATGGATAATAATTTGATAAAAAGCAAAGTTAGATTATTTATAACCACTCAATGAACAAAAGAGCAGAATGAAAACAACTTATGGAAAATGATGTTTACACATGAGTTCAAGCTTTGAAAACAGCCAATATGGTTGATTTTCAAGCAAAATCGTAACTTTGACACACATTCATGAAAGTATGGAATTTAAAGCCGGGCCACTTTTATCAAAAATTGAAACCCCAGCCGACCTTAGAAAGTTAAGTGAAAAGGACCTGAAACAGGTTAGTGATGAACTGAGGGAGTATATTATCGATATTGTTTCTGTCAAAGGTGGCCACCTAGGTGCAAGTTTAGGCGTTGTGGAACTAACCGTTGCTTTACATTATGTTTTTAATACTCCTGATGATCAGCTGGTATGGGACGTAGGTCATCAGGCATATGGGCATAAAATCCTTACTGGAAGACGACACGAATTTCATACAAACCGTATTTATAAAGGGATAAGTGGATTCCCGAAAAGATCTGAAAGTGATTATGATACATTTGGTGTTGGGCATTCCTCAACATCAATATCAGCATCCCTCGGAATGGCTGTTGCTTCCCGGTTGAAAGGAGATCTGGATCGGCAGCATATTGCGATTATTGGTGATGGTGCAATGACAGCAGGATTAGCATTCGAAGGTCTCAACCATGGTGGAGTTGAAAATTCGAATCTTTTGGTTATACTCAATGATAACTGCATGAGCATTGACCCTAATGTTGGTGCACTAAAAGAATATTTAACAGACATCACTACATCACATACTTACAATAAGGTAAAGGACGAGGTTTGGAATATTCTTGGGAAAATTAGCAAATTCGGTCCTAACGCTCAGCATATAGCCCAAAAAGTTGAGAACGCAGTTAAGTCTGCATTATTAAAACAAAGTAACATGTTTGAATCTTTAAGGTTCAGATATTTTGGTCCGATAGACGGGCACGATGTTGATCATCTTTATAAAATATTGAATGATCTCAAAGATATTCCTGGACCGAAAATTTTACATTGTTTAACTGTTAAGGGAAAAGGTTACGAACTGGCTGAAAAAGATCAAACCAAATGGCATGCTCCTGGTTTATTCGATAAGAAGTCAGGTGAAATTGTAAAGCCAAAAGACAATGGTCCGAAGCCAATAAAATATCAAGATGTATTTGGACATACCATTGTTGAGCTTGCGCTTGAAAACAATAAAATTGTAGGAGTTACCCCCGCAATGCCTTCAGGTTGTTCTTTGAACATCATGATGAAAGAGCTTCCTCACAGGGCCTTTGATGTGGGTATTGCTGAGCAGCATGCTGTTACTTTTTCAGCAGGGATGGCAACTCAGGGTTTAATCCCATTCTGTAATATTTACTCATCTTTTATGCAGCGTGCATATGATCAGGTTGTTCATGATGTGGCATTACAAAACCTGCATGTTATTTTTTGTCTGGACAGAGGAGGAATAGCAGGAGCTGATGGCCCTACGCACCATGGCGCATTTGACCTGGCATATTTCAGATGCATCCCAAACATGGTTGTCTCAGCTCCAATGAATGAAGAAGAATTACGTAATCTAATGTATTCTGCAACTTTGCATGATGGTCCAATTTCAATCAGATATCCAAGAGGAAATGGAGTTATGATAGATTGGAGAAAAGAATTTAAAGAAATTTCAATAGGGTCCGCTAGAAAAATTTGCGATGGCAACTCGGTTGCGATTTTATCAATTGGCCACCCGGGAAATTTTGCTGTTGAAGCATGCAAAATATTAAATGAAGAAGGGTTTCAACCTGCACACTTTGACATGCGATTTGTAAAACCACTTGACGAGAAAATGTTGCATCAGATTTTTAATAAATTTGATAAGATCGTAACAGTGGAAGATGGGTGTATCAAAGGAGGGTTCGGTAGTGCTGTTCTTGAATTCATGGCAGATAATGGATATAAAGCTCAAGTCACAAGATTAGGAATCCCAGATAGTTTTATTGAACATGGAAGCCAGGCTGAACTTTATCAGGAATGTGGTTTTGATACCCGGGCTATTGTTGCTGAAGTTAGGCAACTAATTGGAAATGAAGTTTTTGCATCAGCGATTGATTGATGTTTGACTTATAGTAAAAACATCATTACCTTTATACGTTATAACATCTGAAATCTACAACAAAATGAAATTAGTTAAATTATTTTTAGTGGCAGCTCTATTGACAGCTACTAGCGTTATCCAGGCTCAAAATTCCCGTTTAAATGGTCAGCAATACACCATTGTAATGATCGATGAACAAAATGACGGTGATGAGATACTCGATATTTTTTCATTCAACAATAATGAGCTAAAGAGCCAGAATATGACCAAGGATGGATTCTCTTCTGCTTCAGTAAATGAGTCTGGAAATAATTTTGAAGCTGTATTTTCAAAATCTGCAAGTGAGACCATGACGATTTCAGGTACAGTTGAGGGAACAACTATCTTTGGAAACATTGTTTCAACTCAAAATGGATCAAATTCTAATTACGTTTTTCGCGGAATGACTTCTACTGAATGGAATGCCATTAAGGAAAAGAAGGCTGCTGCCGGACAATAGCAATAAAAAATATTCTTGAATAAACCCGGTTCTTATGGACCGGGTTTTCTTATTTTGTAAGGTCTCATCTTTTTTGCATGTCATTCCGATACATCAATCTTCTGTTATGTTTGGTATTTTTCACCGCTGGCAACTCATTAAATGCCCAATACCTAATTGGAACTGTATCTGATACAAGAGGTCACAATATTAGTTATACCAATGTATATGTAGAGGGTACCACTAATGGAACCACGACAAACGAAGATGGCCAATACAGGATCGCTATAAACGTTTTCCCTTCTACAGTTGTATATAAGCACCTTGGATATCAGACACACCGTGAAGTTATTTTGTCATTATCCGAAACAAAGAGACTGAACGTGACCCTGGCTCCTGAAAAGTATACTATTACCCAGGTAGAAATCATAGCAGACGACAACGATCCTGCCAACCAAATCATGCGCAATGCTATTGCAAAGAGAAAATATCACTTGCAAGAATTTAAAGAATATTCCTGTGATGTTTATATCAAGGGTGTACAAAGGATTACCGAATACCCCAAAAAGATCCTGGGTGTGAAGATCGACCTTTCTGAAATTCAGGATACAGCAACAGGAATCGTCTATTTATCAGAAAGTGTTTCTCGTTACAATTATAAATTCCCTGATAAGGTAAATGAAGAAATGATATCTTCCAAGGTAAGTGGTAGCAACAAAGCCTTTAGCTTTAATCAAGCTTCTGGAATGGACCTTAGCTTCTATAATAGTCTGATAGATTTTGGAGATATCAGTCCACGAGGATTTGTTTCCCCATTAGCATCAAATGCCTTTTTCTATTACAAATTTTCACAAGTTACTACTTACCAGGAAAATGGAATCACGATTAATAAAGTTAAAGTGACTCCAAAACGAAAGCATGACCCCGTATTCAGAGGTCATATATATATTCAGGATAGCACATGGCGAATCCATGGGGCAGGATTATGGATAACGAAAGATTCACAAATTGAAATTGTAGATAGCATGTTCATCAATCAGGTATACATACCTGTTAACAAAGAAGGTACAATCTGGAATAGAGGATCCATTGCATTTCATTTTGGATTCAGCTTTATGAAGTTTAAAGGTGGAGGTGATTTCGTTGCCGTCTATTCAAACTATAACACCACCCCTGCATTTGAAAAGAAATTATTCAGAGGTGGTGAAGTAATGAAAGTAAGAAAAGACTCAAATAAAAGAGACAGCATTTACTGGGAAAATATAAGGCCTGTGCCGCTCACAAAAATTGAGCAAAATGACTATGTAAAGAGAGATAGTATCATAACAATAAAAGAGTCAAAAACATACCTTGATTCAATTGATGCAAAATCAAATAAATTTCAACTATCCAATATATTGACCGGTTACACCTTCAATGATCGGTATAATAAGAGTACTTATTCATTCAGTTCATTGTTGAATTCGATACAATTCAACACAGTAGAAGGTTTCAGTTTGGCCTTAACAGTTGAGAAAACAAAAGAGTTGAAAAATAAAAAAAGCTACGAGGTCTACCTAAGTGCCAGATATGGCTTTTCTAACAGGAGGTTAAATGGTATTGGAGGTTTGAACTACACTTATTCCAAAAAGAAATTTGCTTCTATTGGTGTTGAATTAGGATCGGACTTAGTTCAGTTCAATGAGCAAAAGCCCATTGCTTCAATGATAAATTCGCTTTATAGTTTATTTGACGGAAAGAATTATATGAAACTCTACAAAAAAGATTATTTAACTATAAGTTCATCACGTGAACTGATCAATGGACTCACAGGTGGAATTAACATCACATATGCTCAACGTGAATATGTGGAAAATACAACTGATTATTCATTTATTAATAGTGGCTCTGTAGATTATACATCCAATGTTCCATTCACTGGGGTCAGCGAACCAGAGCTAATAAAAAATACTGCCTTAATAACGGACATATCACTCGCCTTTGTTCCATTCCAGGAATACATCTCCCGACCCGACATTAAATATATTCTTGGATCAAAATACCCGGAATTCTCACTCAATATGAAGTTTGCAAATAGTGAGCTATTAGGTACCGATGCTGATTTCTTTAGTTTGAGCGCCATGATAAAAGATGATATGGATGTTGGTTTGTTGGGAACATTCAGTTACTGGATATCAGGAGGGAAGTTCATCGGTTCTCACACAGGCTTTTTTGCTGATTACCAACACTTTAATGGTAATCAGACCATCATTTCCTCTTTTGCAGATTCACGTTTTGATTTGCTTGAATACTACAAGTATTCTACAAATGACAAATATTTTTCAATTGCTACATCTCATTCTTTCGGTGGATTCCTTCTTAACAAGATCCCTTTGATTCGCAAATTAAAACTTAACGAAGTGATCTCGGCCAGGTATCTCAATGCCGGAGATTTTGATGAGCATTTTGAATTTGGAATAGGCATTGAAAAGCTGAATATCTTCCGAATTGATCTGGTAACTTCCATAAAGGATAATGGAGATATTTCAACAGGTATAGTATTTGGCATCAAGGGTTTATTTGGACCAGAATGATTATTAAAATGGATGTAAATATGAAGTATCATATTTTATCGGATGTTTTTTATCTCTCAAAAGCTGCCTAATTGAAAATGTATGAAGCATGAATGCCAATGGAACATATAGTGCCGGATACAGAATGAAAGGAAATGATGCCATGATCAAATTTTGATTTTTGAACACAAATGCACCTTCTGGAAGTTGAGGCAGGCTTAGGGCCATATATGTAAAAACAGTTAGCGACAACAATCCAAATATGTTCCAAATGATAGCGATGTTGTATCTTTTTATATCATCATTAAAAAACATTGCAATCATCAAAGGTGCTGAGAATGCAACCATCAATTCCGGATTCCAACCCTGGATAGTCATTTCAAGTGGCAAATAGTCTTCAATGAATAACATATAGGTTACAGGTTCGATAAACAGTCTGAACATATTTGCATTTATAAGTGTTGCATCAGGTGATTCGTCAAGGAATTGTTTGACTTTTGGTGTTCGTGCTAGCCATAGAATAAATACTAATGGAATTATTATAACGATAGGAATATATGAAATCGATGATGTGGAGCTATCTAAAATATCTAACCTTCCAATGATCAAACATAAAATAGACCATGAAATAACAGTGAATAAAAACCCACGATATACTTTTGTCTTATGCTTATAGTTCCACGATATGGGTATCAAAGATTTTTTAAGATACCGAAGTATGAATAGTAACGCTGCGGTAAAGGCAACGAAATAGAGAAGCAGTGAATAAGGAAAATATACAAAGCCTGGTCCGGGTGATATTGGGTATAAAATCCTGTCAAGAAATTCCATTGGCGAAAAGTGAGTAAATAGTCAAAAGTAAGTGATAGAGAATTCCAAGTCAAGTCCATAATCAGATCAAAATCCATGAATAAAGTCGTTCCTTTTGAACTTTCTGGATATTAGCACAATATGCCATTGGTTAAAAGATGAATTTAATTCAAAGTCATCCCAGCCATCATTTTTAAACTAAATTTGTGTTCGTAGCAAAATACTTTCATTTCTAATGACAAAAATCCGGCTTACAAAGATCTTTAACTTCGAAATGGCCCATGCTTTATATGGGTATGATGGCCCATGTAAAAATATCCATGGACATTCTTATCAACTGGAAGTCACTGTTTTAGGGGCTCCAATAAATGATAATAAACACGTAAAACATGGTATGGTGATGGATTTTACTGATCTAAAATCCATTGTTAATAAACAGATTGTAAAACGACTTGATCATGCTTTAATTTTGAATGGCAATTCTCCCCACAAAAATATCCCTGGGTTGGATGAAAATTTTGAACAAGTGGTATTTGTAGGTTATCAACCGACATGTGAAAATATGTTAATTGACTTTGTTAATAGAGTTGAAGGTTTATTGCCTGACGAAATAAAACTGGTGAACATGAAATTGAAAGAGACTCCTAATTCATACGCAGAATGGAATCTTTCAGACCAAGCCAATCAATAAAAGTGATGAACGAAATAAAAAATATATTAGTAGTTGATGACGAAAAGGATGTAGAGTATTTATTCCTTCAAAGATTTCGTAAAGAAATTAAAAACAAAGCACTGTCTCTAAGCTTTGCATTTTCGGCTGATGAAGCCTTAGCATACTTAAAGGAGATGTCGGCTAATGACATTGTTTTAGTACTTTCTGATATCAATATGCCAGGAAAGTCAGGAATTGAACTTCTTCAAATCATCAAGAAAGACTTCCCAGATCTTAAAGTGATCATGGTAAGCGCATACAACGATGAAGAGCATAGGAATATGGCTCAAAATAGTGGGGCAGATGATTTCATCTCTAAACCTGTAGATTTTAGCATATTAAAGGAGCGAGTGATGATGGAGATAGAGAATATTAATTCCTGATCAAATAAATTTCGATGCCTCCCTTATACTAAGCGGTTGCAGTTTTGTTCTGCTTAAAAAAGACTTTACAAGCTCGGGTTGTGACTTTGATAATTGTCTTAATGCCCATCCAATTGCTTTCTTAATAAAAAACTCTTTGCTCTCCTTATGGTTATCGATATACTTAAATAGTAGTTCGGAATCTGTTCTATCTTTAAATTTAAGTTGAAAGATTAATGATGTTCTAATAAGCCATATATTATTTGAATTGTTCCACTTGTCCATTACTATGACAAAATCTATTTCATTTTGTTTGGCCCACATTCCTACAAGATTTGAAGCTATGTAATCAACGGTATCCCACCATGATTTAGTCACTATCATGTATTCAAAAAGTTCTATGATTTCGAATCCCCACTCATTCTTATATTTTAATGGGATTCCCATCCCAACATATTGCCACTCGCGCTGGTCCTTTGTCCAGAAGGTTCTAACAAATTCATTGAGTGAATTATATTCCGGCAGCTCTATTCGCCTCATAAAATCCTTTGCTAATTGATTTCTCAGGTCAGATTTGATCCCATAGAATGGGGCTATTTGTTTCATATACTTTGCCATTGCGATAGCATTATCTGTATCTGAATGATCAAGGAAATCCTGCTCCAAAGATTTGAGTAGTTGTCTCATATTCAGATTGTTTTTACTCATGATAGAATTGTTCCGTCTTCAACTTTATTATCCGGGCGTATCAACGTCACTGCTCCTTTTTCATCCTTAAGCCCCAGTACTAAACATTCGGATATAAAATTTGCGATCTGTTTTGGTGGAAAGTTAACTACGGCTATAACCTGACTGCCAACCAGCGACTCAGGCTCGTAAAAAGCCGTTAATTGAGCCGATGATTTTAAATTGCCCCGATTCCCAAATGAGATCAACATTCTGATAGCTGGCATTTTTGCTTTTTCAAGATAATCTGCTGAAATTATGGTCCCAACTCTCATTTCTACTTTTAGAAATTCTGAAATATCAATTTTTGATTCCATAGACTATGTTGTTTAAAGTGCTGTCTCCCTATTGCGCTGGGTTGTATTGATTGTTATATTTGACAAATGGGAAAGGTAATAAGTACCAGGCATGGTTTCAAAAGAACCAGCTTTAATTTTTATGAGAATTTGAAATTTAAGAGCCCTGTTTTACTCGGGTTACTTCTCTTAATTGAAGTTGTGCTGATTTTAATTCTCGTTGAACAGGAGTTGTCGGGTAGGCTTTGGGGAATGAGGCCTTTGAACAGCATCATGATTGTTGCAATTTTGGTTCTGATTCCCTCACCTTTATTGATCTTATATATTATTACCAAATTTGAAACAATTATAAATGATGATGGTATCTTTTACCGATGGCTGCCTTTTAATTCTAGTTATCACATTTATGATTGGAGTGGCATCAGAGAGGTGTCGATAATTGAATCAAAGGTTTCTAGAATTGGTAAAAGTAACTCTAAATCATTTGGAGAGGTTCATAATCTTGGAAGCAAATTTGCTTTGTTCATTACTACAAAAAGTGGCAGAAGAAAAACTATAAGTACGCGAAAACCGGAAGAACTCAATAGAATACTTATACGAATCGCAGGAGATAAGTACAATAATAGCTCCGAACATAATTTTGAATATAATTAAAATAATATGAGACATGAATATCTCATAGCACTTTGACTACAGATCAAATTATTAAAAGGCATCTTGATGATAATTATAAAATTGACATCATTCTTGAGCACAATGATATACTTCCTTTTGTTCGAGAAAACCTGAAGCCATCGAATCTGATCACTCTTCTTTTTTATTTCATCACCATTTCCGGCTTCATTATTCTTTTAGGAGTTGTTATTTCGCAATCACTCACATTAGGGATTTTTCATGCTATTATCAGCTTAATTCTTGGAATCGTATCAACCATATTTCTGATACCTATACATGAAGGGGTACATGCTATAGCGTATAAGATATGTGGAGCAAAGAGCATTCAGTTTGGTGTTAACTGGAAGCAACTATATTTTACAGCATCGGCTCATCACTATCTTGCTGGATACAAGGAATTATTCTTTGTAGGCCTTTCCCCTTTTTTAGCCATTAATATAGCGGGGTTGTTTCTCCTTTTTGCTGTTTCACATCAATATTCAATAGGTCTACTTTCATGCCTCGCTTTCCATAATGTAATGTGCGCAGGTGATTTTGGTATATTGAGTTATTTCTTTCAAAACAGGAAAAGCAGTCCATTGACATTTGATGATGTTTCAGAAGCAAGATCCTTTTTTCTGATTAAAGAATAATTAACATCCCGATCTTAAAAACAATACAAGTATACTTTACAAAGGGTACATTGATTTGGTTATGTTTATCCTTTATAATATGAAGAAGCCCCCTCCAAGAAAAGTCCCAACACCTGAAATAAAAAAAGTTCCCCAATTAACTTTTTTTACCAAGAACCTACCCGTAATCATATGCGTCATTCTTTCATTCCTTTTATTTGCTAATACTATAACGCATGAATATACAGTAGATGATGCTACAGTAATATCAAAAAACGAGATCACAAAAAAGGGTATTAGTGCATTGGGTGAAATATTTACCACACCGTATAGGGCAGGGTTTTGGGATAGAGATGAAGGGCTTTACCGACCAATTTCAGTTGCAATGTTTGCAATTGAATACGAACTGTGGCCTGACAATCCAATGCCGGGCCATATCATGAATATACTTTTATTCATGCTTACAATTATGATGATTTTTGTAGTAACCAAAAATTTATTTCCAGATTCAAATGATCTGATTCCATTTATATCTGCCCTACTTTTTGCAATACACCCCATACACACAGAAGTAGTCGCCAATATCAAGAGCAGGGATGAAATACTATGTCTTTTACTTGGCCTAATCTCATTATATTTCACAATTAAATTCATTGCCTCCAAAAATATTCGTGATATAATTTTAGCTGGCTTGTTTTATTTTCTATGTTTTCTTTCAAAAGAAAGTGCAATAACATTACTAGCTATATTCCCATTAGTTATATGGTATAAATCAACTGATAAATTAAAATCAAACTTAAAAATTAACATTCTTTTTGCCGGTATTGCATCATTATATATGATAATTCGCTACTCGGTATTGGGCTCTATTACAGGATCAGCTTCTCATCAGCTGATAAATAATTCACTACTTGGAGCATCGAGTTTTGGAGAACAATTAGGCAGCGCGATGATGATATTGGGTAAGTACCTCTTCTTGCTCATTATACCACATCCGTTATCATTTGATTATTCATTTAATCAGATCTCACTCGTTAGCTTGTCCCATTTTTCTTCGTTGTTACCTCTGATAATATATGCTGGCTTGACTGTCTGGGCAGTCCTCAATTTAAAAAAGAAGAATGTAGCAGCATTTGGAATACTATTTTTTATTATCACAATTTCTCTTGTATCCAATGTCTTATTCCTGATCGAATCAAGTATGGCAGAACGATTTTTATACATGCCTTCTTTTGGATTCTGCATTGCAATCTCTTATCTACTTGCAAAAGTATTTAAAACATCATCTATCAAGCAGGGCAACTTTATATTGCTTTTGAAGAATCGTCCTTTTATGGTCTTGATTCTTCTGTTTGTCACTATGTCTTATGGATTCAAAACAGTGTCAAGGAATTCTGATTGGAAAAACAATATTGCTTTGTTAAAAACGGATGTTAATACTGCTCCTAATAGTGCGCGTATTAGATATGCATATGGGAGTGCATTACTTATTGAAAAAGCATTGCAGGAAGAAAATATAACTCAAAAAAGCGCTTATCTTGATGAAAGTATTATACAGTTAGAAAAGGGGGTCTCCATTCTTAATAGTTATTCAGAAGCTTGGTATCATCTTGGATTGGCCTACAAAGAAAAGGGGCTGGGGGCACAAGCCGTGCAAGCCTTTGAAACTGCCAAAAGCCAAAAGGTATTTACAAAACCAGACTTTTTTATAGCCTCAGGAATAGCTCATGGAATGACCCGGAATTACAACATGGCAATAGCTGATTTGCAGCAAGCCATAAAGCTGGATCCTGAAAATGCTGAGGCATACAACAATCTGGGGCTTTACTATTCTGATAAAGGTTCCCTGGATAGTTCATTGACTGCCCTAAATAGAGCCATCGAACTAAAAGAATCATTCCCAGAAGCCTGGTACAATAAGGGAAATGCATATGCAAAGGGAAATGCTTTCAATGAGGCCATTGCATCTTATGAAAAAGCACTTCGATTTAAAGAAGATTATACCGATGCGCAATTAAACATCGGAAATTGTTACGCTGCTTTACAGAATTATCAAAAAGCAATTGAGTACTATGATGCAGTTGTTCAAAAAGAACCATACAATAAAAATGCTCTTATAAATTTAGGGATCACATATAATATCATTGGAAATGAAACTAAAGGCAAGGAATATATATCAAGAGCTGAAAAACTTTAGTAATCGTAAGTTCTTAATATTAATAATTCCTATTTTATTATCAGCATGCACACCTTCGGAGACTGATATTGATACAAAGTCCAACGAATATATTGATATAAGTGGTTTTTTTAAAGAAGAGGCCAACAGGCTAAATGATTTGAACGCGTCGCTTGAAAAATCACTTAATAATGGGGCCTCAAACGAAATTGTTCTAAGAACAGATGTGGATTGGACTGAAGAGCTGAATCCTTTCATTGATATAGATCTCAACAAGCCCGCTTATAAAAATGGATATAAAATTGATACCATCAATATAAATTCAGGATATCAAATAAAGTATTCTTCTATAGATGAATCTTTAGAATTGAAGTCTGTGTCGATAGATTTTATCAAAGAACAAATTCAAAAAATTATTGTCATTCATAAAAAGGACAATATTTATTACCTGTCTAAAGAAGAGCTAATCTATGAAACCGGGAAGTCATTCCATATTAAGGTTCGTAATGAACTTAAAACGGGGAAACCAATACAATTCGGAATCACCGGAACAATTATTAGCTCCAATCCTTAACTTCTCGCCTCTGCTATTGTTCTTTGTAACAACTTACAAAATTTCTGATGACTACTACACTACTTTTATTGACAGGGATCTGGAGGGGGCTCCTAATGACAGCAGGAGGAGAGCTTCCATTTAATCTATATTTAGAGAATACTTCCGATAATTATCAGGTTTACCTAATCAATGGAACAGACAGTATTCTGATGGACACTCCGTTATTTAGGAATGATTCGATATTTATAGACTTCCCTGTTTATGAAACATCATTACATGCAATAATAATAGACCATCAAACCTTAGAAGGTGTATTCATAAATTTCACAAAACAAAACGACAACACCATTCCATTTTCTGCAAAAGCAGGACTCGATTATAGATTTAAAATTCCTGATCAAAACAAATTGTCACATGACATTTCAGGTAAATATGATGTGGTTTTTAAACCTGGAAAGCCTGATAGTTCATATGCGGTCGGAATATTTAATCAGGTTGAACAGACGGTTACTGGAACTTTTATGAAGTCAACTGGTGATTATAGGTTTTTATCTGGCTCTGTCATTGGTGACAGTCTTTTCTTATCAGGGTTTGACGGAGTATTTGTTCATCTGTTCAAATGCAAAATAACCAATGAATCGATAAACGGATCTTTCTATAGTGGTATGAATACACACAGAAATTTCATTGCTATTAGAAATGAATCTGCCGAATTATCCGACCCTGAAGCTATCACATCCATTAAAACTGAATATGAAGAGTTCAAGTTTTCTTTTCCTGATACAGATAGTATAATGGTATCATTATCGGATAAAAAATTCAATGACAAAGTTGTTGTTGTGCAAATACTTGGAAGTTGGTGTCCAAATTGTTTGGATGAATCCAGGTATTTGGCACCCTACTATTCAAAAAATAAAAGCAGGGGCCTTGAGATAATCGGGTTAGCATTTGAAAAAACAGATGACTTCATCAGGGCGGCTAATAATGTAAACCGTTTGATGGAAAGACTTGATATTAGCTATCCGATACTGGTTGCTTCCAACAGAAAAGAAATTCGAAATACCATGCCTGAATTGGATAATTTTATTGCTTTTCCTACAACAATCATCCTTGATAGGAGGCATAAAGTTAAAAAAGTACATGCCGGCTTCAGTGGTCCTGCAACTGGAAAGCCGTATTACGATTACATCGAAAATTTTGAGAAAACAATGGACAAATTGCTAAATGAGTGATTTTCAGCAGCTCCTCACCAAATATTTTCGACCTTTTACAAAATAATCTGGCTAAGTACAGTCAATATTCGTAAATTTTAGCTTATTCCATCAACTGAATTCTATCTCATGAATATAAAAACTCTATTCCTTATAGGGGTATGTTTACTATTTGTAACACCATTCTCCTATTCTCAATGTAACACTTCCACTGCCGCTTCCTGCATGTGCGAAACTCCTGGGTCAATCGATTGCGACCTGTTGCCCGATATCATTTGTGCTGAGCCGCCTCTTTTAGTATCCGGCAGTGGCGGTATAATTGAGTATTCACAAAGTGGAAATGGTACAAATGACGGACGATTGAGAATATCTGTTTCTACTCCTAATATCGGACATGGTCCATTAGAAGTTAGGACCACCAATCAATATATTTGTGGAACAGATACCATTACAGGAACTGCACCAGCAACTTGTCCTATCACTGGTTTGCCTCCAAAACAATTATTGATTCAAAGAGTATATCACAAGAATGATTCGGCAATGTCTTATTATGATAGGGCTGCAGGATCAATGACCTATCATCCTTCTCATGGTCACATGCACGTTGATGATTGGGGAGTATTTACACTTCGAGAAGCAACTTCAAACCCCGACCCTACAACATGGCCGATCATTGGAAATGGCGCAAAGCTTGCTTTCTGTTTAATGGACTATGGCTCATGTAATACGTATAACGGGCATTGTGTAGATTCTCTTGGAAATACCTTGCTAAGTGGCGATTTCCCTAACTATGGCCTGGGTGGAGCATCATACAGCTGTTCAGCTGTTGTTCAGGGGATCTCATCAGGGTTTACAGATATCTATTATCAAAGTCTTGATGGTATGTGGATTGATATCCCACCAGGAACTTGCAATGGAAATTACCAAATAGTTGTTGAGCTTGACCCACACAACTATTTTATTGAAGAGAATGAAGATAATAATGTGCTTACTGTTCCTTATACATTAACCAATCAAGAGACTCTTCCGCAAGCCAATATAACTTCATCAGATGGAAACGGAATATTGTGCTTAGGTAGTTCAATCACATTAGAAACGCCGGCTGCTCCTAGTTACACCTATTTATGGAATACTGGAGCTACTACACAAACTATCAATGTTGCAGCTGAAGGTTCATATATAGTAACCGTTACCTCTCTATGTGGCGTTAATACTTCATCGCCATTTGTAGTAAATCAGATCGGTGTTGCTCCAGTTACGTCTGACGAAAATATATGTGTTAGCGGTTCAGGAAATTTAACAGCTGCCGGCAACGGGCAATTGACATGGTATGATTCTGAAGTAGGAGGTAATGTGCTAGGAACAGGCACCTCGTATACAACTCCCGTTCTAAATACAACTACAACTTATTATGTTGAAAATAGCGATAGCGTTAGTTCAGTAACAGAACAATGCGGACCATCAGACAATTCAGTTGGGGCTGGCGGCTATTATACTGGTTCACAAAGCCTTACCTTTGATGCATTGTCACAATTCACATTAGAGAGTTTCAAGCTCTATGCTCAGAACGCGGGTGATGTATTAATCGAGTTAAGAAATTCAGGAGGCATTTTGACCGACTCTATTACTGTTGCAGTTACTACGGGTGAAAGCAGAGTAAATCTAAATTGGGTCATTCCTGCAGGTAGCGATTACTCTATCACACGAAGTGGCTCGTTTAGTTTGTACAGAAGTAGCGGAGGTGTAAATTACCCTTATGAGGTCCCCGGTTATTTATCTATAACAGGATCCACTGCAGGTGCCGGGTTTTATTATTTTTTCTATGATTGGGATATCATAACTCCTGGGTATGTTTGTATAAGTCAGAGAAGTGCCTCCACTCTAAATGTAAGGCCTCTTCCAAAGGCATCTATTTCAGCAAGTGGTCCGCTAACTTTTTGCAGGGGAGATCAGGTAACTTTGAGTGCATACAACAGTGCAGGGTATGGTTTTCAGTGGAAGAAATATGGTAATTCAATAGGAGGTGCTTCATTATCTTCATTGATTGCAAAAGGTAATGGCAAATACCGTTGTACCGTTACAAGTCCTTACGGATGTGTAAGAGTTTCAAATAAGATCCAAGTAAATGTGCTTCCCCTTCCGGTTGCAAGTATTACTGCCAATGGTCCTACAGATTTTTGCGATGGCGATAGTGTTACTTTCAATGCCAATGTGATACCGGGTAATACCTACCAATGGAAGAAATATTCAAATGCTATTCCCGGTGCCAATAGCACATCCTATACTGCAAAGAAGGCCGGTAAATATAAAGTGGTTATTACAGATCCTAATGGCTGTGCCAGAGGGTCTAATTCAAACAATGTTAATATAACATGTCGTATAAGTGATACACCAACAACAAATAAGGCCTTCAACATTTTCCCTAATCCCGCTTCGGGAACCGTAAATGTGGAGTACTCAACTCCTATTAAAGGATTGATGGATGTTGAGGTCATGAATCTTACTGGTCAAATAGTATATTCGAAACAGGTATTTAGTGAAGAAGGTGTAAACCGAATTGATATCGATATTTCATCAGTAAAAACCGGAATGTACATAATTCAGCTCCATAGTGATGAGAATCGCTACAGAGCCCCTCTAATTATAGAGTGATTTATTATTAGAATCATAAATAATGATAAAGGTCAACGCGATGAATGTTACATCTCATTACCTTTGATCATATATGTTCATGCTAAGACTACTTGTAATTTTTCTATGCATTGTTATTTGTACCAACGTGCCATTGATGGCACAAAATGCCTGGACTATTTACAATACCTCGAATTCTCCTCTACCTGAAAATTCTGTAAGAGCAATTGCCATCCAAAAAAATGGAGTAAAATGGATCGGAACTGATTTTGGCCTGGCTTCATTTGATGGATCAAACTGGGCTGTATTTCATACATCAAATTCAAATATCCCAGATGATAATGTCAGAGCTATTGCAATTGATACTAATGGTGATAAATGGATAGGCACTTTTAATGGGGGGCTGGCAAAATATGATGGCAGTACATGGACTGTATATGATTTCATGAATTCCCCATTACCTGATAACTTCATCAAATCACTTGCTATTGACACCAATGGTATAATTTGGGCAGGAACCATTGGGGGACTTGCAGAATTCGATGGCGTGTCTGCGTGGAATATTTATAATACCTCTAATTCTCTGTTAGGATCGAATAATATCGCATCACTTAATGTAGATACAACTACTAATATTTTAAGTATCGGCACGATTAACGGAGGCTTAAGTATAAAAGATGGAAGTAACTGGGAACAATACACTTTAACAAATTCATCACTTCCTGATAACTCCCAACTTTCATTGGCCAGAGATGACCAAAATATTTTATGGATTGCCACAGCTGCTTCCGGTATTTCAGCACAAATTAGCGGTGTATCTTTTTTAACTTATAATACATTTTCTTCCGGAATTGCATCAAATAGCACCTCTTGTATTGCATATAATGGTGTGACTGACCTCTGGGTAGGTACTTTAGATTCCGGGCTTGTTAAAAAGAGTGGATTAAATTTTAATAATTACCATACAGGGAATTCGCTAATACCTGATAACTATATTCAATCACTAGCAACTGATAGTAATGGCGTGATGTGGGTAGGCATGAAAACCGGTGGCCTAGCGCGGTTTGATGAGTCACTATTGACAGGAATATATACTTCTTACGGACAACTAAATTTTAAATGCTTTCCTATTCCTGCTGCTACTTCTGTCACTATTGAAATTCCAGATATCTTTGAAGGAGAGGCCGTTATTCAAGACCTAATGGGTCGTATTGTTATAAGGAAAATTATTGAGTCCAGCATTAGTACAAGAATTCAATTGCCTGATAATTTAAAAAACGGAACTTATATTATTTCATTACTCAACAACGATGTTAGAGTTGCGACTTCCATGATGCAGGTACTGAAGTGAATTTTATTTGAACCTCTTTCTATAACTTTCGTTAAAAGTTTGCTTCGCAATTGGTCTGAAGTGTCTCATTTCTTCAGGAGATCTCAAAAAGATGTTTTTTAGAAAATAATTACGCGTGCGATTATTTTTCCAATTGGGTTTATCGCGTTTCAGCATAAACTTTTTCCAAAGGAAGTAAAACATTTTCTTAGTGGAATTGCCAGGTTGTTTTTTAATGCCCTTTCTACGTAAACTCATCAACAATTTGTTAAATGAAATATTT
>Ga0055584_100001666_pt1 | contig 21742 bp, 17 predicted proteins | sample OSDHelmetaG_FD_58716 | JGI IMG/M metagenome (GOLD analysis project Ga0055584, IMG submission 58716) | Pelagic marine sediment microbial communities from the LTER site Helgoland, North Sea, for post-phytoplankton bloom and carbon turnover... | ecosystem: Environmental > Aquatic > Marine >...
GATGCCGGCTGGCTGCGGCCGGTGAACAACTACGGTTCCTTCAAGGGCATGCTCGAGGGGGTGCCGAAGGATCAATTGCCCGAGGATCGGCGGATCAATCCCTTGTCGATGAATCCATACGTGCTCTTTCGCGCCCTGCCCCAGTCCCAGCGATACAACCGCTCCGAACTGATTCGTGCGATGGGCCTGTTGCTCGAATGCAACCGGAAGCTGGTGTCGAGCAGTTCCGAAGGCGCACTTGTAATGCAGCAGACTTTGACGGAGATTGTCCGCGGTGACGGCAGCGCTCTGAAGCGTTCCCCCAACCGGCGCGCCGGCCAGTTCCGGCGTTGAAATGGAACCAAGAAACTTTCGGATTACTTTTGGGTAAGCATGGATAAAGCAACGGCCAAAATCCTGGTGGCCAGGGTGGACGAGACAGTCTGCATCAAACTCGAAGGGCGCGCCAATTTCGCCACGAGCATCGAATTCAAACGTCTCATCAACGAGACCCACGAAGGCGGCGCCAAGAGATTCATCATCAATCTTTCGGCCTGCCAGATCATGGACAGCACCTTTCTCGGCATGCTGGCGGGCGTGGGCCGTCGGATCTCCAGCGAAGACCTGCCGTCGGCAGAACGCCCGATCGAACTTCTCAATCCGACCGAGCGCGTTTCCGACCTGATCGACAATCTTGGAGTCTCCGACCTGTTCCACATCGTCCATTGCGAAGAGGCCAAGCCGACTGAATACAGCGAGTCCTATGAGTCGGGCGAGGAAGCCAGCAAACTCGACCTGTCCCGCAACTGCCTTGAGGCCCACCAGATCCTGATGGATCTCAATCCGGACAACGTCGCGAAATTCACCGACGTTGCGAAGTATTTCGAGGCCGAGGTCAAGAAGGCCGAAGCGACGGAATAAGTCGGTTCTGCTTCCGGTGTTAACAACCCTGCCTTGTCCCGTGATTGCGATGGCCTAGACTCCGCGCGCTCATGCTCGATCTTGGGACACTCAATCGCGAACAACAGGATGCCGTCGAGACCATCAAAGGTCCGGTACTGATCCTGGCCGGCGCGGGTACGGGCAAGACGCGCGTTATCACCTTCCGCGTGGCGCACATGGTGGAACGCGGGATTTCCCCCAAGAATATTCTCGGGGTGACGTTCACCAACAAGGCGGCTCGCGAGATGCAGGAACGCGTGAAGAAACTGATCCCGCGGATGAAGGATGAGGACGGCAAGGTCATCAAGCCGACGATCTGCACCTTCCATTCACTTTGCGTTCGCATCCTGCGTGTGCACATCGAAAAGCTCGGCTACAAGAAGAACTTCGTGATCTATGACGATTCGGAACAGGTCAGTGCGATCAAGAAGATCCTCAGCACTATTTCCGGTCCCGACACCAAGGCGGATCCGCGTGCGGTCTTGGCGATGATCAGCCGCTTCAAGAACAAGGGGAATTACGACGGGCCGGGGGACGAGAAGGTCACGGCGATGGCGGAATTCGTGACCGAGAAGTACCAGGCGGCGTTGCGGGCCTGCAATGCGGTTGATTTCGACGATCTCATTGTGCTCACGATACAGTTGTTTCGGGAACATCCTGACGCCTTGGATCAGTGTCGCGCGAAGTATCGCTTTGTGATGGTCGACGAGTATCAGGACACCAACTCGGCGCAGTTCGAACTGGTGAATTCATTGACCAAGGAACATCGGAACCTGTGTGTGGTGGGCGATGACGATCAGAGCATCTATGGCTGGCGCGGCGCGGAGGTCGCCAATCTGTTGGATTTGGAGAAGCACTATCCCGAGGTGAAGGTCGTGAAGCTGGAGCAGAATTATCGCTCCACCAGCACGATTCTCAATGCCGCCAACGCCGTCATCCGCAACAACACCCAACGCCGAGGCAAGACTCTCTGGTCCGCGAAGGGCGACGGCGAAAAGCTGTTTCTCAACCCGTACGAGCACGATGAGGACGAGGCCAAGGAGGTGGTGGAAGAGATCGAATTCAATCGTCTGACCAAGCGAATTCCGTGGAAGGATCAGGCAATCCTTTTTCGCACCAACCTGCAGAGCCGCGTGATCGAGCTCGCGCTGCGCAAGGAACAGGTCAAATACAACCTGATCGGCGGCCAAAGCTTTTTTGATCGGCGTGAGATCCGTGACTTTCTGGCCTACCTGAAGACCTTCATGAATCCGCATGACGATGTAAGCCTTTTGCGGATCGCCAACACGCCTTCACGCGGGCTCAGCAATCTCACGATGGAACGATTGTTGGCGGCGAGTCAGGAGCGACAATGTTCGGTGTTTGCCGCGATGCGGCATTCGGACGTGTTGGAATCGTTCCGCACGGCCGCGCAGAATTCGATCATGGCCTTCGTTGAACTGGTGGAAGGCATGCGGGCGGAACTGGATAAGGAGGAGGCAATCGAAGATCCCGCCGGCTTGCAGAACTGGGCGATCCGGCTGATGGCTGAGATTGATTACATGAACGAGATTCGGCGGACGGAAAAGACGGAGGAGTCCGCTGAAAACCGCGTTCGCAATCTCACCGACCTGATGTCGAACCTGGACGGTGATCGGACCACCTGGGCCCTTTCCAAACGGCTGGAGAAATTCCTCGAAGACATCACGCTCGATCAGGACATGAAGGACGACAAGGAGCAGACGGGTGATCTGGTGACGCTGATCACGATGCACGCTTCGAAGGGTCTGGAGTTTCCACACGTGTTCATCGTCGGCGCGGAGGATGGTTTGTTGCCCCATTCAAGATCCAAGGTTGAGGGCACCACGGACGAGGAGCGGCGGCTGTTTTACGTGGCGATTACCCGGGCCCAGAAGACGCTGTCCATCAGCCACTGCGAATCGCGGCGCAAGTTTGGCGAGATGATTGGCTGCCATCCCTCGCCGTTCCTCAAGGAAATCCCGGAGGAATTGGTGGAAGACGGCGAAGCCAAGGGCAAGGAACCGGTGGAAGCCGGCACGGGCACGGATATGTTCGCCGCCATGCGAGCCGCGTTGGAATAATCAGTCCGTTTGTTGCATCAGTCGACGGACACCGAAACCGATCGTTTCCTCGATTGTGTCGTCCCAGCGCTGGGAGGGCATTCCGTAAACCATCATCGAAGTGTTGCCTTCGTATCCCCACCGCTTTGATGCCCGAGGTGGAATGTCTTCGATCAGAACGCGTCGTGACGGGATGTAGGCCATGACATCATTGCAATAACCGGCGACCCAGGTAGTGGGACCGTATTCGGCTTTGAAGCGCAGTGAATAGTCCACCACGACTTCGCCGCCCATGGTGATCCAACGCTGCCCGCCGATGTTCCAGGCCTGCAATGGAAACGGGTAGCTGGCGATAAACTCCTTGCCCGCTTCCTGCTCGCGAAGCAATCGCTGCGCCCAGCGGGCGCGATAGTTGGTGCCCTTGGCGAGCGGTTCCAATTCCTCCTTGGTCATGTGGGTGCCGAGCTTGAGATCGAGCAACTCCATGCCGGTTTTCAATTCCGGCTCCAGTTCGGCCGGGTTTTGCAAGAGCACTTCTTCCACCGCACTGGCCAGCATGCCTCCGTAGCGTCGGGCCAGATTGACTGTGCGACGGGGCAAGGGATTCTGATCCGCGCCGCAGCCGGAGAAGAACATGGCGACACAATCAGGATGACTCTCTTCCAGCGCGATCTGCGCGAAGCCGGCATAGTCACCACACCATTGCTGAAAGCTGAGCGTGGTGTTGTGACAGGCATAGCCAAAGATCAGCGCCTTCAGGTCACCCTTGGGTGAGCGCACGATCAACGTCGGCACTGTGTGGTCGACCGGTCCCTTGAGTTTGTTCTCTGCCCGCAGTCGGGGGACATCACCTTCAACGTTGTTCCGTCGGTTCACCGCAAATCGCGCGACGCCTTGTCCGGAGTAGAGCTTTGTCGGAGCGAGGGCCGCGAATGCATCAGTGACGGTGTCCGCGATGTTTTTCTCCAGCTTGACGGAGTATTCCTCGATGAGTTTCAGCTGCTTGTCATCGAGCGGATAGATGTCGTGCAAGGCACCGCGCAGCACCGGGCCGCAGTGCGTGTGCGAGCTGTGCAGCATGATCTGCGCGCGTTCCAGACCGTGATTCTTCTTCAGCTTCGCGCAGGTGTTGTCATAGATCGTACGGGACATGCCGAGGGTGTCGCTGGAGAGGATGATGCCGCGTTTGCCGTCGGCGTCTTCGATCGCCAACACCTTGATCCAAAGTGGATGCAATGCTCCGGTCGCCGGTTCCTTCCGGCCACCGTAGCCCGCCATCCACAGGGGTTTTTCCGGCGTGATCAGGCGGGTGGCAACACCGGCTTTCCAAGTCGCCGAGACAACGCTGGTCGTGTTGCAACAGGCGACTACCAAGAAACAGAGAAAGTGACGCATGCCGCGACGATCAGGTCGCGCACCGCACAGAGCAAGGGGTTTTGTCCTTGTGATCAGCTGGCCTCAGCGGGCGGTGTGGCTGATTCGGTGTCCCCGTCAGCTTCAGCCGGGTTCTGTTCACTCAATCGCTGCAGCTCGTCCTCAAGTGGTTTGAGGCGATTGCAGGCGTCGAGGCTGACGAGGATGTTTTCTACCACCGGCTCGTTTTCGGTGCTGGCGTTGCCTTCCTTGTCGACGGTCACCTTCACGTTGTTGATGGAGAGCACGTTGAGATTGTCGCAACGTTCGCATTGGAACAACGACGCCTGCCCGAACTGATCGTCGGCCTGGGGATCGATCTGCAATTCGTCTAGAGCTTGGTATCCTTCGGCTTCCAGACCCGTGCGCAGACTGTTGCCGTCGCTGATCAGTTTGAGCGGCATGTAGAGGCTGAATCTCTCGGCCCACTGTTGGCAATGCCCACAATACGGCAGGCTGACGAATTCCAGGTATTTCCTGCGGGTGAAAAAGAGGATGATACCAGCCTCCAGCAACCAGATCAGATAGAGCACGATTCCTTGCGGGGTGAAACTGAAGATGGACCAACCACCCTCCGCGGCGATCTCCTTCATGATCGAGGCCACGTGACCGGGGTGCCAAACGATCGCTTCCCAATTGCTGGCATAGAATATCCAACCAATCCAGGCGGTGTAAGCTCCGACGATACCAATCCCAACGGTGAGCAGGGTCCCAAGCACTTGGCTTGGGAACTTCATCGATTCGGCAACCTTGCCCATGGTGATGCCGAGTACGGTTCCGTAGCCCCAGGTGATAAGTGCGTTGATGTAGATGAACGGACAGAGCCCGGTGGCAATGCCGTAGATGATTCCCAGTACGAGTGATGTGATCAGTCCCGATGGAACCAGAATGATCAGACTTCCAATGCCTACGTTATCTGGTGCCTGATAATAGCGACTACGGTTCATAGTTCTCCTCCGTGTTGTTGCCTTCAGATCTGCGGACCTCCCCGCGCGATACGTGAATAGTGCTGGAATCGAAATGCCATCTTTATGTGGCTTGAAAAGCGGGGTCTGTCCGGTTGCAATTTGCCGACTTGGGTCATCGATCGTATAACCGAGCCGATTTGATTCAGCCGGGTTGAAGAGTGGTTCCCCGACTATGAATTATGGCTGATGAGCAAATGATATCCAAAGAGCAGCTGTTTGGCTGGTTGAGTCGGCATCGGGAGTTGATCGTCGTGGTGTTGACTTCGGCGGTGGGCCTGATCGCCATGCAGTATTACGTGAAGAGCGGAGTATTCGGGAGCCAGATCGGCGGCCTTGTCGGGAACACCGGTTGGTCGACTGAGCTCTCCCGCTTGGTGCGATGGGCGGTTGGTTGCGTTGTTTTCTATCTGATTGTTCCGTCGATTGTGCTGTTGCTCGCCGGCAGATCGCCCCGGAAGTATGGGCTGAATTTGGAAGGTCTTACGCGGCATTGGCGGACCTACGCGATGTTGTTCATTCCGGTCGGGTTGGGGGTGGCGCTGGCGTCCGGTATGCCGAAATTCCAGTCCAGCTACCCGTTCCTTCACAATCCGGTGGATTGGCGGGAACTGTTGATCTGGGAGTTGTGCTATCTGGCCCAGTTTGTTGCGCTCGAGTTCTTCTTTCGCGGATTCATGGTGCATGGCTTGCGGCCTCATGTGGGATCGACCGCGGCAGTTATGATCATGTTGCTGCCGTACGTGATGATTCATTTTGGCAAGCCGCTGTTGGAGACTTGTGGCGCCCTGATTGCCGGTGCGGTTTTGGGATTTCTGTCACTGCGGACAGGTAGCATTGCGGGCGGGGCGATCTTGCATGTGACGGTGGCGGTGGAGATGGATCTGCTGGCCCTGTTCCGCAAGGATTGGTTCTGAGGGCGGAGGAGTGCTTGCACTTTTGGCGGCGAGTGGAAAGACTGACCGCACATGTCACTTGCCGATCATCGCGCAGCCATTGACCGGTTGGACCGGGAGATTATCAAGCTGCTCAACGAACGCACCGAGCATGCCTGTGCCATCGGGGAGCACAAGCTGCAGCACGGGCAGGAGATCTACGCGCCACATCGCGAACAGGCGGTGCTCAAGCGCATCTGTAAGCTCAATGAGGGCCCGATTCGCGATTCTGCCATGCGGGCGATCTACCGCGAGATCATGTCCAGCTCGCTGTCGCTGGAGAAGACGATGAAGATCGCTTATCTAGGCCCGGAGGCGACCTTCACCAATCAGGCGGCGATCCAGCGTTTTGGCTCAAGTCTCGAATATTCGCCCCAAAAGACGATTTCGGATGTGTTCGCGGAAGTGGAGAAACACTGTGCCGATTACGGAGTGGTGCCGATCGAGAATTCCACCGAAGGGGTCGTGAATCACACGCTCGACATGTTCGTCGACAGCGAACTCAAGGTGGTCGCCCAGATCCAGCTGCCGATCTCTCACAACCTGCTCAGCAAGGTTCCGCGCAAGCAGATCAAGAAGCTCTACGTGCATCCGCAGACGCTGGCCCAATGCCGGCTTTGGATTCAGAAATTTCTGCCCGAGGCCGAAATCGTTGAGACCTCGTCCAACGCTCGCTCCACCCAGATGGCCAAACGCAGCCGGACGGCGGCGGCCATTGCCGGTGTGCTTTGCTCGGAGAAATACAAGTTGCCAATCATCGAACACGACGTGCAGGACAATGCGACGAACACGACCCGTTTTCTGGTCCTCGGTCGAGAGTGCAGTCCTTCCACCGGCAACGATCGCACGAGCATCATGTTCAGCATCGCGGACAAGGTCGGTGCCTTGCACGACGCGTTGGCGACATTGCGGACGCAGAAGATCAACATGACCAAGATCGAATCCCGGCCGAGCAAACGCCGGGCGTGGCACTACTTCTTTTTTGTCGATCTGGACGGTCACGCCGAGGACAAGAAGATCGAAAAGGCGATTGCGCGGCTGGAGAAGCAATGCGCGTTCGTGAAGATCCTCGGCAGCTATCCCAATTCCGAATAGGCGGTCCACTTTTCCGTGAGCCACACCGAATACGCCAAGAGCATCTTCGACATCGAACTGGCGGGTCTCCGCGCGGTGCGGCGTCTGCTGGACAGGTCCTTTGATGCCGCCGTGAAGGAAATCCTTCGTTGCCTGAAGAACCGCGGAAAAATCGTGGTGGTCGGTATCGGCAAGTCCGGCAACGTAGGACAGAAAATCGCCGCCACCCTAACCAGTACCGGTTCTACGAGCGTCGTGCTCAGCAGTGTGGATGCTCTGCACGGTGATGTGGGAATCGTGAATGATGGGGATGTCGTGCTGGCCTTGAGCTATTCGGGTGAATCCGATGAGATGGTCAACCTGATGCCGGCCCTGAAACGATTCTCGGTGCGTGTCATCAGTATTACGGGTGATCCGAATTCGACGATCGGACAACACAGCGACGTGGCCCTGAACGTGAAGGTGCCGAAAGAGGCCTGCCCGTTCAATCTGGCTCCAACCACCAGCACGACCGCGATGCTGGTGATGGGGGATGCCTTGGCCATGGCCGTGCTGAAAGCGCGTGGTTTCACTGAAAAAGATTTTGCGCGTTATCATCCGGCCGGTTCGATCGGGCGGGCACTTCTCTTGAAGGTGAAGGATGTGATGCGCACAGGGGACCGCAATCCGGTGGCTTTGCAGACGCTTTCTGTGAAAGCCGGTCTGATGATCATGACCCAGGCGCGAGCCGGTTGCGTGAGTGTGACCAACAAGGCCGGAAAGCTGATCGGCGTTTTTACCGACGGCGATCTGCGTCGCCTGATCAGCGAAGGGGAAGGTTCGCTCTCCCGGCAACTAAAGTCGGTGATGACGAAGGATCCCAGCTCGATTTCACACGACGCCTTGGCGGCGGAGGCGCTGCGGGAATTCAGCGAGCGGAACATTGACGACCTGATCGTGGTCAATGGGCGCAAGGAACCGGTCGGGTTGGTGGATCTGCAGGATCTGCCGAAGTTGAAGCTGACCTAGTCCACGCGTCCACGTGCGCCCAGGACTGAAGTGATCTCTGTCAGTACGGTATTTTCTTCCTCGCTGACCTTGTCGCCGAATCCGAGAAAGCCACCGGATGCTTCGGCGATTTTACGTCCCAGGTCGACCAGCTCGTTCTTGAAATCGCGGGCCTCGTTCTCCGGGTAGTTGAGTGCCAGCGTATCACGAATGGATTCCAGGGCTTCGCGAGACCGAAAGTCGGGTGAGGCCAGATACCCGAAATACATATTCAGCTTGGGCAACATCGCGGTGACGGCGCGGCGAAACAATTCGGAGGTGAAGTCATGGTAGTCATCCATCATCTCTTGAAACTCGATCCACTCGTGGTCATCGACGTCGCCATCGGCGGCGGCAACCATGTAGTAGATGATCGCGGGTGACTGAATGAGGATTTCTTCGAGATCGCTTTCGTTGCTGCGCGACCGCGTGCCGGCGAACGAGACTTTGCCTTCCGACACGGCACCGCCGGTGATTTGTTTGGCGAGCTGTTGGAACTTCGCGAAGATCGACTCCTCATCGCCCTTCTCGTAGGCGAGGCGCACCCAGTTGATCGGCATGGCCTGGACGTTTACGTCACCCACCTGCTTGAGGTGTACGCCAAATTGCTCATCCTCCGACCAGTGGCCGCCCAGATTGCGGCGGATGGTTTCGCCCAAGTACATGGCATAACCGGTGACGGTGGAATCGGGAGGTGCGTTGCCGGGCTCGTTTGCGGCGATGAACTTGTCGAGGCGTTCGAGGCTGTCCGGAGAGAAATCGAGCTGGACCCCATGCATCTCGCCGCACACCTGCGCCTGCTCCTCTGCCATGCGGGAAATCTGCTTCGCATAATCGTTGTCGTTCATGGCTGGTTCGAAAATATCAGGATGATTCGCGGGAAACCAGTCGTAAGACAGGCTATTGATTTTGTCGATTTCGAACGTGATGCTTTCGCTTGGCCCGTCCGTGATGGATCGGGGCATGGTGATTTGCATGAGAAAGCTGGCTTTGATTCTTTTGTTTTGTGCGTGGAACACATCGGTGTCCGGCGCGGCGTTGCAGGTGGCCCATTCGGGCGAAGGAAAATTCAGATCGATTCAGTCGGCGATCGACGCGGCGGCTCCCGGGGCAACCATCGAGATCGAGGCGGGTACCTGGCGGGAGAATATTTCGATTCGCAAAGCCGTTGCCCTCAAGGGTGCCGGATGGGACCGGACGATTGTCGAACTGCCGGGGAACACCGAACCGACCTTGGAGGCGTTCTGGGATCGGTTGATCAAGGATCTGGAAGCGATGAAACCCGGAGAGCGGCAGCAGCAGTTGAGGCAGCGACTGCGACAGCCCGACAATCAACCTCTGAAGATTGCCAATGCCAAAGACGTTTCCGTGTCAGACATCGGCTTTCATTGGGCGGGTCCCAAGAGCATCAATCCGCACGTCATCCAACAGCTGGTCGAGATCACGAACGCGATCGCGCGGCTCGAACGGGTGGCCATCGTCGGTTCGGTGGAGGATGGCATGTTGGTGCATGGCGAAAGTGATGTCGAAGTGCGTGGCAGCCTGGTGGCCGGCAACTGGGGTCGGGGCATTCAGGTCCAAGGCGGTCGGTTCCGGCTTGTGGATTCCGACATTCGACACAACTACAAATATCACGTTTCCATTTTCCACGGTGTCACGTTTGCGCGGGTCGAGAGGTGTCGTCTGTACGGCTCCGCCTTCTTCGGTTTCCGGGCGGCCGGTCCGAACACGGTGATCAGTGGCAACGCTGTCTACGACACCGCACGAACTGCCTTTTATCTCGGGCGAACCAGCATGACCGTCAGCAACAATCTGTTTTTGAACCATGCCTTTGGCGGCGCGCAGGCATGGGATGGAAACCGTGATCAGTTCGTGAACAACACTTTCGTGAACACGGGACGCTACGGTTTCACCAGCATTGGCACAGCCAAGCCCATTCTCCGGCGCAACATCTTCTGGGGGCATGATACGGCTCTGCAATCCAGTGTGTCCGGCGCATTGCCGCCGGACAAACAGAGGCCCGGTGACTTCGAACTGGATGGGAATCTCTTCTCCAGCAATCGGACCAACTGGTCCCGTCTGCGACCTGATCAAGGTGGCAAACCGGAAATGGTTTCAGTGGACGACGGCTTCGGTTCCGTGTTCTTCGATCCGGGTTTCCGTGATCCGGTTGGCCGGGATTATTCGTTGCGGCCCGACAGTCAGGCACGTGCAGCGGGCATTGGGGCATCCGATCCACCCACGTTGAAATCACCGTTTCCTCTGACCGAGCACGAGCAGGCGATCATTCCGACAACCGGCTCTTGGGATTTCAAACATTGGCGCAAACCACCTGATCCTGATCTCCGTTCGATTCGTACCCGAATCGCTGCAGTGATGAGCGGTAAACCTTCCCCCGGCAAACGGAATGACGTCACTTATGCCCAGGCCTTTGAGGATCTCTACCTGGTCCTCCGCACGAACTATCCCAATTTCAAAATCAAAGGAATCGACTGGAACGCGGTCGGTCGGGAATTGGGTCCGCGTGGGGCCAAGGTGAAGAACGACGAGGAGTTCGGCCGCTTGTGCCAGGAACTGGTCGCGCGCCTGGAAGACAGTCACGCCTATGTGGGCAAGGGTCTGATCAGTCCGCCCGCGCCGCCCTTCCCGCGATGGGATGCCGGTTTTGCCTGTCTGTTGGACAAGCACGGAGATGTGGTCATCTATGACATCGCCCCGATCAGTTCGGCGGCGGAAAAGGGTCTGAAGGTCGGTATGACGATCGATTCGATCAATGGGAAGCCCGTCCACGAGGCAATCGCCGACACCATGAAGGTGTTGAAACGCCACGTGGGGTATTCCAGCGAACAGTATCTGAAATACCACGCCGTGCGTTGGTTTCCGCGTCAGCCCATTCAGAAGTTTCCGCTGAAGGTCGTTGCGGCCGATCACGATGGAAACCGGAAGCTGTTTCCATTGGAAGCGACCAGTGATGTGCGCTATCTGCGGCGTCGACCGATTCCCACTCCGGGCATCAGCGAAAATGCGAACGTCTCGTGGACCATGCTGCCGGGCGACATCGGTTTGATCTACGTGCGCCGAATCAAGGGTGATTTGATCCCGAAGCTGGATGCCGCGGTGTCAGATCTCGCGGTTGCCAAGGGTCTGATCATTGATGTACGAGGAAACAGTGGCGGCGGATTCGACAGTGTCCGCGCACACGTGAATTTTGCGCCCGATCTGAGCCGGGATCCGGAAAGGCCACGTTTCCTCGGTCCGTTGGCAGTGCTGATCGATTCGCGCTGCATCAGTGCCGGCGAAGGCTGGGCCTCCTGGTTTCTCGCCAATCAACGGGCCAAGTTCTACGGCTCGGCCACGGCCGGTGCGTCGGCGCGCAAGACAACCTACGAACTGAAGAACAAACTCTTCAAGGTCACCTTCCCGGTGAAACCGTACAAGGGTTATCTCGACCGGATCATTGAACGACGGGGACTCGAGCCGCATCAGATGGTCAGGCTGAGTGCTGCCGATGTACAAAAAAGGCGCGACTCCGTGATGGAAGCCGCGCGCGAGGATTTGTTGAAATCGGTGAAGTAGCTTACTTCACGGTGATCGTGATCTTCTTGGACATCACCGGCGGGTTGTGCGGCACGTGCTTCCAATCACCCAAGACGAGTTGCAACGTATGCTTGCCAGGTTTGAGTTCAAGAATGGTTTCGGTCTGCCCCTTGCCAAAGTGCTTGATGGTCTCAGGCTTGTCGGCCGGCAACGGCTGGTTCATGGATGGGAGCTTGTCGACATCCACCAAAAGATGGTGATGGCCGGTGTTCGGGAGCGGAACGCCACTGGCCGTGAGGCCGGCAGGACAGACGCCCATTCCGGAAAGACCGAAGATGACCTTGAACTTCTTCTTCACGGTCTTGCCGTCCTTGACGCCCACGATGTAGGCCTTGGCACCTTTGGGAGATTTGTTGCGGACCACTTTTTCCCCATCCTCGGCATTTGCCGAACAGATCAGTACGAAGGCCGAGAGGAGTGCGAGTGCGTAAGTAGTGAGTTTTTTCATTTGTAGGGTCGGAGTGTGTTTAGGTAGACGATTGGGTTGCGCGAAAGTGTGGCAGTAAACGTTGTCACGGCAACCGATTTTTTTATATGACCGGCCCACTTTCGATTGCCGGTGGGCTTTTTATATTCATGTCATCGTCAGCCATAGAATTCGTCTCCGGTTTGCGCAAGCAGTTCGTGCAACGCAGGTGTTCTGAGAACGCCGGTCACATGAAGGCCTATCTGCGTGACCAATTTGAATTCTATGGGATCAAATCCCCGGAGCGCCGCAATTGCGTTCGAGAGCACCTGTCAGAACGCGAATTGCCTGAGCTGGCTCAGCTGAAGAGTGTCGTCCGACTCATGTGGGGCGAGTCTTATCGCGAAATGCAGCACACCGGTATGGAACTGCTTCACTGCCGCGCCAAGGAGTTGACCCTCGATGAACTTCCCTTGCTCGAACACATGGTCGACAACAAGTCTTGGTGGGATACCGTGGATTTCATCGCCTACAAGCTGATTGGCCGGTTGCTGTCGCAGAAAATCGACCAACAGGCCGAAATCGCCCGCCGCTATGCGAACAGCGACAAACTTTGGCTGATTCGCGTCAGCATCATTTTTCAGCTGCTGCGCAAGCAACAGACCGACACGAGATTGTTGGCCGAATCGATCCGCCAACACCGCACCCATTCCGACTTTTTCATCCGCAAGGCGATCGGCTGGGCGCTGCGTGATTACGCCAGGACAGATCCGGCCTGGGTGAGGGAATTCGTGGCGCAAACCCCGCTGTCCCCATTGAGCAAACGCGAAGCTCTGAAACACATCGTGGCGGTCTGATTTCGCGGTAAATCAACGCAACTCCTCCTCCAATGTCGTCGCCGCGGACGGGAGTCCGCGACGTTTCTGCAACGCCGTAACTCAGAATTGGAAACGGCACGGCCCAACTACCAGCGGGCACTGACCTGCTCGATCCAGTTGCGCGCGATGATTTCGTGCCCCTGCGGCAACGGATGGACACCATCCCAAATCCATTGTTCCGGACTCACGGCTTTCGCGGCCCGATCGAAGATCTCCTGCGTTCGGATGTGCACGGCGTCAAACTCTTTCGCCAGTCGCGCAACAATCTGTCCCTGTCGGTCCGTTTCCCCACGCCAATGCCGCCATGCCTCGTCCGGCTTCAGGCGACCGGAGCGCAGCACGAACGGATCCAGCAAAACGATCCGCAGTTTGGAATTCGCCTTCCGACTCCGGGAAAGAAGGTCGCGATAGTCCATCTCCCATTGTTTCAACGATACCGGTTGGCCTTTTCCCCGACTGACGTCGTTGACTCCGATCAACACCGTGAGCACATCCGGGTTCATCCCGATTGCATCCGTCTCCCATCTCGCTTTGAGATCGCTGACCCGATTCCCACTCTTGCCGCGGTTGAAGAATTCCAATTTTGCCTCCGGCATATCCACTCCCAACCGAGAGGCGATCAGGTAGACGAAACTGTGTCCGAGATAATGATTTCGATCGTTCTCATTGCGTCCCCATTTCATGTCCGTGATCGAGTCGCCGATGAATACCAGACGCGACCCGTGGGGTATCGTCGGCTTGCGATAGACATATCCTGCCGGCTTGGACGGTTCGATGCGTCGATAGGGGCTGGAAACCGTCAGCGGCAAATTGTTTTCGGTATGCGTGTGCACGGATACGAAATCCAATCGCTTCGGTTCCGCCTCGAGTCGGACGGTAACAACAAATTCACCTTTTCCAACCCGCTTCAAAGCCACCGAATCCCACTTGTCGAATTCAAATGGCAGCGTATACGGCTCGCTGCGATCGACATTCCACCACAGCTCATTCTTCTGCGGTTCAGTACCATCGGGAAACGCGACCGAAACATCGAGCATCCGCGTCGACTCGCTCCAGGTCCCGTTGATGACCGGCGATTTGATCATCTTCCGGTGATCAAAGAAATGATGTCGGGCGAAACTCAAAAAATTGTCCTGCACCTCTTTCATCAGCGGAACGCGACGCGTGTAGCCTGCGTCCTTCGGACCGCCATGTTGCCCACCGGGGATGATGCAGATGGGAAAATCAGGGAAGCGCTCGCCCAATTGAAGTAGGGCCGGGGTGACGCTGTCGTTGCAGCCGACATTATAGAAGATTTCCAAACCGCGACTTTGCAGTTTCGGCAGAAACCCGGTGATTCGAGAGGCGTTCCACACTGTGTCGTTCACCTGCGCAATATCGGCATCGGACCAACCCGCAGCGCGAGCCTGATCAACCCCAAGTCGCACCGCGCTTCTACGACCGGCGCGATCTTGGAGCGCCTTCTTTGCGGTATCGGGCAAATCCAGTTTGCCGGCAGCCAGATCGGCGAAGAATTGTTCATCAATCTTCGCCAGATGTTCCGGCGCCGTGCCCAGCACGTGAACCGGAGAACCCGGATCTCCCATCGGCGGAGCCACCACCGGCATGATTGCCGTGAATCGATCGTCGTGAATCCCCGCCAAGGCCGCTGCCACTCCACGCTTCGATCCACCCGTCGTCAGCACCTTCTCCGGCTGAAACACCTTCGGTTCCGTCAACGCCGCCGTCAACGCCCGCATCTGGCTCATGCCCCAGATCCACCCGGCCGTGTAGCGCGGATCTTTGGTCTTCAACATCTGCTCCCGCATACCGAGGTGAAGTTTCCCCTGCGGCTCCATGGCATCGATTGTCCCCATCCCGATCAACACGATCCCGACTCCGTGCTCCTTCAGTAGTGTCAACTGACCACGCGAAGGCGGTGTCGCGCGATTGGCCAGTGACTGATTGGCCACGACGATTTTCGTGCAGACCATTCCATTTGCCGGAGCATTCAGCGTCACCGCCAGCCGGACTTTCTGCCCTGCCCACCATTCGCAGACGGTGATCTCAATCAACTTCTGCCGGATCGATTTGTCCTTCGCATAGACCTGCCAGTCCTGAAGGACTTTGACCTCCAAGGTCTGGGTGTTGCGGATGGCACCCAAATCAAATATCGGCGCCGCGATCACCGAACCCGACACGAATAGAAAGGCAAAGATGCGTTGGAACATGTCGCCGTTGTAGCTCCCATCGTGAACAAGGTCAAAGAACCGTCGGACGGACATTCCTGTCCGTCTGTTTTGGCCGTCATCAGCCCTGGCAAGTTTGCGCATCCAACTCGACGGACTGGAATGTCCGTCCTACCGGCAATCGGTATGTTTGACCTCAGGCAATCAACTCGTTGATCACCTGGCCGCCAAATTGGCTGAGCTGTTTGAAGCGGCCGGCGTGGTAGAAGGTGAGTTTGTTGTCATCCAGACCCAGGAGATTCAGCAGCGTGCAATGGACGTCGCGGATGTGGTGGATGTTTTCGACGGCTTCGCGGCCGATTTCGTCGGTGTTGCCGATGGTGTGGCCGCCCTTCGTTCCGCCGCCGGCGAAGAACATGGCCATGGCTTTGGCGTTGTGGTCGCGACCGTAGCTCTTGCCGCCGCCGCGTTGACCGTTGTCGGGAGTGCGGCCGAACTCACCGCAAAAGACAATGAGCGTGTCGTCGAGCAGACCGCGTTCCTTCAGATCGTTGATCAGGCCGGCAATGGGTTTGTCGACGGAGGCGATCAAATTGCCATGGGCGCGTTCGATGTAGTCGTGGCTGTCCCAGTTGCCGGCGTAGGCCTGAACGAAGCGAACGCCTTTCTCGACGAGACGACGGGCCAGGAGGCATTTGCGACCGAAGGCATCTGAGCGGCCTTCACCGATGCCGTAGGCTGCCAGTGTCTTGGGGTTCTCGCCTTTCAGATCCAGCACTTCGGGGACCTCGGCCTGCATACGGTAAGCCAGTTCGTAGGACTTCATCCGAGCCTCGAGTTCACTCCGTCCCGTCCGTTGCTCCAGGTGCTTCTGGTTGAGCGCAGCGAGGAGATCAAGGTTCTCGCGCTGGCGTTTCTTACTGACGCCGGCGGGTGGATTCAGGTCCAAGATCGGACTGCCCTCCGGCCGCAGTGGCGTTCCTTGGAACTGGGCGGGAAGATAGCCGTTGGACCAGTTGGCCGCGCCGCCTTGCGGATAGCTGGTGCGGGGCAATACGACGAATCCGGGTAGGTTCTCGTTCGCGGTACCGAGACCATAGGTGACCCAGGCACCGACACCGGGATCACCGCCGAAGCGGTTGCCGGTGTTGACGTGGTAGCAGGCGGTCGGGTGATTGACGGACTCGACCTGGCAGCCGCGGAAGAAGCACATGTCGTCGACATGGTTTTTCAGGTGTTTGAATTCGGCCGAGATATCCGTGCCGTTCTGGCCGGCTTTGATGAACTCGAAGGGACTTCTGACGAAGTACCGTTTGCCGGAAGACATCGCGCTCTCCATTTCACCCTTGCGGGTGAATTCCTGGAGGTGGCGTTTGGTCAGTTCGGGCTTCGGGTCAAAAGTGTCGATGTGCGAGGGCCCTCCTTCCATGAAGAGAAAAATACATCGCTTGGCCTTTGCTAAGGATGAAGGCTTAAGGCTTGAGGCTGAACGTTCTTCGGCCTGCAACATCGAAGAAAAAGCGACCGACCCAAGAGTCGTGCCCAGCCCATAGAGAAAATCACGCCTGCGAAGGCTTAAGGTTGAAGGATTAAAGTTCAAGTCATCCATGCGTTGTATTCCGTTTTTTGGGAGCCGAATCTCTCGTCTTTCAGCCTTCCGCCTTAGTTCTCGTTGTCCTTCGTGTTTTTGATGCAGGTGGTGAGTATTTTACCAAGCTCGTCGATTTCGTTCATCAGGCTCTCAAGTTTCGAGGCTTTGACTATTTCTGATTCGCCGAGCAGCTCCAACCAATATGCCGTTTCCTCGAGTTCCTGTTGTCCGCCGCCAAGCTTGCTGACAAATTCTGCAGTCGATCTTGCCCTTGTTCCTTCACGGTAGTGCGCACCGACCGATGTCCCGGACCGAAGCGCTTGTTTTCCCAGCACTTGCGCCTCAGTCGTCTTTGGCAGAGCAACGTAGAGCTTGATGATTCGAAGCGCGAATCGTTTGGTGCGTGACCGGAGGTCTTCCATTTTCAGCCTTATGCCTTCTTCCTTACGCCTTAGTTAGTCCAGGTAGGCAAATTCGTTTGAGTTGAAGAGGACGAGGCAGACTTGTGCAAAGCCTCTGGTGCGGGCATCGACCTGGTTTGGTTGCAGGTCGGGTTTGTATTTCTCGTAAGCAGGCATGTGCTCGATGAAATCGTAGGGTTCGCCGGTCTTCTCGGCCATCACCGTGCGCTTGGCAGTGCTGGCGTAACGCTTGGGTTGGTAGGTCTTGTTTTCTTCCTCCGCCGTCGCCTGCTGCCAATGTCGGAGGCAGATCTTCAGTTCGGAAGCGGTGGGATGGCGGCCGAGCGTGAGTTCGAAGGCCCAGTGAACGGAGTGCTGATCGTTCTTCGTGAGCTTCAGGACACGGGCGGCGAGGGCGAGCGCACGATCGTTGACTTCCTCGGCGTTCAACAAGGTCAGGGCTTGCGGAGCGACGGTGGAGGTTTCGCGCAATTCGCAAGACTTGTCCGGACCGGGTTGGTTGAAGGCTTCCATGAACGGATCGCGCAGGCCGCGGATCTTCTCGGCGTAGACGGTGCGACGGTTGCGTTGGGCGGGCAAGGGGTCGGGTTCGTAGACCGATGCGGTGCCGCCCATGATCTGCCGGGGCTGCAGGGCAACTTCCATGTTGATGTCCGGACGACAGGGAATACCGCCGACCATGCGATTGAGTTCACCGCTGGCAGCGAGCATGGCATCGCGGATCTCTTCGGCGGCCAGGCGACGCGGTTGGAAGGTCGCATAGAACTCGCCCTTGGGATCCTTCTCAGCCAAGGCGTCGGCATTCGGATGCCGTGAACTCCGGCGGTAGGTTGCGGAAGAAACAATCAGTCCGTTCAGCTTCTTGACGGACCAATTGTTTTCCATGAACCAGTTGGCCAGATAGTCGAGCAGCTCGGGATGCGTGGGCAACTTGCCGGTGGCACCGAAGTTGTTGGGATTGCCCGCGAGGCCTTTGCCGAAGTGCCAGGCCCAAACGCGATTGACCATCACGCGGGCGGTCAACGGGTTCTGCTTGTCGCTGATCCACTGAGCCAGCCCGAGGCGACGTTTGCCACGCAGGGAGGGGAATTGCGGCTCTTTCATGCCGCCCATTTTTGTGGCGGCGCTCAGCGGTCCTGGCGCGACCTCTTCGCCACGGCTGTAGACGTCGCCGCCATTGAAGATGACATCCTTCTCCAAATAGCCATTGGCCCATGGTTTCTTGGGCAATCGGATACGACCACCCACACTGCGACGTTCGATGGTATTGCCGGAATGAACGGCGAAGGCGATCGGCCTTACCTTGTCGTATTCCCAAGTGTGACGGCTGATGTTCTTGCCCATGCGCGCCAGCGAAGCTTCGTCACCGGGATCGAGACCGTTGTCGCCGACCTTGGCTTTGCCGGACTCCTGCTTCCGGTTCTTCTTCACCTTCGCGTTCAGTTCATTGCGCTGCCTCTGGTAGGCTTGGACCTTCGCTTGGGTCCAGTCGTTGGCAACGTTGAACCAGGCCTTGTTCTCGCGTTCCAGAAAGGGAACATCCGGCTCCGCAAACTGCGTCGTCGAGAAGACGGCCATCATGCTGTAGTAGTCGCGGGTGGGGATGGGGTCAAACTTGTGGTCGTGACACTTCGCGCATTGGAGGGCGTGGCCAAGAAAAGTCTGACCGACGGAATCGGTGACGTCATCCAACCATTGCCCACGGGTGACGCGGAAGACACTCATCCCGGTCTGTTCCCAAGGGCCCATGCGGAGGAAACCGGTGGCAATGAGTTTCTCAGGATCCTTGAAGTCGATCTCATCTCCCGCCAATTGCTCGCGGACAAATTGGTCATAGGGTTTGTCGTCATTGAAGGCACGGATGACGTAGTCACGATAGCGCCAGGCGTTGGGTCGTGTGTAGTCGTTCGCAAATCCGGCGCTGTCGGCGTACCGCGCAACATCGAGCCAATGGCGACCGAAGTGTTCACCGTAGTGTTTCGAAGACATCAGTCGTTTGGCGTAATCGAGCGTGGCCTCTTTTACGTCTTGCTTGCACGCGGCCTCGAATTCACGGGCGGCCTTCGGATGCGGAGGCAAGCCCGTGAGTCCAAAGCTCAACCGCCGCGCGAGTTCACGGGGAGCGGCAGTTGGCGCGCCCTTGAGTCCCGTTTTCCAAAGACGATTTTCGACGAACCAATCAAGCGGGTTGAATCCGGGCGGAACGATCTCCTGCTTCAGCGGTTGCCATCCCCACAGGTGCTCTTTCTTGTAGCGCCGGCTCGTCCAATCTTCGCTGAGGCCGCCAGAAGTCGCCACGACCACACCGTCGGCATACTTCTCTTGAATCTCGGCCACTCGGGCGTCATCCGGCCACGGCGCACCGGCGTTGATCCATTCGCGCACCCACCAGGTCTGTTCCTCGGTCAACTTGTCCGCCTCCTTGGGCGGCATTTCGAAATCCTCCTCCGTGCGGGCGACCATCTTGTATAGGAAACTCTCTTCGCCCTTGCCGGGGGTCACCGCCATATTTCCGAATTCGTCGCCACCGACGAGCACGGATGAACGGGTCCGCATGTCGAAGCCGCTCTTGATCTTCTTGGGATCCTTGCCGTGACAGGCCAGACACTTCTCGTTGAAGAGTGGCTTCAGCTTGAGGGCGAACAGTTTCTCGCCCGCGGTCGGTTCGGCGGCTCGGGCACTGGCCATCAAACCGATGAGTCCAAGACCCAGGAAAATCTGTCGGAGCGTTCTGTGCATCTTCATACGTTCTGCAGCGGCCAGTGAGTCATTCGACATGTTTGGCACGGTTTAACTTCGTTGTAAATTGTCCAGAAACCTAACACTTCTGCGCGGCCCCGTCTTGCATTGGGTAAGCACTGCTGTGTAAAAAAGCCGCATGGCACACACGGAGGGAAAAGCGGCTTTTTTTGATTCACTGGCTGCGGACGACCAGTTGTTGGCCTTGTTTGACCTGATTCCCGAGGTGTCCTTTTTCGTAAAAGACCGGGAAGGAAGGTTCATGTCTCTCAGCCTCCACAAACATGAACACTGCGGGGTAAAGACCGAGGCCGACGCCATCGGCAAGACCGACCACGACTTCTTCTCCAAACCCCGGGCCGACGCCTATCGGGCCGATGACCTTGCCGTCATGGAATCAGGCACTCCCCTCATCAATCGCGTCGAGGCCTCGCCGGAGGTATTCGATTCCCCGCGCCTGGTGGCCACCAGCAAGATTCCGCTGCGAGATCGGAAGGGCAGGATCATTGGCATCGCCGGCTTCTCGCGTCCCTTGGATGAAATCAGCGGCGACACCGATCTCAGCCGCAGGTTTGAAAAGGTGATCGGGCACATTCATAGGAATTATTGCGATCCCATTGCTTCGAAGGAACTGGCGAGAATTGCGGGACTGTCGGTCAGCCAGTTCGAACGGCGATTCGGCGACGCATTTGGTGTTTCACCACGCCAATACCTGCTACGCATCCGCATTGAAGCCGCTGCCCGTCTCCTGGCCAGTACGGAAAAGACGGTGTCCGAAATTGCCATCGCCTGCGGATTTCACGATCACGCCCACTTCAGCAAGAGCTTTCGCAAGATGATGCATGCCTCGCCCACCCGCTATCGTGCGGCGAATCGGCTTCAGATTGAGAGTTAGACCGGTTGCCAAAAGTGGTTGCGGCAAGGCGCGAGGAAGGAGCGGAGCGAGCTAGCTCCAGCCCACATGTTTCAATCCCGATTCCCGCAAGGACTTTTGGCAATCGGTCTCGACGGAGGGAAATGAGAGACTCCCGGCGAGGGGTACCTCAAAGGGAAGGCTTTGGCTCAGTCCGTGGGATAGAACCAGCCACGCACACCGATCGCGCCGACCACGACACCCAAGAAGGTCAGGGCCATGCTTCCCTCGCTATGATTGACAAATGCGGCCGCGATAAAGACGGCACATGCGGAGGCGATGATGATGGCTGCGCCGATGTTTCTCATGGTTGGTTGGGAAGATTCGCAGAAGGCCTGTTTCTACCCAAGGATTTCCTTGATCACGTGAGCCTCTTCGACCCCGGTCAACCGTTGGTCGAGGCCTTGGAAGCGGTAGGAGAGACGTTCATGATTGATGCCGAACTGGTTCAGGATCGTGGCATTGAGGTCGCGGATATGGACGGGGTCTTGGACGATGTTGTAGCCGTAGTCATCCGTTTCGCCGTAGGTCGTGCCACCTTTGATTCCACCGCCCGCCATCCAACCGGTGAAGCAGCGGGGGTGATGGTCGCGACCATAGTTCTCGCGGGTCAGTTTGCCCTGACAGTAAATCG
>Ga0055584_100001667_pt1 | contig 21725 bp, 21 predicted proteins | sample OSDHelmetaG_FD_58716 | JGI IMG/M metagenome (GOLD analysis project Ga0055584, IMG submission 58716) | Pelagic marine sediment microbial communities from the LTER site Helgoland, North Sea, for post-phytoplankton bloom and carbon turnover... | ecosystem: Environmental > Aquatic > Marine >...
GTTTCGGTCTGTGCCATCAGGTTTTGGGAAAAGGCAAGAAGCAGCAGACTCGCGAGAGTCGACAGGGTATGGTGCATTAGTCAATAGGGTGAGGTCTACGACAGGAACGTCCTTCGCCAAGGCTAAGAAGGGCCTTCGTCAGGGTTCAGTTCTCCCTTGGCGGCACAGGAATTGGAGTGAATCCACCGTCTGGCACGTGGAGCATTTCTTCACAGTCCGTGAATGGACAAGACATCTCCATCCCAAATTGATCAGGAGTCGCAGAAAGCTTTCTCTTGCAGGAAGGGCAGACAAATTTCACCTCGTCGGTAGGCAATTTGATGTTGTCAGGAGTCGGGAAGAACAATGGGGGGCATTCGAATCGAAGGGGCATAAGCGGGAAAGTTTGAGTTCTCTTCCTATACTTCCATCCCGCGCTCTCTGCACCGGAAAAGTTGATCTCCGCAACGATCACGCGTAGGAAAGAGATCATGGAAAAACTCACCATCGAAGCCTATTGCGGCGGCCTGTTTCAAACCAACGGATTCCTCGTCCAATATGGCGAGAAAAACTGGCTTTTCGACGCCCCAGAGGGAGTGGCTGACTGGTTGACCGAAAAAGAGCTGACCGCAGACGGATTAATCCTGACTCATCAACATCATGATCATGTCATCGGAGCTGGAGCTCTCCTGGAAAAATTCGCCTGCCCCGTCTGGGCTCACTCCGAGCCATCGGAAAACCTGACCATGGCGAAGCGGCTTGAGCAAATGATCGGAATGCCCTGCGAACTCGACGATTACGCCGTCGATCATCTACTCGAGGGAGAATCAAAACTTTCGCTCGATAGGCTGGACCTCGAAGTGCTCCACGTTCCCGGGCATTCTCCCGATTCGCTTTGCTTTCGAATCGACGGAGCACCCGCCCTCATCGGTGGAGATGTTCTTTTCCAAAGCGGGATCGGTCGAACCGATTTTCCCCACGGAGATCACGACCTGTTGATTTCCGGAATCAAAGAAAAGCTCTGGCCGCTACCAGATGATACCCAGGTGCTGCCGGGGCACGGCGGACCCACGACCATCGGCACGGAGAAAGCTACGAATCCGTTTTTGCAGTAAAGCGGCTACTTTAGATCCGCAGCAGGCTTCCTTCGAAACGGATGCCACAGCTGCCCCCAGTAGGTCTGGGAAATCGGCTCGGAAATTCCAAATGCCTCTGGCTCGTGATCGGGGCAGCGGTAGGTTCCGAAGAGCAGATCCATCAAGGGAGACAGGTTGGCGTAGTTTCCAGCGAGTCGATCCTTGTCATGATGCCAGTGATGCAACTCCGGTGCGCCAATGAACCAGCGCAGGGGACCAATCGGCAATCGCACATTCGAATGAATAAACACCGCCCAGAGCCCCCGAAATCCGATGAAACCCGCCAGCAGTTCCAATGGAAATCCTAACAAAAACACAGGAAGGTTCACGAGAGTCACCGTGTAGATCGTATCGAGCGGATGCTCGCGATTGGCGGCGAGCCAGTCGAGGTGCTCCGCAGAATGATGGATGGAATGGAAACACCAGAGAAAGGGAATCCGATGCTGCAAACGATGCCCCCAATAGATTAGGAGATCGGTGAGCAGGATCACCTCAGTAATTTGCAGCCAGAGCGGCTGAGTGCGCACACTTTCGCGAAACGCTTCCGGGATCCATTGCGTCAGCCATCCGCCGCCCCACTGAATTGCCGCAAAGACGAGGCCGTTCCAGAGGAGGTATTGACCGAAAAAGAAAAAGAGGTCTGTCCAGAAAGCGGGACGTAGGAATTTCTGCTTCTTTTTCGCCGGGAAAAAAAGTTCAAGCGGACGGAAAAGCAGGAAGAGAAAGAGAAAGCTAACCGCCGTCGAGAGGAGGATGCCGGTGGCGTTCATTTCTTCTTTTCCGGTTTTGGCTTCAACGGAAAAAGAGTTCCTGCCGATTTGGTGGAACCTCCGATGGTAATGGTTTGATTCGGGCTGCCACCAGCGAACTGCATTTGCTGCTGGGTCGTTCCATTTTCACTCTGAAACAGGAAAGGTGGGGCGTTTGGATTCTCCACATTCGGTTTTTCATCCTTATTCTGGCGAACATTGAATACCGGCATCTCGATTCGCTTCGTGCTGATGAAGATAGTTGGTTTCTCTACTTCCTCGACAGTGATCAGCCCTCCACTAGCTGATTCCCCGATCAATTCGTCGATTGTGTCAGCGGTCATCGATTTACTCCCTTCTTCGTCGTGACTCGGTAGAAGAACCGGCCCTGACTTCGTCGTCGTAAAAGGAGTCGGGCTGAAGGAAGTTATGGGAAAGTCGACTGCAGCCTGATCCTTTGCAAATGGCCCAATTTTTTGTCTGAAACCTACGTAACCGGCTAACATGGCCAGAGCCGACAGAATCGCGAGAACGGGAAAGAAAGATATCAGACCTAGATTCATGAAAGGTATCGTAGCAAACGGCGAATCTGAGAACGATGTTTTTTGAGTCTTCGCCAGTGAAAGAAACCGCCCCAGATCATTGCGGATTGCTGCTGGAATCCGTATCATTATTACAGTAGAACTATATTTGTTGTGCCCCTCCCTCCACCACTCAGGGCGATCTCTGCAACGCTCTTTCTCGGCTTGACGCTTTCGCTTTTCGGCGGAAACGTTTCGGCGCAACTCGGCTACTCGGGCGGAGTTGTGAGTCAAGACTTCGATTCGCTTCCGGTATTTGGAGATTTTGTTTTTTCAGATAAAGGTCCCAACGATCTCATCGACGCACCGTTTTCTGCTGCCGGGACCGAAGGGTGGTCCGTGTATCAGAATTCGGGCAATCCGCTGAGGTTCTCTCCGGGAGACGGGGGTGTAAAAACGGCATCGCTCTATAGTCTCGGGGAATTCGGAGACAGCGAAAGATCTCTCGGTAACATTTCAGCGTCTTCCCGAAAGGCCCGTTATGCTTTAATCCTTCGAAATGATACAGGCTCAACCATTACCGAGTTCACTGCCGCCTACGTTGGTGAACAGTGGCGGAACGGTGGAAGCGAGAATCCTAACAATGTAACATTCTGGTATCTGCTAAAACCATCACTCCCTAATATCACATCCACCGCAGGCAGGGCTTATGTCCCCGCTTTGAATCTTGTCTCTCCGGTATCCAGCGCTGCTCAGGAACCGCTTAATGGAAATCTTCCCGAAAATCGAACTGACATTGGTGCGACTGTGACAGGCATCAATTGGCCCGCTGACGAATTTCTTGCTCTGGTTTGGCAGGATGAGGATGACCCAAGCGAATTTTCCGAAGGAGAGTCCGACGACGCACTCGCGATCGACGACGTGCTTTTCTACGCTCCGCCGACCGCGACAGCACCAACCGTCGCGATGACTTCCCCAATCGACGGAGCTTCACCGGTTTCATCGAACACGGAAATCGCTGTCACATTCGATCAGCCGGTCACCGCAGCTGGAGCCTGGTTTGCACTCAACGGCAGCACATCGGGGGCGCTTACGGGAACCACTTCGGGCGGACCATTGCGATACACCATCACTCCGGACTCTCCGCTACCACTCGGAGAAACCATTACGGTGACCTTGACTGGATCCTTGATCACCAATGCAGGATCGACACCCATGTCGGGGGATCATGTTTTCCATTTCGATGTCGTCCCGCCTTCTTCCATTACCACGAGAATTCACGAAGTCCAGGGCAGTGGCGGAGCGAGTCCCTTCAATGGATCTGAAGTTCGAATTGAAGGTGTTGTGATCGCGGATTTCCAAGGCGCTGATCCCGCGCTCGGTGGCTTTTACGTGCAGGAACAGGATGCCGAGGTCGACGCCAATCCAGCGACGAGCGAAGGGATTTTCGTTTTTGATCGAGATCTACCTGCCCCCGTAGATGTCAATGTTGGTGAAACCGTCACTGTTGTAGGAACGGTTTCCGAATTTCGAGGCTGGACCGAGATCGCAGATCCGGTTTCCGTTACAACGGCTGGGTTCACCAGTCTGCCGACTCCGGCTACCGTGGCCTTGCCAGCTGCCGATCCTCTTTTCCTGGAGCGCTATGAAAGCATGCGCGTAACTATCCCGCAGACTCTGACCGTGACCGGATCAGAGTTTCTTGGATACACGGGCGAGCTGGAACTGTCCTCCGGTAGCGCTTTGGAATCTCCGACCGAATCCATCGATCCGAATGACGATCCCGCCTCCGGGACTACTTCAACGGGCAGCTCGAATGTGACAGCTGTCACGGCGGCGCAGCATGCAAACCGCCTCCGCAAAATCATTCTCGAAGATGGATGGGAAGACTTTTATCCAGAACCAACCCCCTTCCTGAATGCTCAGCAAACCCGACGCTGCGGCGATACCGTTTCGGGCCTCTCTGGTATTCTGCGGCAGGTGGATGAAGACTATCGAATCGCACCGGAAGGGGAGCCTGCATTTATCGACTCGAATCCACGCCCCGCTGCTCCAAAATTGCCATACGGCCGCATCCGAGTGGCATCCATGAATGTGCTGAACTACTACACGACTTTCGGCGACCGTGGAGCAGACGATACCACGGAGTTAACCAGGCAAAAGCAGAAAATCGTAGCCGCTCTCGCCGCCCTCGATGCCGATGTTATTGGCTTGATCGAATTGGAAAACAATGGATCAACTGCACTCAGTGATCTCGTTGCGACCCTGAATACCCATCTCGGATCCGCGGTATACACAGCTGTCGCAGACCCGATTGCGGGCAGCGGCGGAGACGACATTCGCAACGCCCTGATCTACCGATCTGCTCGCGTCACTCCCGTAGGCGACGCGCAACTTGATACCGATGCGATCTGGGGCGGAGCCAATCCTCTACGCCCTCCGCTCGCCCAACTCTTTGAAGAGAGCGAAACCAGCGAGCGCTTCATCGTCTGCGTGAATCATTTCAAATCCAAATCCTCCACCGGAGCAAGTGGAGCCGATCGTGACCAGGGAGACGGACAGGCCGCCTACAACGATTTACGACGCCAGCTTGCGACACGCCTCGACGCCTTTCTTGGCGATGTCGAAACGGCGACTTCAGAAAGCGATATTCTCATTATTGGAGACCTCAATGCCTACGGAGAGGAAGATCCCATCGATATCCTCCGAGCTGCGGGATGGACCGATCAGCTCGACCTGTCTGAGCCGGGCGGCTACAGCTACAGTCGTTCCGGGGAAAGGGGCCGACTCGACCACGCTCTGGCGTCGACGTCGCTCGCGGCGATGACCGTCGATGCGTCCCATTGGGCAATCAACGCAGACGAGCCGGAGTTTTACGACTACAACACGGAAAACAAAAGCCCCGCCCAACTCCTCATTAACGAAACGGGCCCCTACCGAAGCAGCGACCACGATCCGGTGTTGGTCGACATCTACTACCCCACCTACAACTACTGGCGGGACAACCTCATCTCCTGGAATGAAGCAGACAATTCCCCGACTAACGACCCAAACCGAAACGGGCTCACCAATCTTGAGGAGTTCATTCACGGAACAGACCCACTCGCGCCAGGCAAAGAACCCGGGCTTCTCTATTTCCAACGGAATGGAAGCGACTTGGAATTGATTTGGATTCAGCGAATCAGCACAGGATCGATCACCGTGAATCCACAGTGGTCCGAAAACCTGATCGACTGGTTCCCGATGAATTCTCCCACCGTTGAATCAACGCTGGATGAAATTCGTGAGGAGAAAAAGGCCACCATTCCGGTCGGCGGAAAAACCGAGCTATTCGGACGGTTGTTGATTCAGATGCCTTGATTAGAAAGCAACGAATTCAATCGCTCAGCGCATCCTTCCGTCCATGTCCATAAGCGGAAAAAATCCGATCGATTTCGTCGCGGACCTGGCGAAAAACTTCCAACTGCTCTTCTTCTGATCCCTCTGCATCTGCCGGGTCGAAAAAGGGCCAGTGATAACGGCGCACCTGGCCGGGAAAGATGGGGCAGGCCTGATCGGCATTCCCGCAGACCGTGATGACCGTCTCGACATCCTGATCTAGAAACTCGTCGAGTGATTTCGATCTGCCGTCGGAGAGATCGAGACCAACTTCATCGATCGCCTTGATCGCGAGAGGATGCACATATCCGCTCGGCTTCGAGCCCGCACTTTCAACGCGAAGCACATCACCAGCACTACGACGCAGCAGGGTTTCCGCCATTTGCGAACGACAGGAATTGCCGGTGCAGAGAATCAGGACGAGGGGTTTGGAATCGGAATCGCTCATTCGCTCACAAAAACGACGCTCCCAATTTTGTCAATTCGTGGTTTGTTACGCAACCTTCACAAATGGCTCAGGAAATTTTGATCCCTGCTTACGGATTAGCACTCGATGACTGGATCGAGTGGATGGAAGAGCGCGATCAGCCAAAATTCCGGGCAAAGCAGGTTGTGGAATGGCTTTTTCAAAAACGAGTCACATCGTTCGATGAGATGACGAACCTGAGCCACGATCTTCGGGAGCAGCTCAAAGAGGAATTCACGATCGGACTTCTTCCCTCAGTTCGCCTGACAGGCTCCAAGGACACCACTCGAAAATTTCTTTTTCGGCTCCACGATGGGCGCCTCATTGAGACGGTAAAAATCCCGGCGAATGCCAATTTCGACGGCGAGCGCAGCGGACGGATCACTCTCTGTGTATCCAGCCAGGTCGGCTGTGCCTACGATTGCAAATTCTGTGCGAGCGGACTGGCTGGCTTCACCCGCAATCTCAGCACAGGAGAAATCGTAGGGCAGGTCATGACGGCGGAGCACGAAACGGGCGACTCGATTCGCAATATCGTTTTCATGGGTATGGGCGAACCGCTTGCCAATCTCACGAACCTGACGAAAGCCCTCACGATTCTGAATGCAAACTGGGGCGTGAACCTGGGGGCTCGTCACATTACAGTCTCGACCAGTGGCCTTGCCCCGCAGATCGAAAAGCTCGCGAAAATCCCGATGCAAATTCGCCTCGCGATTTCGCTCCATGGCGCTACCGACAAAGTGCGCGAGCAGATCATGCCGGTGAACAAGAAATACAACATCAATCGGCTTTTCGATTCCTTGCAGGTTTGGCTTCGCCACAAAAAGCAGATGATCACCTTCGAATACATTCTCATCGAAGGAATCAATGACAGTCTTGATCAGGCGAAAATATTGGCGATGCGGGCGAAGTCGCTGCACGCCAAAGTGAATTTAATTCCTTACAATACCGTGGAAGGCCTTCCCTGGAAACGCCCAGATATACCTGCGCAGGATGCTTTCTTGAATGTGCTTTCAAAAGCGAACATAACTGCCACGATTCGTCGGGAGAAAGGCCATGATATCGATGCTGCTTGTGGCCAATTGCGCCTGCAAGAGGAAGACCTTCCTAGCCTCGAAGCCTCAGTGAGCGATTCCCCAGCTTGACCAACTCTATCTCGGCCGTTGCGGACACAGCCACAACTGTGAATCGCACCACAAATTTCGAGTGCCCAATGGTTCCCTTGCTGATATCCTAGCCAGGTTATTCTCCGACTCCCATGAAGTCTTTTTCACGAGCCAAAATTGCTTTCTCAGCCTGGCGTTTCTATTGCTGGCTGTCCGCCACAAGCAGGCGGATTTCTTTCCCCGATCCCGAATAGCTCGGGAGAAAATATCACCAGCGAAGTCATTCGAGGAAGCTACGGCACCGGAACGATTCCGGCAGGAGCCGACCTCCGACTCAATACCTCCGTCTAACCCGACAAACGCAGACTCTGGATCAAGAAATCCTGCAGGACCGCTTGGGCCCGGAAGAAATACATCGGATACCTGAACGCCGCTTCTCAACAGGATAGGGGAAAAACGGATCGCGTTCGCATCCAGGCAATCGCGAGGTGAAGTCCGCCATCGAAAGATGGTAAAAGCCGCCCTCCACCTCAATGTTGAACGTTTCAAGTTGAACGTTCGCGCCATCGGCGCGCCTCAGTCTTTAAACTGCCCCACCAGATTCGTCATCGTCTCCTTCGCGTCACCGTAGATCATACGGGTATTGTCGCGGAAGAAGAGCGTGTTAATCAAGCCGGAGAAACCAGCCCCCTGTCCGCGCTTGAGCGCGAAAACGGTACGGGCCTGATGGACGTTGATAATGGGCATGCCATAGATCGGACTGCTTTCATCTTCGCCAGCCGCCGGATTGACCACATCATTGGCGCCGATCACGATGGCGACGTCGACCGTTTCCATGATCGCATTGACGTCGTCCATTTCACAAAGCTGCTCGTAGGGAACGTCGGCCTCGGCGAGGAGAACGTTCATGTGTCCGGGCATACGACCGGCAACCGGGTGAATCGCAAAGCGAACTTCAGCGCCATTGTTTTCGAGAATCTCTCCCAGCTCCTTGACCGCGTGCTGCGCCTGGGCAACCGCCATTCCGTATCCCGGGACAAAGATCACGGACTCTGCTGCCTCGAGAACGTAAAAGGCGTCCTCCGGTGAAATGGGCTTCATTTCGCCTTCCACTTCCTGGGTACTGCCACTGGAAGCTCCGAAGCCACCGAAGAGCACGTTGCCAAGGGTCCGGTTCATCGCCTTACACATGATGACTGTGAGAATGATTCCCGATGCGCCAACCAAACAACCAGCGACAATGAGAACGTTATTCAGAATCACGAAACCGGCGGCCGAAGCGGCGATTCCGGAGAAGCTGTTGAGGAAAGAGATCACCACCGGCATGTCGCCACCACCAATCGGGATGACTCCGAGGACACCAAGAAGAAGAGACAGCCCAATAACCGCGTAGAGCGCCCAGCCAGTTCCTGTCGAAACGAAGATCCCGCCGAAGACGAGAAGGGCGATAAAGACAAGTGCGTTGATCGCTTTCTGCCCCGGGAAAACCGTAGCCGAGCCACCCATTTTTCCGGAAAGCTTGAGGTAAGCGATCATGGATCCCGTGAAAGTGATACCACCAACGAAAATCGCGAAGACGACCGCACAGGCCGTGAAAAGAGGATACTCGGCCTTGTCAAAATTTCCGGCTTTCGCAAATTCCGCCCAGCCTACAAAGAGCGAAGCCAATCCTCCGAATCCATTGAAAAGCGCAACCAACTCCGGCATACCGGTCATCTGAACCCGCTTCGCGGCGATGACTCCGATAGAGGCTCCGATCAGGAATCCGACGATGATCCAGGTGAAAGAAAGCGGCTCACCAGCATTGATATCACGATTGAGCAGCGTGACAATCACAGCGATGAGCATTCCGACAGAGGAAATCTGGTTTCCGCGACGAGCCGTGTCAGCGGAACCAAGCATCTTGATGCCGAAAATAAACAGCACCGAAGCGACGATGTAGGAAATGTTAATGAAGTATTCCATGTGTAGCAGCGTCAAAAGTTTCGCGTTCTTACTTCCCCTTCTTCTTGAACATTCCAAGCATTCGGTCCGTCACCATGTATCCACCGACCACGTTGACCGTTGCAAGGATCAGGGCAGCTAGGCCGAGCCATTTTCCGAGTGATCCTTCGATTGCACCGGCTGCGAGAAGCGCACCAACGATCGTGATTCCCGAAATCGCGTTTGATCCAGACATCAGCGGCGTGTGAAGCTGACTCGGGACTTTCTGGATCAGTTCAAAGCCGAGGAACGCGGCCATGACGAAGACGAATATGAGAAGAATGAGTTCCATGGTTCGGAGTAAATGGTGAAAGGTAAAAAATTATCAAACAGGGTTAAGTGCTTGACCTGAGAGGGTTAGCTCAGTCTTTGAAGCGCTCGTGAACGACAGCTCCGTTATGAGTGATGACACAGCCTTGCTGGATTTCGTCTTCGAGATCGATTTTGAATTCCTTCGCTTCTTCGTCCCAGAAGTGCTCGATCATATTTGCGAAGTTCGAGGCGAGAACCTGCGAAGCGTGCTTGGAAACCTGACCCTCGAAATTGGCTAAACCGACGAGCTTGACGCCGTTTTCGGTTTCGGTCTCTCCGCCGGGTGTAATTCCCTCGACGTTTCCGCCAGTTTCCGCAGCGAGGTCGACGATTACGCTACCGGGCTGCATACTCTCGACGACATCTTTCTTGATCAAAACGGGCGGCTTCCTGCCGAAAACTTTCGCCGTTGTAATGACAACATCGCTCTGCGCGCAGACCTTGGCCTGAGCCTGAACCTGCTTCTCAAGTTGCTCGGGAGTGAGCTCTTTGGCGTAGCCTTGATCGGTCCCGCCAGTATCACCGAGGTCGATGCGGAGAGCTTTGGCTCCGAGTGACTCGGCTTGTTCGAGTGCTTCTTCGCGAACGTCAAAAGCAGTGACGCGTGCCCCAAGGCGCTTCGCGGTAGCGATGGCCTGAAGACCTGCGACCCCAATCCCGACGACAAAAACCTTGGCCGGAGAGATCGTACCCGCCGGAGTCATCATCATGGGAAAAATACCATTCATCCGGTTCGCCGCAACGATGACCGACACGTAACCTGCGAGGTTCGCCTGCGAACTGATCGCGTCCATCTTCTGCGCAAGAGTGGTCCGGGGGACCATTTCGAGGCTGATCGCAGTCGATTTCTGGTCGGCAAATTTCCCGAGGAGATCTTTTTCGTTAAAAGGATCGAGAAAGCTGATGTGAATCGCGCCTTCCTTGAGTTTCGTTACCTGTTCATCAGACGGTTTGCGAATGCGAGTAACGATATCAGCAGAAGAAAGCGCACCATCGCCGTCGGAAGTGACGCTGGCACCAGCTTCTTCGTAGGAGCTGTCGGGGTGATCGCAGCGAGAGCCAATTCCGGCTTCGACCACGACCTCGGCACCAAGGCCAACGAGTTTTTTCACAGCAGCCGGATCGAGTGACGCGCGCGTTTCGATTGGGTCGGTTTCTTTGGGAGCAAAAATCTTCATTCCGTATCTGTAAGCCGGACGCATTGACCGGCGCGGTTTGTCTTTCCGAAAAAACGGCAAAATGAGACTTCCGCCATCAGGTTCCAATTAAGAAGGACCGGTAAGTTAGCAAGGGAAGCGGCTCTGTCGACACCCTTTTCTGTGTCGAATAGAGCAACGACATATCGTCCGAAATCCGGGTAACGAAAAGAAATCTAAAAAAAGTTTTCCTCGCCATGTAACGAATCGCCATCGGGTTCTTGAAGGGTGGGGTAGAGACAGTCATCCTGGCTGACTCAAACCATCAACCTAAAACCAATATCAAAAACGCTCGCCTGGAGCCTGGCTGCCGTCATTCCTTCGGCAGCAGCCAATGCTTTCGCGCAGCAAGGTAGCGCAACTATTCCAACCCAATCAAAACCGAGGAGGCCCTTGCTCACCAGAGCAGTGGCCTTTTCATTTTGCACTGGGCGAAAATCTATCTGATGGCTATTTCCCCAAATCTACACAAATCAGCTCGCGATCATTCCGCACAAACACCTCCGTCCCTGCAAATGCAGGATGCGACCAGAGCACCGTACCTTCGCGGCGCTGTTTCAGAGGCGTCGTCGGCGGGATGATTTGAGTGCGGTCGATTTCCTGAAATCCCTCGGGTGTGAATTTCGTGATCAGGATTTCTCCCCGCTCGTTCACGATCCAGGTTTTCTCGCCATTCTGTACGGAAAACCCAGTGCTCCAACGCTCCTGCGGTAGCGCAGTCGTATTCTCCCACACCCGATCACCATTTTTCGGGTCGAGGCAACGAATCTGGCCATAGCTGTCGATGCCGTAAATCATGTCCCCGACAAAAAAGGGAGGACTGATCATGCAATGTAGCGCATCGGTTTTTCTCTCGTTGATACCTTGGCGGTGCCAAAGCTCCTTTGCGGTGGGAGCATACTGTCCGAGCTCAATCAGCCGCGATCCATCATAGAAAACGGCGAGAAACATCTTCGTATGATCCGCATTGAAAGCCGGACCTGGCACGTTGATGGGCATTTTGTTAGGCTTGGTGGAAACCTCCCAGTAGATGGATCCGGAAGTCGCGTCGAATCCAGCAATGCGTTCTCCCGTCCAGACGATGGTGACTCGCTTGCCTGCCTGATCAATCACGACAGGTGAGACGTAGGAACCCTTGTCAGAAAGCGCGCGCCACTTTTCTTTCCCGGTCGTGGGGTCGAGTCCAACCATAGTCGCTCCGTCTGCTGGGGCAGAAACCTGAACGACGAGCGTGCCGCTCTCGACCAGCGGTGAAGACGCCAGCCCCCAGATTGGCATGTCGATCTGGTATTCCTCAGCCAGATTCATCGCCCAGACGACCTCTCCCGACTCAGCGTCGAGGCAATGAAGATGCCCCATCATGCCCAACGCATAGGCTTTTCCGCCGGCGATCGTAACACTGGTGCGCGGACCATAGCCGTAGCCGATCCCCTCATATTTGCAGGGGTAGGAGTGGGTCCACTTTGACTCGCCACTTACTCGATCGACGCAGACAACGCGCTCGGCTTCTCCGCTGTTAGAGATTTTGCGATCCATCACATAGACCCCGCCGCCTGCCACTGTCGGCCCGCCGTAACCGGCACCTACCGAAGCTGACCACTTTCGCGGAAGCGGATTGGGCATACCCTCGAAATTTTCGACCAATCCATCAGTTCGCCAGACTCCATCCCGATTTTCTCCACGAAACTCGGGCCAGTCAGCTGCTTGTGAGGAAGTAAAAAGGAACAGCGTCCACAATAAGAGAGAGATTTTCTTCGGACTGATCATGGGTGTAAACTACACCTCGTTTTCCAAGCATGTCGAATCTGAAACAAAACCGTGAACTTCGCTGGGCTCCAAGCTATCTTAGAAACCGCGGAAAAATAACCCGCGCGCAAAAGCGAGCGATGCGTGATTGGTGGCCAGAGGTAGGCATCCGCTTCGAACATGGGAAAATCATTGATCTGGATGAGCACTTCCCCTCGCGTGGCTCACTCGTGATTGAGATCGGCTTCGGGATGGGCGATCACCTCGTCGGTCTCGCAAGAGCACTGCCCGACTATCGATTTCTCGGCATCGAAGTGCATCGCCCCGGCCTTGCTGCAACGACGGGAAAAATTCACGAAGCAGGGGTAAAAAATGTCCGCCTTATCCGTGGCGATGCTCGCCTTGTCCTGAGCGATCATCTCACCGGCGAAGTCGCCGAAGCCGTGCTCGTGCAATTTCCTGAACCGTGGCCCAAGGCCAGCAACGAGCATCGACGCCTCGTCCAGCGGAACATGGTCGAATTGATTCGCGATCGGCTTGTCCCCGATGGAGAGTTCGCCCTCGCCACCGATGTCGCGGAATACGCTAGGCATTGCGAAAAGATTTTCGCCGACGTGTCAGGATGGAGAACGATCAAAAGCTCCCGATTTCAGGACTATCGAATCAAGACCATATACGAACAAAAGGGTCTCGACGAAGGTCGCAGCATCCACGAGCTAGCCTATCGTAAGATCTCGCGAATCGACCCAACATAACAGTTTTGAGTCGCGTGGACCTACCTTAGGTTTTCACCGAAACCCTTCGTAAACTTGGCTTTTCGCAAAAAACTTCAGTTGTTATTGGTCCTGCTGGTCGGAGTCAGCTGCGACCTGCTGTTGTGGTTGAGTCTGCGAAAAGCAAACCGACTCACTTTCGAGTTGATTCAGGAAAAGGTCTACTCCATTGCCGTCAGTACAGCTCCGCAGATCGATGGTGACATCGTCGAAAACCTGCATCACACCTTTCCGCTCGAGATGGTCGACGAGGGTTCGCTCGAATTCGTCCTCTTCCGGGTAACGATGCCTCTGCCTACTTTTGGGTAATCAGTCAGGGTTGTGATTCACTCGAATCTCCCGGCCGCGAATACCACATCGAGCAGAATCGCTTGCTTCGGGTAGACCATGGGATTAGAAAAATCACGGCAAGCTGGCGGATAAAATCAAAATTGGAATACCAATCCGACTTTCTCCCCGATGTCACGATGGGAGAATCACTAATCACTTCGAAAGTCATTTCCCTTGCTCTCGCCCACTTCTTGATCCGACGGGCAAACCAGACTTCCTCGCCCGCGTAAACCGTTTCATCAAATCCCCCGCATTCTTGAAACACATCGCGGCGGCAGAAGAAAAAGCTCCCCGCAGCGTATTTGAAAAAGGCAGCGGTCCGATTCCAACTCGCAACGAGAAAGCCGACCATCACACTGACCTCCTGATCCACCTCCATGCGAGCTCCACCAGCAGCAACGCTCCCACTTTGCAGAAAAGAAAGTGCCGTCCGAAGCGTTTCCACATTGAGACAAGTATCCGCGTCGACGAACACGAGATACTCCGCATCCGTGGCAGCTGCTCCCGCATTTCTCGCACGCGCAATTTGATTGTGCGGCTCAAAAACCACCTGATCCGCCCCCTCACTGCGAGCCACTTCCGCAGTGCCATCGGACGAGTTGTTATTTACGACAATCAACTCTCCAATCGGTTCCACCTCTTTCATCGCCTCCCTCACCGCTGCCATTGTCGCAGCGAGGTAGGTTTCTTCATTGTAGGCCGGTATGATGATGGCAAAGCTTGTCATCCTTGCAGAGTCTACGTTCTTGCGACGGGTTTGGGAAACGAGTTGTCAGCATCAACTATTCAGGCGAACATGCTTATTTGATGCCACCCGATCCGCCAAAGCGTAAAATCATCCATGTCGACATGGACTGCTTCTACGCCGCGATTGAAATGAGGGATAACCCGGAACTGGCTGGAAAGCCCATTGCCGTGGGCGGGAGAAGTGGACGCGGCGTCCTCACGACCTGCAACTACGAAGCGAGAAAATACGGCTGTCGATCAGCGATGCCCTCGTTCAAAGCGCGCGAACTCTGCCCTGATCTGATTTTACTTCCGACCCGCTTCGACGTTTACAAAGAGGAGTCCGCCCGCATCCGGGAAATATTTGCCCAGTTCACCGATCTTATTGAACCGCTCTCGCTCGACGAGGCCTATCTCGACATTTCTCATCTCGACTCCGAAGCTTCGACGATCGCGTGGGAAGTTCGCCAGAGGATTCGTCTCGAGACCGGCCTGACCGCGTCTGCCGGCATCGCCCCCAACAAATTCATCGCCAAGATCGCAAGCGACTGGAACAAACCCGATGGACAATTCGTGGTGAAGGAAGAGGAGATCAATGACTTCCTTCTTCCTCTGCCCGTCGAGAAAATCTGGGGCGTCGGAAAACGGACTGCCACTCGCCTTCACGAAGCGGGACTGAAAACCTGCGGGGACTTGCGAAAACGAAGCGAGCTGGAGCTCGTGCAACGCTTTGGCAAATTCGGTTGTGCCCTGCATCAACTCTGTCGTGGTATTGATGACCGCCCCGTAAACCCTAAGCGGGAACGAAAATCTCTCAGCAACGAGCGTACCTTCCGACACAACCTCACCAGTATCGACGAGGGATTGGAAAAGCTCGATGAACTGATCGTGGAACTCCACCAGGACCTCGCGAAACGACCCGATGAGCGGCCCATTCGAGAGTGCGTCGTGAAAGTGAAGTTTGAAGATTTTCAAATCACCTCCGCGCAGCGCGCCTCCGAGCAAGTCGACGCCGATCTTCTCCAGAAGCTTCTTTGCGAAGCTTGGGAACGGGGCGACGGAAAAGGCGTCCGACTAATCGGAGCCGGCGTACGATTCCACCCCGAAGACAAGATGGCAGGGATGCAGTTGGAGATGTTTTAAGGATAGCTGCGCCTTTCTGTAGGATTGGATGCTCTGTGGAAGACCGGCGCACATTCCGGGGTCACAGACCCCGGCTACAGCAGGGTAGACTGAGTTTCCCGAAAGGCCTCGCAATGGCACTCCGTATTTTGCCCCATGTTGCGAAAATTCAAAATCGCGGTGGGGATACTTACAGCCATTCCAGCCTGCACCAGCGGTTTCTTCTGGCCTATGCTTCTCGCTACTACTGTGTTCAGTGACTACTGGGAAGCCCTCTTTTCAGGATCCCCTGAATTTGACAAATCGGCTGTTTTACTATTTCTATTTTTCCGGCACGGGATTTTATGCGGTAACTGTTTGGATGATTTTTCTTGTGCTTAGCGTTGGAGTAGCAATTGTTCAATTTTCTGCGATCGCTATTGATGCCTAAATAGAAAAACTCGGCGACGCGATTCCTGTCGTCACTCACCTTCTGATTCTCACCGTATTTGGCGTCTTAAGCCTGACTTTCCTCGGACTTCGATCAATCCGAGGAGTTCACTACCGGGAACATTCTATTTGGCTCAAAGATTCATCGCCTCTATTCTCTGCAACCCACCATGGACTTCTCGGAAAAAGCACGCCGCGTAATCTCTCTGGAGATCGAAGAACTGAATCGCCTTCTCGAACGAGTTGATGATTCTTTTGGTTCCGCCGTTGGTAAGTTACAGAATACGATCGAGTCCGGTGCCCGCATTGCCATCGTCGGAGTGGGAAAATCGGGAAACATCGGCAGCAAACTTGCAGCGACGTTCAATTCTACCGGCGCACCTGCATCGGTTCTCAATTGCCAGGATGCAATCCATGGTGACCTCGGACTCGTGAATGCCGGAGACAGTGTCATCGCCCTGAGCTACTCCGGTGAAACTGCAGAACTGCTTGATCTCCTTCCCTATCTCAAACGCCGCAAGATCCAGCTCATCGCGATCACGGGGAAACCGGATTCGACTCTCGGAAAGGCAGCGGACTGCGTGCTCGACATCAACGTGCAGCGCGAAGCGTGTCCGCTGAATCTGGCACCAACTTCCAGCACAACGAATACGCTGGTGATCGGAGATGCTCTCGCGATGGTTTTGTTAGAATCCCGCGGATTTACGAAAGAACACTTTGCAGAGCTCCATCCAGGCGGATCGCTCGGGCGTGCTCTTCTTCTCCGAGCGGAAGACATCATGCGTAAGGGCGAAGAACTTGTTGTCGTCAGCGCAGAGGAGCCTGTCATCGATGTAATTGGAAAAATGACGAAAGCCCGCGCAGGAGCCGTCGTGATTGCAGATACCGAAGGCAAGCTTGCCGGAATTTTCACACAGGGGGACTTCGCTCGCTCTTTCCAATCCGGAAATCCGGAGATTGGTCATCAGGCAGTAAGCGAACTGATGACCCGCGACCCAATCCACGTTGCTTCAGATCGCCTCGTCGGTGAAGTCCTGCGAAAGCTTGAAGACAGTCGTATCGATGACCTGATCGTCGTCGATGCAGAGAGTCGGCCCGTGGGGATGATCGATACGCAAGACCTGACGAAGGTCCGGGTGATGTAACTCGCAGCGCAATCAGCTCACCAGGTCGTCAGCAAAAACTCGCACCCACTCTCCCCCGCCTGAGGCAAGCCCTCCTCTGCGCCATGCGGAATCATCAGGAAGTCTCCCTCTGTCCAGGCTGTATACCCGACTGAGAGTTTTCCCCGTATCACCGTCAGAATCGAAAAACGCCCGGCAGTGACCTCGCCAACAGAGCCCCCCTCACTTAGGATGTGCCGCTCCATCCGGAAGTGCTCGCATTCGCATAGCAGCTTTTCCTTTGCCTGATCCATCCCCGGCTCAACATCGCTGAAGTCAATGCAATGCAGTGATTCCTCCACGTGCAAATCTCGCGGCTTTCCATTGAGACCGAGCCGATTCCAGTCAAAGACCCGAAAGGTAGTGTCGGAGTTCTGCTGTATTTCATAGATCACCAACCCAGCGCCGATGGCGTGAAGTCGGCCGCTTGGAATAAAGATGTGCTCTCCTTCCTTCACTGGAATCGAATGAAGCAAACTCTCCACGCTCCCTGCTTCCAGGGCCTCACGAAAGGTGGCCTCGGTTACTCCTTCCTGCACCCCCACGTATATTTTGGCTCCTGGATCTGCCGCTGCGATATACCAGACTTCCGTTTTTGGCTCGCCACCCAATTCTGCAGCTACGGATTCGGGTGGATGCACCTGTACACTCAGCTTCGCGCGAGCATCCAGAATCTTGCATAGCAGTGGAAAGCGATCACCCACTGGCGCACCCGGTCCAAAAATCGCACTTCGAAGCTCGGGATCACCCCAAAGCTCTGTTAGTTTTTTGCCGGCTAATCCCCCACTCTTCACCGCGCAATCCGCCTCTTCCCGCGCAGAGATTTCCCAGGATTCACCATACGGCGATTCTTGGTCCGGCAATTCCCGCCGAATTCGACTTTCCAGCGTCCGTCCCCCCCAAACCCGAGTTTGGTATATCGGATTGAAATGCAGAAAGGACTCGCGGAAGGTGGACATTTTGGGAAACTATCTGATAGAAACAAGGATGGGAAAAGCAGGAATCCCGCCAACTTGCCTGTTATCTTCATGAACACCGAAATCAAGGAACGCTTCGACGAGTTTATTCGCTCCCGTGGAATGCGGAAGACGAGTCAGCGTGATGTTATTGTCGAGGCTGCTTTTGCGAGTGATGACCATTTCACAGCAGATGAGTTGCTGGAAAAGGCAAAAAAGATCAATCCGAAAACCTCCCGGGCAACTCTCTACCGTACGATTTCTCTGCTCGAGGAATGCGGCTTACTCAAAGAAATCGACCTGGGGAGAGACGAACGAGTCTATGATCCCAATTTTCTCGATTCCCCCGATCACAATCACCTGATCTGCATCGATTGCGGAAAAGTGGTGGAATTTGAAGACGAAAACGTCGCGGTCCTGGTCGATTGCATCACCCGTCGTCTCGGCTTTCGCCCGGCTACCAAATCGATGCGCATCGAGGCTTGTTGCGATAAACTTCGCAGTGGAGGCGTCTGCGAAAACCTGATTCAGATGCGTTTGGGGACCGGGAAGTAGGCGGAAGTTTCAAAAATCCGAGTTGAAAAGCTGTCTTGTCGCGGCGATGCAGAACAATGTGGAAGGGACGATTCCAGACGGAAACTTCGAATTTGGTGAAACGCTATGGCGAGTCGATCTCGTATGACTGGCGGCTGTATGCTCATGATATTGAAGGATCAATAGCTCACGCTGCGGCGCTACAGGATGCGGGCATCATCAACAAGACCGAGGAACGCGCGATCGGTCGCGGCCTTCGCGAGATCAAAAAGGAAATCGAAAGCGGCAAGTTTCGTTTCAAAACAAGCCTCGAAGATATTCACATGAATATCGAACGGGCACTGACCGAAAAGATCGGCGCTCCCGGCGCAAAGCTTCATACTGCTCGAAGTCGGAACGACCAGGTCGCGCTCGACGTCCGGCTCTACTGCCGGGCAGAATCTAAGGCGATTCACAATCGGATTCTCGATCTTCAAAAAGCCCTTCTCACTCTCGCGGTGAAACAGCCCGAGGCAGTCGTCCCCGGATACACCCATCTGCAGCGCGGTCAGCCAGTCCTGTTTTCTCATCATCTCCTCGCCTACGTGGAAATGTTGGAGCGCGACAAGGAGCGAATTCGAGATGGATACAAGCGGATCAATGTGATGCCACTTGGTTCCGGTGCGCTCGCAGGATCAACGATTCCTCTGAATCGGAACCTCGTCGCACAAAAGCTCGACTTTCCGGCGATCACGCAAAACAGCATGGATGCGGTCAGCGATCGGGATTTCATTGCGGAACTGCTTTTCACGATTTCGATGGTGGGGGTTCACCTTTCCAGACTCAGCGAAGATGTCATCCTTTGGGCCTCGGCCGAGTTCGGGTTCATCAAACTGAGTGACGCGCACACGACAGGCTCCAGCCTGATGCCACAAAAGAAAAATCCCGATGTAGCTGAACTGACTCGGGGAAAAACCGGTCGTCTCGTCGGAAACCTGATGACCCTCCTCACCACGATCAAAGGTCTTCCCATGACCTATAATCGTGATTTGCAGGAGGACAAGGAACCGCTCTTTGACTCGATCGATCAGATCAAGCTTGCCCTCGAAGTATTCGCTGAAATGATGGCCGTGGCAAAGGTCCGCGAAGAGCGCACGCTTGCGGCAACCAGTGACCCCTTTCTTCTCGCCACCGATCTGGCTGATTACCTGGTTTTGAAGGGGGTCCCATTTCGCGATGCGCACGAAATCATTGGGAAACTCACCGCGCACAGCATCAAGGAGCGGCGCGACTTTCCTGACTTCCGGCTCGATGAGTATCGGGAATTTTCGACTGCTTTTGAAGGCGATGTCTACCGGGTGCTTGATATCAAAACGGCACTGAAAGCGCGGAAAGCGATCGGCGCGCCCTCCCCCGGCAACGTCAGCAAACAGATCACGAAATGGCAGAAGCAATTCGCGACTTCTAAGGCCTTGTAATTTTTCCAGACAAAAATCGATCCGGTCTTCGCTCCACAGATGAGATGAGCGAAAACACGGACGAGCCAAACCTCCCGGATATTCCGGAGAGTGATGCCGAACTCAAGGCGCTCCTGAAAAAGCTGGACCCTGCTCCGCTAGGTTGTTCCAAGCTCAACAGCCTCCACCGGGAATATCGGATCACGGCATTGGATGCCGAGCACGATCCGAGACACATCCATTGGCGAAGGGTCATCCTCCTCGCTGCGGCTTGTTGTATCGCTACTCTCGGCTACATCCCTCTTCGCTATGGGCCCAGCTTGCAACGCGAAGTGCCAACGAATCTCGCTGCCGAAACCGGGGTTCGTGAAGTGGCTCCGATCGAATCGGAAATGGAATCCTTCGCCGGTCCATCGGCGGAAGATTTTCTCCCTGTCTCCGCGCAGGGCTACCTCATCAATTCATCCTCTAAGGGCGTCATCGAAACCGAGGAGGGGCCCCGCGAGCGCATATCAGTCGAGTATCGAGACGCCTACCACTGGCACGACCCGGAAACAGGAACCAACATCCGATTTTTCAAACCACGGAGCGAAGAAGTCATCGTTCCGCTCCGGGCAGACTAACGAATTCATCATGAAAACCCCCACCCTCTTTTCTTATCTCGTTCTTGCGCTCTGCTTCGCATTTGCAAACGCCATACAGGCGGCTCCCGACGACGAGAAAAAGCCTCGCCCAGAAAAACAGGAGAAAGCGGAGGCGCAGAAAAAGAAGATCCACAAATCCACGACGGAAAAGGCAACGCCAAAGCAAGAGAAGGCAGCATCCACTAGCAGAGCAGGGAAAAGGCCCTTTCTCGGAGTCGCTACCTCTCCCGTTGCACCCTCGGTGAAAGAATACCTCGACCTCGACGAAGGCTTTGGCATTCAGCTCCATCAGATTCTTCCAGACTCCCCAGCGGCCAAAGCTGGCTTGAAACAGCATGATGTTCTTCTAAAACTCGAGGACCAGCTTCTGGTTTCTCCAGAGCACCTATCGCTTCTGGTGCGGACAAAACCGAGCGGGGACAAAATTGATGTGACCATCGTTCGAAAGGGCACCGAAAAAGTCATTAGTGTCACACTCGGGGAAAAAGAGGAGTCATTTTTCGCACCACGTATCCATGGAAAGCCGATGCCTGCCAGTCCACCGCATTTCACCCCGTATTCACAGGAATGGCATGAGCAATTGAAGCGCCAACAGGATCAGTGGAGAAAGAAATGGATCCAGCCGAGTGCTCCTGGTCAGAAAGCAACGAAAAATGAGACAGCGGAATTACAAGGCAAGCCGCCCGCAGTCTCTGTTCGCCCAGGATTTCCTGTCTCTGTCTTCGGAACGCAAGGTGTTCTGAAAATCGATAACCAGGAAGGTGAAGTCACGATCACAGAAAAGGACGGAAAGCACAAAATTGAGATCGAGGACAAAGCGGGCAAGAGCATCTACAAAGGCGATTTCGACCCTGAAACCGGCGTGGAATCGCTTCCCAAAGAAGCTCGCGATCATCTTGAGACCATGAAGCTCGACAATCTGGAAGTTTTGACACCTCCAGCACCAAAGGTAGAAAAAACGTCAACACCTGCGATCGAAAAGAAAAAGCCCTCGAGTCCTAAAGACGATATCCTCTAACAGATCCCGGGGAGGCCGAAGA
>Ga0055584_100001668_pt1 | contig 21721 bp, 23 predicted proteins | sample OSDHelmetaG_FD_58716 | JGI IMG/M metagenome (GOLD analysis project Ga0055584, IMG submission 58716) | Pelagic marine sediment microbial communities from the LTER site Helgoland, North Sea, for post-phytoplankton bloom and carbon turnover... | ecosystem: Environmental > Aquatic > Marine >...
TAACAATATCTTGGGTAATGTTCTACCCAGATTTTACAGATAGTGTTATGACAAGCACTGATCAAACCCCTGCTGCATCGCTTCAGTCATTTTTTCGAGCTGATCCACCCTGAAACAATCGCGATCCGCACCGCCATCGTGTCATCCGCAGCGATAATTGCCGCCGCATCCTGGCCGGCGTTTGCCAGGCAGAGTCCGGCGTTATGAAGTGAGATAAAAGCTTTGTTGCGTGCACCCTCGCCATTCAACGGCACGGTCTGTGCTTTATCTGGAATGTGGAAGGTCACGCCTGCTCCGCCTGCACGGTGAGCGTCCCAGGGATCAAAAGCATCGACGCTAATACGATTTTCTGAAAAAAATATTTATTTAATTTCAGAAGGATAAAAGCACTATTAACGGTGATTTAACATGTGGATGGCATCAGTTGATCACTGACCCGGGTGATCAGATCAGCGTTTTCCGTCACCATCAGCCGAATGGTGTGCAGGTCCAGATTTTCAACTGAATACCCGGGCCCATCACTGACAAGCTTTAAAAGTCGCAGTTGTTGCAATACGTTGTGCGCCTGCAGCGCATCGACGATGGCCGCTGCCTCCATGTCATAGACGCCACCGGTTAGGTACCGCTGTTCTATGGCATCAACTGTATAGCATCGGCAAAGTGGCAATGTGTCGCAATGCGCCGTATTTACCGCAAGCGACATATTGGTTGAAATATGATGCACCTGACAGACAGTGATCATCGTCCCGATTTCAAATTCAGATGAGCCGGCAATGCCAAAATTCAACCAATAATCAATGTCTTGAGGGGAATGTCTAAGAAAGAATTTAGAAAGGGACCTGGCTACATTGTCCCTACCCTGGCCGGTCAGCAACAATTGAACGCCTACGCCTTCAAAAAGTGTCATTCCCTCAACATTGGATGTCTGCACCATCCCATAGCGTTGAATAAACGGCTCAGCCTCGATTTTATGGGCGCACAGCACGACCAGCATTTTTATAACTCGTCCACACACCAGTTTCGACAGATGTCGGCGTAGTATTCCGCCTGGTCGTGCTTCTCCCGTTTAGCAAAACCATCTATCAGGATGTTGCATTTAGCCCGCAATATTTTTACTGTAGCTAAACGTTGACTCGCGTTCAGCTTACCATCCTGCAGTAACTTAACCAGTGCATGGACCCGGAATCGGTCCATACCCCAATGCTTTTTTGATAACTGGTCACTATGCCCACCATACTTGACCAACAGAGGGTGCGATTCCAGCACCACCGGATATTTTCTGAATATCCTTAACCACAGATCATAGTCCTCACACGCGGGCAAGGATTCATCGAACAAACCGACATCATCCAGGATGCTTCGATGCAGTAAAACCGATGATGGTGATACGCAGCAAAGCGGTAAACATTGTTCAAAAATCCAGCCGTCGGGCTTGGCATGCTTTTGCATGGGATTTACCCTTTTGCCCCTGCGCACCCATATTTCATCGGTGTGACAGATTCGCCGGTCTGGTTGCTGTTGAAGCGCATTCAGTTGACTGGATAATTTATCAGGCAGCCATTCATCGTCTGAATCAAGCAGCGCTATCCACTGGTGCTGCGCCTGTTTGATCCCTGCGTTACGCGCGGCACTCACGCCTTTATTTGATTGCCGAAGTAATGTGACCTGAGGAAACCGCTGGCCAACCATTTCCGCTGTACCATCGTCTGAACCATCATCTACGACGATAATCTCTGCCGCAGCCAGGGATTGATTTAGTACCGATTGAATTGCCCTGGAAACAATCTGTTTTCGGTTCCAGCAAGGGATGATCACACTGATTTCCACAACAAAACAGCGGCAGCAGGTTTAGAGACTGCCCCGGGGGGGAAATACCCGGGGCAAATTAATCAGGAGTGAGTGCATCAGGCCACCCGTCCCGGTCAATTAATTTACATCAGGTGACCCACGGCCTCGCGCTCTTCTTTCAATTCATCTTCTGTCGCGGTCATGCGCGCTCTGCTGAAATCACTGATATCAAGTCCCTGAACAATTTCAAAGTTGCCACCTTTACAGGTCACAGGAAATGAATACATCAGCCCCTCGGCAATGCCATAGCTGCCGTCCGAAGGAATCGCCATGCTTACCCAATCACCTTCAGCGGTTCCCTGCACCCAGTCACGCATATGATCGCTGGCAGAGGAGGCAGCAGACGCTGCGCTGGATGCACCTCTTGCTTTAATAATAGCGGCACCCCGCTGCTGTACGGTAGGAATAAACTCCTGCTCGAGCCAGTCTTGGCCCACATCAACCGCATTTCCATCAGCCAGTGCATTGGATATGTCGGGATACTGGGTGGCCGAGTGATTTCCCCAGATGGTCATGCGATGAATGGCGTCATGGTGAACACCCACCTTTGCTGCCAGCTGCGCCTTGGCGCGATTGTGGTCAAGGCGGGTCATGGCAGTGAACTGACTGTTATCGATATCCGGTGCGTTAGCGGAGGCGATGAGTGCATTGGTGTTGGCTGGATTGCCCACTACCAGTACTTTAACCTCTCTGGAGGCATGGTCGTTTAACGCCTTACCCTGAATCGAGAAAATTTTGCCATTGTCTTTCAACAGGTCTGCTCGCTCCATACCAGGACCCCGTGGCTTGGAACCTACCAGCATCGCGTAATCGACATTTTTGAAGCCAACGTTGGGATCATCCGACGTTTCGACCCCCGCCAGCAGCGGAAAAGCACAGTCAAGCAACTCCATTACAACGCCATTGAGTGCATCCATCGCCGGAGGAATCTCAAGCAGGTGCAGAATCACAGGCTGGTCCTTGCCCAGCATATCGCCGGCTGCAATTCTGAATAACAAAGCATAGGAAATATTTCCAGCGGCACCTGTGACCGCAACACGAACGGGAGCTTTCATCAATAATCTCGGAAAGTTTAAATTTGGCCGGCAATTATAATTTATCCACAGATTTAAGTCCTGCCCACAACCGTCCTGCAAAGATTTTTGCCCTCATACTCTTTCAGTATTGACTGGTTAGCAAGGCGCACTTAGTATCCATCCCTTATGTCTTCCTTTCCACTCAAACAGCATTGCTGTACCTGGGCGTTTATTCCGCTGATCCTGTTACTCACTGGTTGTGCCGGTGTTGACATTACTGATACCGAATCGCCGTCAACTGCGGAGACCACCGTGCCGGCAGCCGAGCCGCAAAGCAACCCTTCTGCTGTTGCGATGACTGCTTTTGCTGCGCCTGGTGCTATGTCCGAGCCAACTGTTTCCAGGCGCCGCGCCCAGCCTGCAGTGCAGTTTCCAGAGATCGATTTTGATACTCTGCCCGCAGTGAGTGAGCCTGAACCGGTCATTGAGCCGGTCATTGAACCTGAGGTTGACGCCGATCTGTGGCAGCGATTGCGTGCTGGATTTCGTTTGTCAAACCTCGAAGCACAGCCGCATCGTGTAGAACACTTCGAAAAATGGTATGCCAGTCATCCAAAGTATTTTGCACGACTCGCCGAGCGCGCATACTGGTTCCTGCCATACGTTCTGGATCAGGTTGAGGCAAGGAATATGCCCACTGAAATAGCATTACTGCCTGCGGTTGAGAGTGCTTTCAGGCCCGATGCCACCTCGCGTTCCAAAGCGGCCGGAATGTGGCAGTTTATTGGTTCAACGGGTCGTCGCTTCGGTCTGCGTCAGGACTGGTGGATGGACGGGCGACGGGACCTGGTGCAGTCTACAAGAGCTGCTCTGGATTATCTGGAATACCTGTCCCAGGAATTTGATGGTGACTGGGAGCACGCCCTTGCGGCGTACAACGCTGGCGAAGGCACCATCGGCCGTCAGATTAAAAAAAATCGCCTAAACAATAAACCAATCCACTATACCCATCTGAAACTCCGTAAAGAAACTTCAGAATACGTTCCGAGACTGTTTGCAATACGTAATATTCTCAAGGATCCTGCCAAATATAATATAGAGCTGGAGCCATTGGAAAACAAACCAACCCTTGCAGTTATCGACCTCAAGACACAGACAGATATTTCCGTAGCCGCTTCATTTCTCTCTTTAAACCGGAAACAACTTCACTTTCTGAACCTCGGTTATAAACGCGGTGTGACCCCGCCTAATGGCCCCCATGTACTGGTTGTGCCAGCTGACGAGGCGACGATTCTTCAGGCGAAACTGATCCACCTGAGTCCTGCAGAACGCATGCAGTGGGCTCACCATAAGGTTAAGAAAGGAGAGTATCTCGGCAAAATCGCGAGGATCCATGGAGTCTCGGTTAAATCTATTATGCGCGCCAACTCGCTTCAGTCCAAGCTGATTCATTCCGGGCAGGAACTACGCATTCCCCTTAACACCGGTGCTTTCAGATACGCTGGACCCGCAATCAAAAGTGATAACAGTGAACCACAAAAACATCTTGTTGCCGCAGGAGATTCGCTGTGGAAAATTTCCAGGCGTTATAGTGTCTCACTTAATAACCTGCTGAGATGGAATCAACTCTCCAGCAGGACGACCTTGCACCCTGGACAAAGTATTTTAGTTACGCCCGAGTAACCCGCCTTTCCCCTGTATCAGCATTTGTCAGGCACCAATACGGCGCTGCATCTGAATTGCCGCCTCGCGCTGGCTTCCGCCTAAGGGATAATATTTCTCTCTGACCTCTCCCGGCTGAAATCCCGCCGCAGTATAAAGTGCTATGGCAGCATGGTTTGATTCACGGACTTCGAGCCACATCTCCTCAGCTCCCTGTTTGACCGAAAATTTTATGATTTGTCGTAACATTTCGGTACCAAGCCCCCTGCCTTGAAATTCCTTGAAGACCACGAAATTCAAAATTTCCATTGCGGCCACCGCATCCAGCAGAACACAGTAGCCAAAAACCTTATTTCCCAGACTACAGACCAGGCAGTGATGCCCCTGTTCCAGGCTTTTCAATAACTGATCAGACCGCCAGGGCCACGATGACGCTGCCGCCTCTTTGGCAATGATCCTGGATACCTGATCTTCAACAACAGGCGTCAGCTGAACATTGTTGTTAGCGTTAGCCTGCATTCAGTAGTGCACTCGCTTTCAACAGGTCTTTCCATAATTCTGCCTTTTCCAATGGCTGGTCAAGCAGCCGAGCCAGACCGTGGGATACCACAAGCGCGCATTCCCCCCCCTGGTAACGATACTTCTCGAGGCGCAATTTAGACAGTGGCTTATCGGTTTTAAGTAGCCCCTGGGCGCATGCCTCTCCAAGCATCATGGCTACCTTTGGCGTGTGCCCGGCAAACAGTTTCTGCAAAGCAAGTTCCAGGGATGACGCTTCCGCGCCGGCAATTTCGTTCGCCTGGGGAGCACAATGCACGGTAGTGACATCTTCCCTTTTGAGTGACATAGCGCCAAGAACAGCGTCGTATAAACGGCCTGAAGGTGTAGCAGACTCCAGACCGCCCTGGTCAGTCTCGCAGATAAATAACCAGTCGCTGTTCAGCGGGCCATCAATGACTGCCCCCCAGGACGGTGCCATTGAACTGTCTGCCGGATCGACAGCGCCATATTGCGTTATATCGGCTTCAGCGACTTGTGGATGACTCAGCGTCGGTTGCCCGGCACTGGCCTTGCTTCTCAATTTCCATACATCGATGCCCATTAATCCAAGCATCTCAAGTTGCCTCGTAGTATGCGCCTGGGTCACCCGTTATTGACCCTTTCCAGACTCACTATCACTGTCATCATCCTCATCATCTTCATCCGGCAGAAATGCAGGACTTGTTTCATCCCCTTTGCGCCAGCGAAGCAACCAGCCCAGCGGACCAGATAGAACATAGCCGAAGGCCATCATGAACAATACTGTGGAAGGATCAAAGAACACCAGCACAAATCCGAGGATTAATATGATAAGCACCACAAAAGGTATTTTATTCTTGTGATCAAAATCCTTAAAACTACGAAACTTTACGTTACTTACCATCAATACCGCAGCACCCAGGGTCACAATGGAAGACAGCCAGGACACATCGGTACCAAGGATTTTAAATTCGTACAGAAACCAGACCCAGAAAACAACAAATGCAGCGGCTGCCGGACAGGCTAATCCATAGAAATATCGATTGTCTTTAACCGTCATGGTATTAAACCTTGCCAGTCGTAACGCTGTTGCAGCCGCATATAGAAAAGCTATTAACCATCCCGCGCGCCCGATAGCCTGCAGAGACCAGAAATACACGACCAACGCGGGCGCCAGGCCAAATGCAACAAGATCCACCAGGCTATCGTATTCCTTGCCGAAATCACTGGTGGTATTAGTCCAGCGGGCAATTCGGCCATCGAGACCATCCATAATCATGGCAATCAGGATACCGACGGCTGCGCGATCAAAATTACCATGAGTTGCCTGGATAATTGCGAAGAAGCCAAAGAATAAACCTGCTGTTGTGAACAGACTTGGCAGAAAATAAATGCCTTTGCGGCCGTTAGTCTGATTATCTTCGGTCGTCATATTTATTTCCTGTTATTTGTTATGCATTAGGAACAACATTATCGCGGTAAGTTCGCCACCACATCGTTGCCGGATGTCACCCATTGCCCGAGTGTTACCGTCAAAGGCGTACCTACAGGAAGATATAGATCCACTCTCGAGCCAAACCTGATGAAGCCGTAGCGCTGACCTGTCTCCACCTGATCCCCACTTTTTAAATAGCAAAGAATCCGTCGAGCCACTAAGCCCGCTATTTGCACAAATACAACATCTTCCTCAGCTTCTGTGCGAACCCAAACAGCATTTCGCTCGTTCTCCGAAGAAGCTTTGTCCAATGCTGCATTAAAAAACCTGCCCTCGTGATACCAGCAGCTTTTAACAATCCCGGCAATCGGAACCAGATTTGAGTGCACGGAAAAAACATTCATAAAAATGCTCACCTTAAGCGAACGAGTATTTTCCAGATAAGGGTTGTCCTCCTCCCCAATTGATACAACCTTGCCACTGGCGGGTGCAACAACTGCACCCGGGGCGCCACTGATCGTTCGTTTAGGATCGCGAAAAAACTGGAACACAAACAGCACCAGCATCCATACAATAAGTGACCACCAGCCAAACAGTAACGTTGCAACAATACCGGCAACCAGTGCAATAACAAGGTGGACTCGACCCTCGCTGGCAAGAATCGGGTAATCAAATTTCGTCATCAAAAGGAATAAAATTAAGCGCTTATAATTATACAGCGAATACAGTAACAGCTGTTTGTCTGGAATGGATTACTGGCAGCAACAAACTGTCCAGCAGGTTCGAAAAGAGCGCAGAAAACGAATGCGCTAGCGACTAAAACCGCTTGCTTGCAGCAAAATTTACCGCGTTGGAGTCATCGAGCTCACCACGACCATCAACTTCTTTACCAATAAACTCAATACCAATACGTGTACTGGGCCATGGGTTCCAGGAATAACCCAGATGAATCGTATCGAGGGTGTCAATACCATGAACAGCATCATTGTCCGAGGACTGGAACCGGTTCAAAGACATGTGCAGATTTGCGGTTTCGCTCAAGCGATAGTTCAGGCTGGGACTGATGTTGAGAGACTCGCCAAGCTGGGTTACTTTAGCCGCTGAAGATGCGGTTTCACGATCCACCAGTCGACCTAGAATAAAACTGTCAATGCTATTTCCGAGGGTAACGCTAAGCGCCGCAAACAAATCGCCAAACTGCCAGCCGCCTGCAAGATTCAACCCCCAGCCGAGATCTTCCTGGGTATTGTCATTATTGCCGAAGCCATCAAGTTGCAGCTGTCGACCAAGAGCAGAAAAACTATATCGTCCGCGTTGATCTTTATCAGCGCCCTGCCATGAGAGCACCAGGCTGGGCATATCAGCGGGGTCATCTGCACCTGCGAGAAGTTCACCATCCAGGGCGGCGTCATTCTCAAATGCGACACTGAATCCTGAACCGGTGGACCAGCGAATCTGCTCAGTGGTCAGTGAATTGCGCTTGATAGGCGATTGAGCGGCGTCATCATCATCATGCAGAAAGTCCTGAAAGTTAGTCCAGTCATTACCTACAGTTAACGTTCCAGCTGAACTTACGAGCGCAGTGGAAAAGCGTTTGATGTCGATTCCGTTATCTTCGTTTACAGAATCGCCCGACAGCATTAAGCCACTGCTGCTATATGGTTTTTCCTGGATTTCAAATGCCATTGATGTCTGTAGACCAAGGCCGCGGGATGCGCCATCAGATGATTTAATCAGCGACTGGCTCTGAACCTCGTAGTTGCTGGAAAACAGCTTTTCGTTCATCACGCTGTTAAACCCCAGGTCATCTATGGTTCCAGGTGATTCTGCGGCAAAAACCATACCAGGGAGTGAAACCACTGCTGCTACGGCCAACACCTTAAATGACCGCCTGAAATTGACCAAGGGATTAAACACAGCGACCCCTCGCGCACTTGGTGGCGATTCAAAATTTGCTATCCTGCTGATTTCTAACATTTTTTTAGGCATCAACCATCGTGGCCTGAGCAACAAACCTTACAGCATTATTATATGCCTACAGCGCCTGACATGTCCAGTTAAATCAGCCTTAATCCACTGAATATACAGGGTAATTTCTGATAAACCTAAAGCGGAAACGGCGCTTTTACCGCCTGACCGTGGCAATTCTGTTTACTATCTGAAGATTAACTTCTTCCGCCGCTGCTGAAAAGTTACTGCTGAGGATCTGATAGGTTGCTGAATCGTCGGTGATGCCGGCGATTGATACTTTATTAGCGCCTATTTCGATCTGCAGTGATTGCAGATCAAGCGACAATTTCAGCATTCCAGCAACCGCATTTATCCAATGAGGTTCAGAGATCTCGGTTGAAATCTCTACCCTGAAATCCGCATCCTTGTAACCAGCTTGTGCCAGCTGCTTAAGCAGCATATCAACATGCAAGGCATTGGGGAGCTCACCACTGACGATCAGTCCGTTGCTGTCGTCACCCTGGATGATCAGATGTGGCAACCGCAACGGCGCAACATCCAGCGCGGACTGCACCGATCTGACGCCCTCAACTCCCCGGGACAGTGCCAGGCTGCGATTTATTGCGGCATCGCTCGCCACTTTGCCTCGCAACATCACGTCACGGCCCCTGACATCGGTCACAATCCGCTTGTAGCCTGCATTGTGTAACACTGAATCGACACCACTGCGAATTTCCTGCTCAATACGCATCGCCCCGAACAACAGCGAGAAGAAAAATATGATCACCAGACCAAGCAGCCCAAGCCAGAGCACATTGATGGTCCGTTCAGGTAGGGAAAAAGTCATTGTTCGATTCTAGCGGGCTAGTGCTGGCAGACGGGACAATAATATGTGGCTCGTTGTGCAGTCACTGTTTTTCGGATTTCCCCACCACATCGAGAGCAAGGTTCTCCCTGTCGACCATATACCATCAGTTCCTGTTCAAAATAACCTGGCTCACCGTCTACCCGCACAAAATCTCGAAGCGTTGTTCCTCCCTGGCGTATTGCCTGCTGAAGAATTTTACGGATCGACAGTGCAAGGGCCTGATAACGCGACGCAGCGATGCGATGGCATCCGCGATGAGGATGAATGCCGGCGTCAAACAAAGATTCTGATGCGTAAATATTGCCTACGCCCACAACAATCTGACCATTCATAATCAGATTCTTAACGGCCACACGCCTTTTGCGCGCAGCCTGATACAGAATCTCGCCGCTAAACCCGCTTTCCAGGGGCTCAATGCCGAGGTGACCGAGCCTGGGATGCTGGTTGATGTCTTTGGGATGCCACAACAGACAACCGAACCGTCGCGGATCACGGTATCGAATCACTCTGCCAACGCCGGTGATGATATCGAAATGATCATGGGGTCCGGGTGGAGTGAATTCTGGTAGTACACGAAGTGATCCTGACATTCCAAGATGAATCAGCAATCCGCCGCGTTCCAGCCCCACTAAAATGTATTTGCCGCGACGCCGCAGGTATTGAACCGACTGGCCAGCGACATTGTTCTCCAGCCCCCTGGGAACAGGCCAACGCAAACGCCGCTGACGAACCTTCAGGGTTGCAATGGTCTGGCCACGCAGATAGGGGGCAATACCATTCAAAGTAGTTTCAACCTCGGGCAGTTCAGGCATGGAATTTCTTATAGAAGTGGGTACAATCGCGGCGACTCAAGGATACCTTAATCCACAGAAAATTATGTCTTTCACAGTGACTAACCAGCGAAATGGTGGCAGTTTTTCAGCGAATCAAGGCGAATCGATTCTCGACGCCGCGTTGCGCGATAACCGCATTTTCCCCTATGGCTGTCGGAGCGGCGTTTGCGGCGCCTGCAAATGCAGTTTACTCAGTGGCAGTGTGGACTACGGTGAATATGAGGACTTCGCATTAAGCGATGAGGAAAAAGCTGCAGGAAAGATGCTGATTTGTCAGGCGACCCCCCTTGAAGATGTCACCATTGACGTCGACGAAGTAATGGCCGGTCAGAATATCCAGATAAAAATGCTGCCTTGCCGCGTTGGCAAGCTGGAACGACTGGCCGATGATGTGGTCCGCCTGTATCTCACCTTACCAAAGACCCAGGAATTCAACTATATCGCCGGTCAGTACATTGACATCGTGATGAAAGACGGCCAGCGCCGCAGCTTTTCCATCGCTAATCAGCCGGCTATGTCCAGGCAGGATGGTCTGGAGCTGCATATTCGCCATGTGCCTGATGGCCATTTCACACCTCGCGTATTCGACTCGATGAAAGAACGTGATTTACTTCGACTGGAAGGACCATTCGGCACCTATTTTCTGCAGAGCAAGCCTGATCAACCCATTATCATGATTGCAGGCGGTACCGGCTTCTCTCCGATAAAGGGTCTGATAGAACATGCCATGGCGGACGATCCGGAATACAACATACACCTGTTCTGGGGCGCAAGAGACGAACAGGACCTGTATCTCGATGACCTGGCAAAACATTGGCAGGAAAAATATGCCAATTTCAAATACACGCCGGTATTGTCGGATTCAAGCTCTGACAACTGGACAGGCGCACAAGGCTTCGTACATGAAATCGTCGTAGCAAGTTATGAGTCATTTACAGACTTCGATGTCTATGCCAGTGGTCCGCCGATTATGATCGATGCTGTGCGAGACAGCCTTAGCGGCAAGGGAATGGAGATTTCTCGTTTTAATTTCGACTCTTTCGACTTCGCCCCAAGAGATTAACCTGCCCGCGCAGACTGTGATTTATTCACACCTGCCACCAGGTCGAATTCGTCTCTGCTATTATATCTATGGCGCTGTAATGGCACGCCATTTATAACAATCGGAAGATACGGAGGGGTATTTGAAACCCGGTAGATCCAGCGTTCGCAGTCTGGCTGTTCAATTACTGGCTGTGGTTTTCATTTTATCCAGCGGCTGCTCTTCACCCCCTGTCGGCAATGACACCGATTTGAGCTCGACTGCCCGGAACGGCATTAACGCCCTTGCTGCGATTGGCCCTGTTTCTGCACCCCTGAATTCTGCGAAACTGGAAACCGTGGAATGCTGGTTCCACATTCCCACCGACGCGCCGATGACAAGCTGTTACCGAATGCATGTCCCGGAGAACCACGACCGTGCTGATTCTCCGTTAATTAATTTCCCCGTTATCAAACTGTCTGCGGAAAAAGCAAGCAAGCCGAAAACACCGGTTTTACATCTTGGCGGAGGCGGGCCCGGCAACCCTATCGGATTTGATCCCGACGCTGTCGGTCTGTGGCTCTGGAGCTGGTATCAGCAAATGTCTGTGAGCGATCAACGCGACCTTTACCTGATTGACCCTCGAGGGGTTGGACTGGCTCAACCGGTTCTGGTCTGCAAAGAATATATTCCCGCTTTTCTCGGCTCCCTTAGCCGGAATTTAACTGTTGAACAGGAAATCATCTGGAACACAGAAGTCAACCAGCAGTGCGCCGAAAGATTGACTGCCAGTGGAATAGAACTTGGCGCATACAACAGCTTCAGTATCGCCAGAGATATGGAGCTGCTGCGCCGGGCATTTGATATTGAACGATGGAACCTTTACGGTGTTTCCTATGGAAGTCGTTATGCGTTGACCATCGCCAGAGAATTTCCCGACACTATTGATGCCATGGTTCTGGATGCCACCGTTTTCCCCAACGTACGGTATATGGATAATTACGCGACCAATCTGGAGCAGGCGTTTAATCGACTCATCAAGGTATGCAACGAATCTTCATCCTGCAGTAATGTCCTCGAAGATCCTGAGCAAAGGTTCTGGAATCTGGTGCGAAAACTGCAACGAAACCCTATTCGCACTACAATTAAACACCCGCAGCGGGAGCAGCAGATCAATCTGGTGTTAAATGGTGAGCGCTTCCTCAGCGTTTTTTACAATGCACTGTACGACGCCGCACAGTTTAGCGATCTACCTGAAGTTATCACCAGCCTTGAGAATAATGAGCTTGGAATTTTTGAACAAAAAATTAATGACTGGTTGGCATTTCAGACCGACGAGGATTATGGAGATGCCAGTGCAGCAGCACATTATTGCCATGAAGAGTCTCCGTTCATCAACTATAAACAGGCCATAGAAACGGCATCAGGATTGCGAAACGAACTCAGAACCCCGACCATTGCACTGCTGAGATTCAATCAACAACAGTGCGAAAGATGGCCGGTCAAACCTGCAGGGGCAATTGAAGGAGAACCCGTGATCACCCGAATTCCTACGTTATTTCTTCATGGCGCACTGGATCCTGTGTTACCGGTTGAAAACCTGGAGCTGCAGTTAAGCTATTTCAGTCAGTCAGCCTATGAAATTTTCCCGGACATGTCACATAGTATCGTCGGCGTACACCCGTGTGGCGAGTCCATGGCCCAGGCTTTTTATAACTTTAAACTGGGCTTTCGTGCGCACATCAATTGCATCGGACAGCCGCAGTAAAACCCTCCATCAGATCGACATCCTGAGTCAGGCGGACAATGGAGCGTGCCCTGCAATAGTGGTTCGGTATAGCACTCTCTGGCAGCCATCATAATCGTTTACAGCATAGTGCATGGTATTGCGATTGTCCCAGATCGCAACCGTGCCAGGGCGCCAGCAAAAGCGACAGGTGAATTCAGGTCGAGTACAGTGCTGATATATATCGGCCAGCAAGTTCTCACTTTCCAGCTTATTCATACCTTCAATACCGATGGTATAAGTTGGGCTGACAAACAGCATTTCTTCACCGGTTTGCGGATGTCGGCAAACAGCAGGGTGCAAGATTATTTCATCTGCCTCAGGATTATTTCTCTCTATTTTTATCGAGCCGTTAAATTGTATTGATTGCTGCGGTGCATTCTGAACTCCATAAGGTGCACCAGTATGAATTGCATTCTTACCAATTAACTTGCTGCGCATAGCCTTTGGCATCGCTTTCCAGGCATGAGCCATATTGGCCCATAGGGTATCCCCACCGACAACAGGTATGACTTCGCCGTAAAGAATCGATGCTTTGGGAGGCTCGGACAGGAAGCTGAAATCAGAATGCCATTCGCCGCCAAACACCCCCATGTTGATTTCATCTGCTTCCTTACGCACACAGATTACATCAGGAAAATTTTCAACCGGTGCTATATACGGCAGCCGCATCAGATCGCCAAAGCGACTGCTGAACTGACATAACGACAAAAGATCCAGTGTCTGGTCACGGATAAAAACAACCTTGTGTTCAAGCCACGCCTGCTGGATCAATTCAAATTCACCCTGGTCAAGCTGCAGCAGATCAATGCCCGTTATTTCCGCCCCCAGAGAAGGCGTTAATTGAGTGATAGAAAGCTTTGAGGTTTGTCCCATGGGGTTATGATAACGATACTTGCAAAACTTTTACACACAGGACAGCCATGCAAACAGAAACTCAATGTATTCTTATCACCGGCGCCAGCAGCGGCATCGGCGCCGCACTGGCAACACAACTGGTTGCCGAAGGTTACCGAGTGATCGGTGCAGCGCGTTCTGCAGAGCGACTCAAAGACCTGAGCGCAGCCCTTGGAGAAGCATTTCTGCCCCTGGTACTGGACGTGAGCAGACCTGATGTCGCGTCAATTCTCCACAACGAGCTGCCTGTTCACTGGCAGCAGATCGATGTTCTGATAAACAATGCCGGTCATGATGTCGGCGGCCGTAAACCATTTGCCGAAGGTGAGCTGGAGCAATGGCTCGATATCATTGATACCAATTTAAAGGGTTTGCTCAGGGTGACCTATGCGGTGCTGCCAGGTATGCTGCAACGCGACCAGGGTCATATTGTGAATATTGGCTCCACCTCAGGGCTTGAATCCGTCGCCACTACTGCGGTGTATAGCAGCAGTAAACACGGCGTAAATGGCTTCAGCGAATCGCTGCGCAAGGAGCTTGAGGATACTGGCATCAGGGTCTCCCAGATACTACCCGGGATGGTACGCACCGGTTTTGCTGCAGCCCGCTTTGGCGATCAAAACCGGGCGCAGAAGTTCTATGACGATTTCGGCAAATGGCTGGCACCGGAAGATGTGGCAAGCGCGGTAGTTTATGCGCTGAAACAACCTGCACATGTCGTCATTTCTCAACTGGTCATCGTGCCGAAACCGAGGCCAAAGCCAAAGCACTAACCACTGGCAGTACTCTCAATGCTGCTAGCGCATCAAAGCGCTGATATCTTCAATACGGGTAACCCCATGGTCGGTATATTCCGGCCATTGAAACGCCCCCGAACTATCGAAGTGTACCGTGTGAACCCCTGCTTTTTTTCCTGCTTCGATATCATAAAGAAAATCTCCTACCATCACCGTCTTTGCCGGAGAAACCGACCATATTGATAACAGGTGCAAAACGCCATCGGGCAGTGGTTTTGGCGCACAGGTTTCGCGGCCAATGACGTGGTCTCTTTCAAAGAAACGGTCCAGGCCACTGGCTTTCAGAGTTGCTTCGGCGATATCTTCGTCATTCCGTGTCAAAATACCCAGTTGGCGTCCAGCTCCGGTTAATTCCTCCAATAATGCTTCTGCCCCGGGCTGGGGTGTGGCCAGGGATGCGATTTCCATTTCGATCTGGTGTAATCTGGCGCTGACTTGAACACCCTGCTCTAGCGGCATTTCCTTTATTGCTTCAAGAATCGGTGCGTTCTGTTTGATCCCCAGCTGGCGACGGATATCGTTGAAGTCATGTATAGGCATCGTCAATGTCCCATCCATATCGAAAATCCAGTGGCTGCAATCTCTAAGTGACATGATTGGTTAAAATACCCGAAAGATCCGGTGACAGTGAAAAATATAAAAGTGACAAAACAATGGTGAATAAGAAAAGGCTGATAAGAATTGTGATCGCAGCTGTAGTACTGGCTTACTATGCCTATACCGAATATTACCCTGAAGGTAAAATTCAAACTAGCGGGCAGCAGGATGATAGCGCATTACACCAGGCAATCGCCAATCAACGTAGCGACGTACAGGTTACCGGGGCGGGTCGGGTCATAAAACTACTACCTGATGACAATGATGGCAGTCGCCATCAAAGATTCCTGGTCAAAATCAGCTCCGGAGATGTCATCCTGATTGCACACAACATAGATTTAGCGCCCAGAGTAAACACTCTGAAGAAGGGCGATCAAATCAGGTTTAATGGCGAATTTGAATGGAACAATAAAGGCGGTGTAATCCACTGGACACACAATGACCCTCGCAATACTCATATCCATGGATGGCTGGAGCACAATGGAGAGAAATACTGGTAACGGCGGAGAAAATCATACACCCTGCTGAACTTGTGACCGCAGGAACTGACTAATTCTATTCCGTGGGTAATAGCAAATTCGCATTTACCCACAAGTCAGTGATTAAAGTTCAGGTGAAACAGGAGCATCTAGATGAGAAAATTTATTGCTGGTAAATGGTTGGTTGCAATGCTGATCACACTGCCATTGATGGGTGAGCCGGTGATCGGCAGTGCCGAAGAATTAGTATCCAGCGGCAGCTTCACCGGCGCCAGCGGGCATGCGACCAAAGGTGATGTGCGTGTGCTCAAAACAGCAGACGGACTGGAGATTGTCCTTGATAGAAATTTTGATTTTGACGGTGCGCCGGATCCAAAGGTCGGTTTCGGAAACAACGGCAAATATGACATCCGGTCGCAGCTTGCCCATCTGAAGAAAAATACAGGAGAGCAACGCTATGCTGTCCCCGAATCACTGAACATTACTGAATACAACGAAATTTATATCTGGTGTGAAGCCTATAGTGTGCCTCTGGGTATCGCTGAAATCAACTAACGATCCTTGTTTTCAATCAGCGGGCCACTTCTGATTATTCCCATTGTCATAGGTATCTATAGCATAGGGTTTCACCAGCTGCTGCATGCCAGCGGACAAAAATCACACACAGGAAAACCGCACTGGGTTCTTATCTGGAGCGGCGCAATCTGTTTTACACTGCTTTGGCACGGGCAGGGAATTCTGATGCGTTTTCAACAATCAGAAAGCGATAGTTTTTTTACCCTCAATCAATGGCAGCGCATTGGCCTGCTTATTGTTTCTATCCTGCTGATCAAAATATTTTTTCTGTTATCTGCAATCAAGACGCATTGGTTTGTTGCTGGCAAAGACCGAGTTACGCTAGGCGGTCGGTCTGCATGCTTACTTGATATTGCCGCGACCTGGGGCATTTTCACTGTACTGTATCCATTAGCCGCACAGGTCTATTACACTTACTACCGGGCAATCATTCCCGACTTACCAAATCAGTGGGTGGTTAAAATGACGAGGGCATCCAGCGTCGTTTCAGACTTCAGCCTCGCGGGTCCAGCACTGACATTGAACCTTTATCTTGGAGCAATGACAATCTGGGCAGCCATTTTCGCTGTACTCTGGCATCACCTTGGTGTGAGTGCAAAACATCCAGGGAAAACTCCTGCCCTGGTAACTGGTATGCTACTGGCAGTGGCCAGTTTTCTATGGCTGCGATTCACAACAGGTGGGTTAACCAACTAGTCCAGACTGGCTGTTCTGCTGTGTGATAAAAGGATCTCATATCCCACGCTTATCTTCTGGTTACCGGCACCGCAGAACGATAATATTGTCTGGTAGGCCGAGGCCGCACCTTCAAATTCCTGCAGCGCCACCAGCACCTTGCTTTTCCACAATAATACTTTTGTATCAACAGGGTTCAATGCCAGCGCCTGGTCATACCAGTAAATTGCATCATCATACTTTTTCTGAGATGCCAGCAACCTGCCCTTCCAGAAATAGTTGGCCATCAAGCCTGGCGAATTGCGTCTTGATTTCTCCAGGGCATTCCAGGCAGAGTCAAATTCACCAGCATGGAAATAAGCCACGCCCACCATATGCAGCCCCTGGGCAGATAATCCCAGTTTCTCCGCTTGACTGGATAGTGAAACCACCTCTTCGCTTTTGTTTGCCTCGCCTTGCAGCTTAGCGGCCGCTGCATGCAAATAACCTCTCAACATCTTGAGATCAGGGTTACTTTTTTCATAGGCCAAGCCCTTGGTGATGAAACTTGACATGTCTGAAAAGTTACCTCCTTGCTCCGGGTGTAGTGCATCCAGATAACTGCTGCGAACTGTATATGAAGCAGGGTCAATTTCCAGCCCCTTTCGCATCGCTTGCTGCATCGCTGCGCGACTACCGGAAGTCGCATGCACCGAAATCAAAAACCCATACGGCAATGCATAATCTTCATACAGGCCTGTGGCAACGATTATGTCTTTCACTGCCTTTTCCAGGTTTTCTGTAACATTGACATCACTCTTTGGGGAGCCATCATCATTTTGCCCCCTGTATTGCAGAGCAACGGCATGGTGGTACACCCCTCTCGTGATATAGGCGTGCCCTGATTCGGGGTATTCGTCCACCCACGCATCCAGGGCCTCAGCAAGATCAGGGTGCGCATTGGCAAATGCCAGATAATTGTCGAGCAACTTATGCTCTGCTACCTCGCCTTTACCGAAGTCTGCATAGACTTCTTCAAAGTGTTGTTGTAGATAGTTGGTGTCGTTCTCCAATGCTGCAGTAATTAATCCATAGACTACGCTGGACTTCACTTCCCCTGCCATTGCGGCAAACGAAAACAACATTAATAACACTAAAGTCTTAAATCTCATTTCACCCCCTTAGCCAATGGTTATAGATCGATAACCCAGGACTATATTTTGTATTCACTGCAATTTGCAGCGCCCCATATACTCAACGCTAACTTGATTCAAGCCAGCGTAACGACCAGCGAAAAAGAAGCGGGCGTCAGTCAGCACTATTTTTTGATATGACACGTAGAGGTGAAACTTATAATTATTTTTGCTCGCGGTTTATTTTTATTGCGAACGGTTTGAGTCTGGGTATTCTGCGGCGAAATGTCAATATTTATACCCACAAATAGTCGTCTCCAGCTAAGTTGTTGCTACCAATCAAAGGAACTGGTGTGAATGCCCTGATAAGCTTGGTTTATAATTCCCATATGTGCGAAAAAATGAAACCCGTTAAAATGCAATTGAGGCACGGTAAGTTTCTCAAGTCTATAATGCTAGGCCTGTCATCAGCCCTGTTTGTCGCCTGCACGGGGTCTGCCGGGGAAGGCTCCACACAACAATCTGTAAAGGTAAAAAGCAGCCAGATTACTGAGTCAATGGCGGAGTTTGCCGGCCTGGTAGGGGAAATAAATGTTATTGTCGGGCACCGTGAGCAATCGCCCGATGCTGCAGCTGAAACTATCACCCGGCTTAAAAGACTCGAAGAGATTTCTGAAAATCTGGGTGCCGGCAAACGTATCAGCAACCATATTCAGCTTGAAGAAAATATCCATCAGCTGCGCTCAGATATAAGAACCGCTCGTTCTGCACTGGAATTTAATCCGCCCAATTTTTATTGGGCGGAAAAAGTATCTAGCTATTGTGAAGGTTGTCACGCTTTCCCCAGATAGACTGCCCCGCAGGATTTGTCGTCAAACCTGTCGGGTGGCGCCTGAAAGCTTAATACGGCAACAGCATGAAATTCAGAAAAGCGATTTCAAGACGTCTGTATAGACACCGGCAAAGCTGACTTTCAATCCCTTTTTAATGTAGTCGGGTAAGGCTTCAAAATCCCCTTTATTTGCATTTGGCAGAATCAGCTGACGGATTTTCATTCGTTTTGCCGCAATCACTTTTTCTTTGATTCCGCCGACGGGCAATACCTGGCCTGTCAACGAGATTTCACCCGTCATGGCTAAAGATTGTTTTATTTTTTTCCCTCTGGCCAGAGAAATCAGGGCGGAGGCCATGGTGATACCGGCGCTTGGTCCATCCTTGGGCGTCGCACCGGCAGGCACATGAAGATGAATCATCGAGTTTTTGAAAAAATCAGGATCGATCCCCAGTGATTCTGCGTTACCAATAACATAGCTGTAGGCAATTTCGGCAGACTCCTTCATTACATCACCCAGTTGACCAGTAAGCTTGAAACCACGACTGAACTTGTGACTACAGGTGGCTTCAATGTCGAGGGTAGCGCCACCCATAGAGGTCCAGGCAAGGCCAGTGACAACCCCGATACCTTTGATGCGATCATCATCGGTGAAAACTGGCTTGCCAAGGTATTCCTCAATGTCAGCGGACTTGACGTGAATCGGTGCTTTTTTCCTGCGCAGCAGTTTCATCACAGCCTTGCGAGCAATTGTTCCCAACAGCTTTTCGAGTTTACGAACACCCGCTTCCCTGGCGTATTGCTCAATGATCTTACGAATTGCAGCAGTATCAACACGTAACTGTCCCCGCGACTTGAGCCCGGAACGCTTTAACTGTCTTGGCAGTAAATGCTTTCGTGCAATTGCCACTTTTTCTTCCGCCAGGTAACCTGACAATCGCATCACTTCCATACGGTCAAGCAAAGGACCCGGAATCGTATCAAGCTGATTGGCAGTGCAAATAAATAATACATTAGACAGATCCACCCTTACATCGAGATAGTGATCGAGAAAATCTCGATTTTGTTCGGGGTCCAGCACCTCAAGCAGCGCTGAAGCGGGATCACCTCGATACGAAGAACCGATTTTGTCGATCTCATCCAGCATAATCACTGGATTTGCAGTCTCACACTCACGCAAGGCGTGGACAAATTTTCCCGGCATGGCACCGATATAGGTCCTTCTATGACCTTTAATTTCTGATTCATCCTGCATGCCGCCAAGGGAAAAACGATAAAATTTTCTGCCCAGGGCATTGGCCACGGAACGGCCTAGAGACGTCTTGCCAACCCCAGGCGGTCCCACCAGAAGAATAATAGAGCCGGCGATTTCACCGCGCATCTTGCCTACACCGATAAACTCAAGAATGCGGTCCTTAACTTCCTCCAGCCCCTCATGATCCCGGTTGAGAATTTTCTCGGCTTTTCGCAGATCCAGCGAGTCCTTGCTGAATTTTCCCCAGGGTACGCTGGTCAGCCAATCAAGATAGTTACGGGTAACTGTGTACTCCGGAGAGCCTCTCTCCAGCACCGCCATCTTCTCCATCTCCTCGCCTATGCGTTTCATTGCCTGTTCAGGCACATCACAGTCCGCAAGCTTTTCCTCGAATGCTTCTAATTCGCTGGTTCGGTCATCCTTGGAGATACCCAGCTCCTTCTGAATAAACTTCAGTTGTTCGCGCAGAAAAGCTTCTCTCTGATGTTTGGTGATTTCTGTTTCAACATGAGTGCGGATTTCTGTTTGCGCTCTTGCAATTTCCACTTCCTTTTGCAACAGCACCAGGGTCTTTTCCATCCGTAGTAAAAGGTCCAGTGCTTCCAGCACTTCCTGCAGTTCTGCGGCACCAGCGGTGGTCAGACTGGCGCCAAAATCCGCCAGCCGAGAAGGCTCTCCAGGACCGAAATAATTAAGAAAATTCTTCAGTTCCTCGCCGTACATCGGGTTCAAAGGAAGCAACTCCTTTATGATGTTGACAATAGCTGTGGTGTAAGCCTTTATTTCAACGGTCTCCCGGGGCTTAAGCTCCGGGAAATAACTGACGAAGGCATTAAACGGTTGTTTCCTTGATGCCCAGGAGTTGATCTGGAAACGTTGCAGGCCGGCGAGCACCACGTGAAGCTGGTCATCGTGCTGCTCTACCTGGTGTATCCGGCATACGGTGCCCATGGATTTGAAGTCAGTCCACTGCACTTTGTCTGGTGCCTGCCCTCCTGTATAAACCACTCCGACAACCGGGTTACCGGCCTTAAATAAATTTTTCAGTATCTTGCCCCATTTACGGGCATCCATAATCAGTGGCAATACCTGCCCCGGAAAAAAAGGTTTTTTCTCCAGAGGTAATAGAAGGAGCTGCCCCGGCAACACGTCCTCGGGGCGAGCTAAATCAGTCACTATCTGGGCTTCAGTTACGCCGGACACATCGTTATCCTGACTATTTTGATTACGTGCCATATAGGGGAGGTAGGGTTAACAGACAGTTTGAATATGGCGAATAGTTAAAGATTTACAAGTGCCACAACCCAATACCAGGACATTGTAAAACGATTGACCAGGGACCAGCAGCAAAAGTCCGGTACTCATCCCTCTGATCGCTGATGACGCAATACCATATTTTGTGACAAATCTTGGAAATAGTGTCATAGAGTTGCAGGGAATCAAAATATCAACAACGCACTGAAAAACTATAACCTGTTGTTTTTATACATTTATTTTAAATATTTACCCGCCGGTTCTGGCTGTAATATGCTGGCATGAGTCTTGCTATGTATTTAATTACTT
>Ga0055584_100001669_pt1 | contig 21711 bp, 18 predicted proteins | sample OSDHelmetaG_FD_58716 | JGI IMG/M metagenome (GOLD analysis project Ga0055584, IMG submission 58716) | Pelagic marine sediment microbial communities from the LTER site Helgoland, North Sea, for post-phytoplankton bloom and carbon turnover... | ecosystem: Environmental > Aquatic > Marine >...
TATCGAATCCTTCTTTTAGAAAAGTGAGAGAATCTTCATGAGGCAATTCGTATTCTGCATTCCTTTTACCTATAAAAGTGGACTTATAATGATTCCCATAGTAAAATGCCCCATTTTTCATTTCATCTCCAATGATATCAACGGTATAGAGAAAAGCATGAGCACCATCAAAGACAGATAGTAATAATTCGTTATCTCTTACGACTCCTTCCAGAAAACGATGATCACCGGTGGTAGTTCGAAAAGTGCCTGTCACTTTACTTCCTTGTTGCTCAAGAATACCCTTAGCGATAAATGTAGACGCATCATCCTCTGTAAAGAGCATTTCCCATACTCCGGCTCACATCAATTTCAGATGAGCCCACATTAAGGAACCTATTCTTTTCACCGTATGAAATATTCACAGGTACTATCCTATCCAAACTTTCCTTGATGAACTTTGCTTCTGTAATCATTCCATTCTTGAATTTTCCTGTTATATATCCTTCATAAACAGGAAAATTGATCCTAATAGAATCATTGTAATAGGTAATATCATCTACTTCGATAACTTCTTCTCCATTATAAATCTCCATTATACCTGCATCATCTATATTGAAGTTAAAAGGCATTTCCTTATTGTCCTGTACTTCTAATGTGGCACGGTAATATCCAGGTTGGATTTCCTGATGATCATTGGGCTTACATGAAATCAACACGTTTAGTAATAAAAGAAGTAAAATATATCTCATTGTCTTAAATCGTCATTAATGAAAATCTGAATACAAATTATATAAAAGGATACAAAGCGAAGCAGTGGAAATACTTTGATGATTGGAAACTCAATAAGTCTATTTATTATTGAAGGTAAAATCGTATTGAATGAAACTTAAATTCTCATTAATCTCAACAATTCTCGTCGTTATCATTTTGATGACAATTTCTAATAGAGCAAATTCTCAAGAAAATTCTCTGTCACAAAAATTTATAAGTTTATTCAACAATTCGATGAATCCGGATGTGGCATGCTATAGAATACCAGCTATTGTTACTGCTCAAAATGGAGACATAATTTCAGCAATTGATGAACGTGTACCTTCATGTAGAGACCTGAAATGGAGCGATAATATCAATATTGTAATGCGATATAGTCAAGACAATGGCGATACATGGTCTGAAATAAAAACAATTGTGGATTATCCATTGGGTCAGTCAGCATCAGACCCTTCTATGATTTTAGATAAAACCACTGGATCTATTTTCCTTTTTTATAATTATATGGATTTAGTGCATGAAAAAGACATTTACTATCTCAAAATGATCAAAAGTGATGATCATGGTCAGACCTGGTCTTCACCTGTTGATATTACTTCTCAAATATCAAAACCAGAATGGAGCAATGATTTTAAATTCATCACTTCTGGCCGAGGTATCCACACTAGAGAAGGTATTCTCATTCATACTCTTGTGAATATTCAAAATGGAGCTCATCTTTTCAAAAGTGATGATAATGGGGCAAGTTGGAATTTAATCGATACTCCTTTAAAACCGGGAGATGAATCTAAAATAGTGGAACTCAGTGATGGTTCGTGGATGGTAAATAGTAGAGTAAATAAAATGAAAGCCAGATATGTACATGTTTCAAAAGATAAAGGCCAGACATGGGATTCTTATCCAGATAACCAATTAATAGACCCAGCTTGTAATGCAAGTATCATCAGTTATGATATGGGCAACCTGGGTATTGAAAAGACTTGTCTTCTATTTGCTAATGCAAACTCAACTGAACAAAGAGAAAATCTTACTATCAAATATAGTTTTGATGATGGTCAGACTTGGAATGCAGGAAAAACGATCTACTCAGGCCAATCTGCTTATTCTGAAATGACCATTCTCAAAAATGGAGATATTGGATTGTTCTTTGAAAAAGATGAATATAAGGATAATGTATTCGTGAGGCTGTCTATGGATTGGATTACTGGTGAAGCTAAGGATTAAGGAAGACAAACGATATCTGTATATTATTCCCTATATCAAATTGGTCACCTTGCTATAACATGATTTTTACAGCCAGATAAACTAAAGAGAAATGAAAAACTTATTAAGAATCGGCTCTAATTGGAAATTTATTCTACCCGCCTTCTTTCTAAGTGTTTATTGTCTGTATCTTTTTCAAGGTCATGAAAAAGCTATGAGCGAAATCACGGGGAATCAGGCAATGATGATAGATTTACGTTCTAATTACACCGTAGATGAAATTCGGATCTTTTTTGAGGAATTAAAACCAGAGGGTAGAGCTATTCATACTTATGCCACAAAAGTTACAGACTCTATTTTTCCATTTGCTTTTGGTATCTTATTTATTCTTTTGTCTGCATTTATTATAAAAAATATCACTAAGTCTGAATCTGATTGGATCTACCTTTCACTATTCCCATTGCTACTTATGCTTGTAGATTTTAAAGAGAATTTTAATACCTTAAGCATGCTTTCCAGTTATCCTGACCTTACATCAGAAATGGTAGATGCAGCTTCAAAAGTCACCAGTCTCAAAGGAGTGTTTGTCAATATTTCAATGGGTTTGCCAATAATTTTGGGATTAATTTGGATGGTAAAATGCGTTCTCAAAAGAATGAAAAATTCATAATTTCATATGATCAAATAAAGGCAGAAAAAATGGATATAAAACCTTTTAAACTAGAGCGGTACTTTAGTTTATATGAACATAACGCAAAATACTCCATTTGTAATTCTGACTGTGAAGCAATGAGTATAAAAGATCTTCTTTCACTTGAGAAAGGAGCTCAAGACAAGTTTCAAAATACATGGTTAGGTTACACCCATACAAAAGGCTCTGAATCACTAAGGTGTGACATATCTTCGATATATAACAAAGTTTCATCGGATAAGTTAATAGTTTGCTCAGGTGCTCAAGAACCTATTTTTCTGTTTTCACAAGCAGTGTTGTCTCCTGGAGATGAAGTAATAGTACAGACACCTTGTTATCAATCTCTTCAGTCTGTGCCAGAAAGTATTGGGTGTAAAGTCTTGAAATGGGGCGTAAAATATAATGGTAAGGCTCCTGGTTTTGACATTGATGAACTGAGAAACATGATTTCTTCCAATACAAAAGTCATATTCCTTAATTCTCCTCATAACCCGACAGGATTTCATTTTACTAAAGATGAACAGACAGAAATAATTGATATCGCAAGGAGGCATAACATTCTCATTTTTTGCGATGAGGTATATAGAGAATTAGAATCTAGTCGAGAATATGCTCTTCCTGCCATCGCAGATGTATATGAAAATGGGACTTCTATAGGAGTAATGTCTAAATCATATGGACTTCCAGGGTTGCGAATTGGTTGGATAGCATCTCAAAATCAAGAAGTGCTTGATAAAGTAGCAGAACTGAAAGAGTATACTACCATATGTAATTCTGCGCCTAGTGAATTTCTTGCAGGTGTGGCTCTAAGAAATAGGACGCAAATTTTGGATAAAAACCTGAATATTGTCGAGCAAAACTTATCCACTTTCAGAGATTTTTTTGAAGATTATAAAGAACTGTTTGCTTGGAATGAGCCTAAGGCTGGACCAATAACATTAGTGAAAATGCTTTTTGATTCTGATGACATGCTTTTAGCAAAAAGGGCAAGAGAAGAGAAGGATGTCCTGATCCTACCCGGCGAAATTTATGACTTTCCTGGCTATTTTAGAATAGGACTTGGAAGAGAAGACACTCCAAAAGCATTAATACGGTTTGAAGAATTTGTGGTAGAATCATTAGTAGCTCGGTAATAATGAAAAAGAAAAAAATGCAATGAAAATATTCCGCACTGATCAAGAAAAAAAACTGTGGATTTGTGCATTTGTGGTCGTGATTGCTATTTTCTCAACGCTTTTCATAGGGTCAGCCTTTAGTTGATCTATTTCAGAATCAGAATACTCAGGCATGGATATTTGGTTCGGTTATGATCTTGGTAGGGACTACCATTTTGGTTCATGGGGTTAAAACCAAACCAGGCAAACTAGAATTAACTCTAATTTTAGGAATAGTAGCTGTATATGTAATGTTCTTTCTTAGATTGGGCCTTCCAGAAAGAACTCACCTTATGGAGTACAGTGTACTCGCTATTTTTATTCATAAAGCATTGAATGAGAGGATTGGCACAAAAAAGGGTTTTATATCTTTGGGAATATTTTCATTTTTTATCACATGTATAATTGGTGTGATAGATGAAGGCCTTCAATTCTTTTTACCAAATCGAGTATTTGATTTAGAAGACATCACTTTCAATGGAATGGCAGCAGCAATGGCCATGGTTTTTTCTATCCTAATACAATGGTTCAGATCAAAAAAAACTAACGAAAAAGCCAATAGAGCTAATCCTGAATAATCATTCCTGCAATCAAAATATTATGGCCTCCTTCCTGGAGTCCATGGGGCTCCTGCTTGTTCAATATCATTTTCATATGAGGACAGTTTATCCAAATATTGATTCAATTGGATACTAAAACTCTCGAACTCCTTTTGTGCAATTTCGATATTCTTCATCTGAGTCGCAGTTGGATTTTGACGTGTATCCCAATGTCCGTAAATAACTTGTCCAATTCTTGATCGAATTGATGGAGTCGTAGATTCATTCATCCTTTGTCTTGTAGGATCACCTGATAACTTCAATTGCAATATTGCCAATTCTGATCCAAGTTCGTCAAGCCGGCTAAAAAGATTTTTATCAGTATTAATAGTTTTTATCAGAGCCGCTCTCATATATCTTATCTTATTCCTTACTTCCCCCATCGTCCTGCCTTTTGATGATACTTTTCTAGATAATTCACTTGTCTTCCGTTGGAATTCAGTCAAGGCGATGAAATCAGTGCCGTCAGATAAAGTAGGAACAGCATTAACCTTAAAATTTTGGACTCCTATTGAACTAAATTCATTATTGTGATAAATGAACAATTCAGCAGAATAGTTTCCTGGAGGAGCTAAAGGGCCTTTAGAAGATCCTGCCCAAGGAGGGCTGAATTTAGGTTTGGTTAGATTTATAGGATCAGATGCTGGATATCTTAAGTCCCAATTCAATCGATGTAAGCCTTTGCTTGATTTTCCTTCTAACCATTTGACTGGATTTCCTGAATCATCGCTGATAAGTATTAATACTTTAGGGGCATTTTCTTGGGACTCAATTCTCAGCTTGTCCCAACCTGGAAAAGAGATATCCGCTCCTTCCTCTCGCAACGATTTCTCTTGAGATTGACGCTGTTTTTTCAATGTTTGTGGCACCTCATTTAGATAGTAGGTAATCACAGCACCAAATGGAGGATTATCTGACACATAACTTGTGGTACCGAGAGTAGGCATTCCTTTAGCTTGCATCGGCTCATAAGGGATGTACCACCACGCATCACGGATTGAGTAAAGTGAGTTTTCCTTTTTATTGACAGTTTGGGACAATTCTCTTAAAAACGAATAGTCGTCCAATACGTAAATGCCTCGTCCAAAACTCGCCCCCACTAAGTCATTGTCTCTTCGATGAATTTCTAGATCTCGAAATGGGATAGTTGGAACTCCACCTTGGAGCTTAATCCAGTTTACACCACTATTAGAAGTAAAGTATATTCCATACTCAGTTCCAATAAAAAGCAGATTTGGATCAATGTGATCCTGTTTTATTACCCATACTATGGTTCCAGCTGGCAAATCTCCCGCTATGGACTTCCATGTCCTTCCTCGATCTGTACTTTTAAATAAATAAGGAGAATAGTCTCCTAATTTATGAGCATCTACAACGGCAAATACATTATCAGCATCATGGCTTGACGCTTCAATATCATTGATAAAAGACAGTTTTGGAACTTTGGGTAGGTTATTGATTGATCTCCAATTTTGACCACTGTCCTCTGTAACTTGAATATTTCCATCATCGCTGCAAGTATATATCAATCCTTCAGATAATGGAGATTCAGAGACACCTGTAAGGGTAGCATATTTTGACATCGCTCCATTATCATACAGTGCATCTGCGCTCCACACACGATCAATCATTTCTAATTCATATCGATTGCGATTAGTAGTAAGGTCTTCACTGATAGGAGTCCATGAATTACCCTTGTCATCACTTCGCCACAGCCTCTGAGAGCCGAAGTATAATCGTGATGAATTATGGGGGCTTACTAAAACAGGGCTATCCCAATTCCATCTTTCAGGAGGATCATTAACATCTGGCTGAGGCTGTATATATAAAGCTTCCTCACTGCGACGATCATATCGATACAGCAGGCCTTGCTGTATTTCCATATATACTATATTAGGATCATCCGGATCAAATGTAGTATCGTATCCATCAGCACCAAGAGGAACATACCAATCTTGATTTCTAATTCCTTCCACATTAGTAGTGCGAGAAGGGCCAATTAAAGTGCCCAAATCTTGAGCACCTGCCACTATATTATAAAAGGGTTCTGAATTATCTAACCCTATTTTGTAAAACTGAGAAATGGGTAAATTAGGAAAATGTCTCCATGTTGTCCCTTCATCAAAGCTTTCGTAAAGACCTGCATCTGTACCACAGATAAGATGTTTGCCATCACTTGGGTCAATCCACAAAGCATGATTATCGCTGTGTTTTTCCCTTCCTGTACCCAAATAATCAAAGTTTTTTCCTCCATCTCGTGTTACATGAAGAAATACATCCATCTGATACACTAAATCAGGATTCACGGTTGAGGCTTCTATCTCTTGATAATAATGTGGTCCAGTACCTCCAGAAATATAGGGGTTCTGATGTTCCCAACTTTCAGCTTTATCATCAGATTTATAAAATCCTTTTTCTTCACCATTTGCCTCTATTGTAGCGTATACTATGTTGGCATCAGCAGGTGTTACTGCTAATCCAATCTTCCCTACATCACCTTTAGGAAGTCCTTTCTTTATTTGTTCCCAAGAAATTCCACTATCAGTAGATTTATAGATTCCTGAATTGGGGCCACCTGCTAGGAGCGACCAGGTGTGCCTTCTTCTCTGATATGCTGCCGCATACAAAACATCCGGATTCGAAGGATCAAACTCTATATCAGTTACTCCAGTATCTTTATCAACTTTAAGAACGGCTTCCCATGTTTTTCCACCATCCATTGTCTTGTATAGACCACGATCCCCACCGGAAGACCAAAGGGGGCCTTCTGCCGCTACATAGACAACATCACTATCTCTAGGGTCAATTAAAATCTTTCCTATATGTTCTGATTTTTTCAATCCCATGTTTTTCCACGAACTTCCTCCATTCTGACTCAAATAGATGCCATCACCCCATCCAACGTGACGCCCACTTACGTTTTCACCTGTTCCTACCCATATACGACTGGAGTTGTTTGGGTCAATAGTAATAGTGCCGATAGAATAGGACTTTTGATTATCAAATACAGGGCTCCATGAAGTCCCCCTGTTGATGGTCTTCCACACTCCACCGGAGCCGACTGCGACATACCATATACTTTGATTTTTGGGATCCACTGCGATGTCTGCTATTCGGCCTCCCATGAGTGCTGGACCAATACTCCTAAGATCTAAATTGGATGCGGCTGCAGACAATTCACTTTTTTTTATAGTCTGAGCATAACTTTCTATGGAGATCGAATAAAATAATATGACAAAAAATATGATTAATATGATGCGAATTCTTTTCATAAATGAAACTATTCTGTATTTAATAATTCTAGGCTTTGAATATACAATTTGTATCACTAGCCTAATATTTATTCAATGCAAAAATCTTTATTCTGGCCCTTACTCTTTTTCATTTTTTTTCATCATGCTCAGATAAGAAACTAAATGTCTTAGCTGCATTTAACCTCTATTGTGAAATGGCAGCAAATAATGCTAAACCTCTAGCTTTTCACTATCCAATGAAATCAAGTGAATTGGATTTCTATTGGACAGTTTTTCTTCACCTTGCTGATGAACACAATGAAGTGATCTAACAACTATGTCATCTGACAAGAATAACGGCTTGGTTATCAAGGATTTGTAATATTGGAAATGCATAACTCCTGCCGCGTTACGCGGTATGTTTTTAAATCACTTCATTGAGAATAAATTCAATTAATTCCAACGATAATTGATCCAAGCTTTTCTCTGTTTTCTTGTTAGATAGGTCCAAGCTAATATTCTACTCTTTTTTTGCCCTTGAGACATTGGAATAATTCGGTATTCACCCTTAGGCATTCCGCTTAGTTTATCCACAAGAATATCTAAGTTTTCCTGCCTAGAAACTAAAGATGTAAACCACATTACGGAGTTTGGCAAATCTGCACTTTCGGATATCAACTTAGTGACAAAACCCAATTCTCCACCTTCACACCATAATTCTTGACTCTGACCCCCAAAATTGAGTTGAGCTGTATTCTGGCTTTTTCCTAATTTTTTCCATTTGAGTTCTGCGGCATCAATAATGGCTTGTGGGCTCTCGTGGAATGGTGGGTTGCATATAATTACATCATAATAGTCACCTTCTGCGAGTAAATTCTTGATTAAACTTTGAGGGTCACTTTGCTTCAATATGCTGACTTTATTTTCAAGACTATTCTCTTTTAAAATCGTTTGTGCATTTTGGATAGCAGTATCATCTATTTCACTTCCAGTACATGACCAATTAAACATTTGATGAGCAAGAAGAGGATAGATACAATTAGCTCCTATTCCAATATCCCACATTTTAACTTTATGGCCTTTAGCTCTTTTATTGTGAAAGTCCTCAGATAGTAAATCTGCAATATTGAGCATGTAATCAGCTCTTCCAGGGATAGGAGGGCATAGAAAACCATCAGGAATGCTCCAATTCTTAATGTCATAATGCAACTTTAATAATGCTGTATTCAATGATAAAACTGCCTTTGGATTTGTAAAATCTATTGTTTTTTCTTGGTGAGGATTTAGAATTACATATTCATTCAACTCAGCAAATATATTTACCAAAGCTTCAAAATCATATCCTTGATTATGAGGGTTATTAGGATGAAGATTTGATTTGCGAATTTTCATGAATTGAGTTTTATTTTTTCAAACATAAAGGAGGTGATTTGTCACCAAACCACCTCCTTTTGAAATACATATTTTGGTTACAGAAGATTACTTCAGATCAAATCTATCCAGATTCATCACTTTCGTCCATGCAGCTACAAAGTCAGACATAAATTTATCCTTAGAATCTTTACATCCATAAACTTCAGCCAAAGCTCTCAATTCGGAATTAGATCCAAAAATCAAATCTGCTCTACTTCCCGTCCATTTTACATTGTCCGACCTACGATCTCTTCCTTCGAATGTATCCTGATCATCAGAAGTCGCGCTCCATTTCACACTTAGATCCAATAGGTTTACAAAGAAGTCATTAGTCAAAGTTTCTGGATTGTTTGTAAAAACTCCATGATCCGATCCATCATAATTAGTTCCTAATACTCTTAAGCCTCCTACAAGTACTGTCATTTCCGCAGCTGTCAGAGTAAGCAATTGTGCTCTATCTACTAATAATTCTTCAGCTGAAGAGGTAAACTTAGTCCTTTGATAATTTCTAAAACCATCAGCTTGTGGTTCCAATACTCCAAAAGATTCTATATCTGTATTTTCTTGACTGGCATCTGCTCTTCCTGGAGCAAAAGGTACAGACACAGAGTACCCCGCTTTTTGCGCAGCTTTCTCAACTCCTACACCACCTGCCAGTACAATCAAATCAGCTAGTGAAACCAGATTTCCTGAACTGTTAAAATCATTCTGAATGCTTCTTAAAGCATCTAAAACCTTAGAGAGTTGAGCAGGGTTATTTACTTTCCAATTCTTCTGCGGAGAAAGCGCAATGCGTCCTCCATTTGCTCCACCTCTTTTATCTGATCCTCTAAATGTGGATGCAGAAGCCCATGCCGTTGATACTAATTGTGAGACTGATAATCCCGAATCTGAGATTTTGGATTTAAGAGCTGCAATATCATCATCATTGATTATTCCATGACTTACTTCTGGAATAGGATCTTGCCAAATCAATTCTTCTTGAGGCACATCAGTACCTAGATAAAGAGATTTAGGTCCCATGTCCCTATGAGTCAATTTGTACCAGGCTCTTGCAAATGCATCAGCAAATGCACCAGGGTTCTCATGAAACGACTTTGATATTTTATTGTAAGCTGGATCTTCTCTTAATGAAAGATCAGTAGTCAACATTATTGGTGTATGACTTTTAGAAGGATCATGTGCATCTGGAACAGTTCCAGTTCCCGCGCCACCTTTTGGCTTCCACTGTTGTGCTCCTGCAGGACTCTTTGTAAGTTCCCACTCATATCCATATAAGTTGTCAAAAAAGTTATTACTCCATTTGGTTGGTGTAGTAGTCCATGTTCCTTCTAGTCCACTTGTAATGGCATGAGGTCCAGCTCCTGATTCAAATGTATTTTTCCAACCCATACTCATTTCCTCTATTCCGGCAGCGGCAGGTTCTTTTCCAACATATTTGTCAGGATCAGCTGCACCATGTGTTTTTCCGAAGGTATGACCACCAGCTATAAGAGCTACTGTCTCCTCGTCATTCATGGCCATACGAGCAAATGTCTCTCTGATATCTTTAGCAGCAGCAATAGGATCAGGATTGCCATTTGGCCCTTCTGGGTTCACATAGATTAGTCCCATCTGTACAGCTCCTAGAGGATTCTCGAGGTGTCTATCTCCAGTATATCTTTTATCACCTAGCCATTTACTCTCAGATCCCCAGTATATGTCTTCTTCTGGTTGCCAAATATCCGTTCTGCCACCACCAAATCCAAAAGTTTCAAAGCCCATGGATTCTAAAGCTACATTTCCGGTAAGAATCATAAGATCTGCCCATGAGATCTTTCTTCCATATTTTTGCTTGATAGGCCATAAGAGCAGTCTTGCTTTATCCAAGTTGCCGTTATCTGGCCAACTATTCAGAGGAGCAAACCTTTGACTTCCTGAGCCTCCGCCACCTCTTCCATCAGCGGTACGATAGGTGCCGGCACTATGCCAGGCCATTCTTATAAAGAAAGGACCATAGTGACCAAAATCTGCTGGCCACCACTCTTGAGAATCGGTCATCAGATCTGTAAGGTCTTGCTTTAAGGCTTCTAAGTCTAAGCTTTTAAATTCTTTTGCATAATCAAAGTCATCCCCCATTGGGTTATGCTCAGCAGCATGTTGTCTAAGTATGTTAAGATTTAACTGATTAGGCCACCAGTCCCGATTAGAGGTGCCTCGCCCTGCACTTTTTCTTATGGCTGCACCAGAAAAAGGGCATTTGTCAGCTCCATTATTATTCTCCATGAAGTATTAGTTTAATTGTGATGTGAATTGAGAAAAATCATTTCTTGATTAGTATACCATAAAGGTCAACAAATAAGTTATATAAATCATATCAATAATATTGATATCAATATAACTTATACTTATATGACTTTGCAACAATTTGAGTACGTTGTCGCTCTTGATGATTATAGGCATTATATCACAGCTGCAGAACATTGCTTCGTGTCCCAACCTAACCTTACCATGCAGATCAAGAAATTGGAAGAAGAGATAGGTATAAAGATTTTTGATAGGGACAAGAAGCCGTTGGAACCTACAGAAATTGGCAGAGAAGTGATTTCAAGGGCTAGGAGGATATTGCTCGAAAGCAAACAGATAAAAGAATTTATTCACCATGAAAAGGAATCTATGGAAGGTGAATTTACAATTGGGATTATTCCTACTCTCGCTCCTTATTTACTTCCTCTTTTTCTTCCTCATTTTATCAAAGAGAATAAAAAGGTGCACTTAAAAATTCAAGAGATACAGACAGAACAAATAATAGATCAGATTGAAAATGGAATGTTAGATTTAGGGATTTTGGTGACACCGTTAAATGAGAAATCTATCAGAGAAATTCCAGTATTCTATGAACCTTTCCTGCTCTATCTTCCAGAAAACCATCGTTTCCTCGATGCTAAGCTCTTACTCGCAGAGGATTTGGATCCTAGTGAGGTTCTAGTATTGAACGAAGGTCATTGTTTTAGAGAGCAGGCATTATCTATTTGTAAAAATGCAAAGCATGGTTCTTCTATAGGGTTCGAATATCAAAGTGGATCAATTGAAGCATTAAAAAGCTTAGTAAAAAGAGGAGTAGGGTATACTCTTGTACCTGAACTTTCTATTGCTGATGAGCAAAACTCAATTCATGTAAAAAGATTTGCAAGTCCAGAACCTGTGAGAGAAGTGAGCATTGTGGTGCACAGTAATTATATCAAAGAATCTATAGTCCAAAGGCTAAAAAAAACCATTCAAAGGTTCATTCCACAAGATCTTTTAGTTGATCAAAAGGTCTTGAATGTGGATAGAAATAATTGAAAGTAGAACTCAGTTTGGGATTTGGTGTTATATCTAAAGGAAATAAATGATTATCCCTCAATAATCATAAAACAACAATTATGAATTTAAATCAGGTTACAGTTCCTTCTTTAGATTTGCACAAAGCCATTCCTTTTTATGAAAGTTTAGGACTTAACCTTATAGTTCATTCATCTGATGATTATGCAAGATTTATGTGTCCAAATGGAACATCTACATTCTCAATTCACAAAGTTGAAGAATTGCCTTCAGGAGATGGAGTCTATGTCTATTTCGAATGTGAGAATCTGGATGATTATATATCAAGATTAATTTTAGAAGGGGTGCAGGTTGATGAAATGCCAAATGATAAATCTTGGTTATGGAGAGAAGCTCGACTAAAAGATCCAGATGGAAATCAACTGATCCTTTATTTAGCAGGAGAAAATAGACTTAACCCTCCATGGAGGATTAACCCTTGATAAGTTAGTTGCTGCTTGTATCCGACCCTTTCTCTTAAACTGAAATGACGAAATATGGAATTCTTTTTAATTGTACAGGCCTTTCTTTTAGATCCGTTTTCATTTATCTAATTTGGCAAATTCATTCGTTTTTATTTTAATGCTAAACGTCAGACGAAGAAGAGGCTTATTTCTAATCATTTCATTTGTGAGTATAGCCTCTATCCAATTACTTTCCCAGCCCATGCCTTGTGGAGCGATAGCTAAGATGGCAAACAATTGTTCTGATGCCTGTGTCATTTGTGATATTGATGGGTTTACTGGTCGAAACGATCTACGAAGCGGAGGGCAAAATCTAGGATCCGCATTTTGTAGTAATGCAGACGATATGCATTTCATAGCATTTATAGCAGGCAGCCACAACTTGAGTATTAGGATAGATGTTTCTAATTGCCAAGCAGGAAGATTTAACCTCATGAGTCTTGACTTAGGCTTTTATGAAAGCTTTGATTGCCAAAATTTTACTCCTATTACTTCTTGCCAAAGAGATCTTGAAAATGGCCAATCTCATATTTTTACTACTGAAGATTCATTGATTATTGGGCAGCATTATTATCTAATTATGGATGGCAGTGCTGGCTCCGTTTGTGATTGGACATTCAGTGTTCTAGAAGGATCTACACAAGTGTTACCACTTACTAACTCTGGGGTTATTGTCCATAATGAAGAAACCTGTAGTAACTTTTCCACTGCATTTAATGCAGAACTGAATGAATCAGGAGCGGCCCTTTTTGACTGGACTATAGACGGGCAACTTCAGCCACAAAGAAATCAAAATGTAGAATTCACTTTTATCCAAGATGGAGTATATGAGATATGCGTAATCGCCTCAAATGTATGTGATGAAGCACCTCCTTCATGCACAACTGTAATGGTGAGAACTCCAGATACATTATTTGTGAATGAATTACTGTGCGAAGGAGATTGCAGGGAATATAATGGAACGATCTATTGCGAAACAGGATCTTTTAAAGAAGTATTCACTTATGACAATGGTTGTGACAGTGTCATAGTCATTGACTTAGAGGTGCTTCCTACTTCTAGGACTTCTCTAAATGTATGGATATGTAATGATGTAGAATATCCAGTAGGTTCAAGTTTCTATAATAGTACGGGTAGTTATGTTGATTCTATACCTACCGCTATGGGATGTGATAGCGTTGTTTCTTTAGAGCTCCTAGCAATCGAATGCGAAATATTGGGCACTTCCGACTTTGATCCCGCTATATGTCGTGGCACAGCTACAGGAAAGCTGATATTCTCTATAGATCAAGGTACTCCTCCTTTAAGTTTTGTATATACTAATATTGTGGATACTTCGATTACAGGTGAAGGCAGAACCGACCTCTTAGATGATAATGTCATCAATAATGTCCCTGCTGGGATGTATAGAATATATATCAGTGACAATTTTGGTAATGATGTAGTCATGCTTCAGAGTGTAAGTGAACCAACATTTATTGCTTCGGAGTTTGTCCCTTCTGAATATGGAGCATATAATACAAGTTGTAATGCTGAAAATGGCCTTCCTGATGGGACGCTGATGATCTCCGTACAAGGAGGTGTAGCTCCATATGAATACACTTGGAATACAGGTCATTCTTCTATGACTATTACAGAATTAGCAGCGGGAGAATATGTGGTGACCATTACTGATAATGTAGGCTGTAATTTGGTCCAAAATTTCACATTAGAAGAACCCCCTGTGCTTGTATTGGACATAGATTTTAAGAACCCCAGTTGTGATGGTTTTGAGAGTGGAGAGGTGGAGATCTTATCCGCTCAAGGAGGCACAGCACCTTATTCTTATGCAATAAATGGCTCTGCTTTCACCCAAGGTACTTTGTTTGAGGACCTTGTAGACGGAGATTATAAGGTGGAGATCAAAGATTCCAATGATTGTCTTTCTACCATATCGTCCACTATTACAGCCCCACAAATTCCTATTATCACTTTAGAAAATCGATTAAGCATTTTACTGGGTGATTCTATATATATAGACCCAGTACTCAATGATATAGATATTATCCATGTCAATTGGACTGGCCCTGAAGGCCTGACTTGCACTGATTGCCTCACTCCTTATGCTAGAAATTATAATGATGGCTTTTATACTTTAGAAATCACCTCTAGGGACGATTGTGTCACCAGTCATGATCTATTGATCAATGTAGAGAAAAGAAGAAGAGTCCTTTCGGCCAATGTATTCACGCCTAATGGAGATGGTATTAATGATGTACTAATTCTCACTGGAGGGGTCGAAGTACAATTCATATCTCAATGGACAGTTTTTGACAGATGGGGCAATGTGCTTTTTAGTCAAAATGACTTTCTGCCCAATAGACGAGAATCAGCATGGGATGGACATCACAATGGCAAAAAGCTTCCTTCTGGCCTGTATACATGGTATGCAAAAGTCCAATATCTGGATGGAGAATCCATTGATCATACTGATGATGTGACTTTACTGAGTCAATAATAATTAACCGATTAATCAGGCTTAATCATAAGGCATTCTTTCCTTAATGGATGATATTGTACATCAGTAAGAAGGCTATCCCTCCTGCTACAAATCCAATGGCAGCAAGCCATGTTATCTTTTTAAAGTACCATATAAAATCAATGCGCTCCATACCCATAGCAGCAACACCAGCCGCAGACCCAATAATCAACATACTGCCTCCAGTACCTGCTGAGTAAGCAATAAAATGCCATAGTTTAGAATCTAATGCTACATCATACATGCCCATAGAAGCTGCCACTAATGGTACATTATCTATTATTGCAGACCCTACACCTAATAACATCACTACTACATCTTGATTTGGAATCGTACTATCCAGGGCTTCAGCTACATATCTTAGAGTTCCAACTCCTCCCACAACCATGGTTTCTAAAGCTGCTACTGCCATTAGTATCCCGAGAAAGAAAAGAATGCTCGACATCTCAATACGTGAAAGTGCATGATGGGCAGAATATTTAGCTCTCCTCTCTTGTGTAAAATCTTCCTCTGGATGTATATACTCTGAAACTAACCACACCACACCCATACTTAACATCATTCCTAAATAAGGAGGAAGATGAGTAATCGTCTTAAATATCGGCACAAATACAATTCCACCTAGTCCTAAGAATAGCATTGTTTTGCTACTCAAAAGTCGAATAGATTCTGATACATCGGCATTGACATCAGCTTTTAACTCGCCTTGAAATGGTTTCAAAAATTGAGCAATAAATGTAGGAACGATAAAACATACCAATGATGGAATTACTAAATTTAGAATTAACCCTCCAGTTGAAACCTTCTTACCGATCCATAACATCGTAGTGGTTACATCTCCAATAGGTGACCATGCACCTCCGGCATTAGCAGCAATTACTACTAATGATGCATACCATAACCTTTCAGTCTTGTCTGGTATCAATTTTCTTAGAAGGGTAACTAATACTATGGTGGCCGTAAGATTATCAATAATGGCAGATAGAATAAATGCCAAAACTCCAATGATCCAAAGTAGCTTTCTCTTATTTCGAGTTTTTACCCATTGCTTTAATATTTCAAATCCCCGATGCAAATCAATTATCTCCACAATGGTCATTGCTCCTATAAGGAACACTAGTATTTCTGCTGTTTTTGCGAGATGGTGAAGCAATGAATTGGTAAATCCTTCTTCAGCATGGTGTAGATTTTCAGGAGTAAGTTCTCCTGCCATGCTAAAGAGATGGCCATGATAATCGACTATATCAAGAAACCCTGCATTATATCCAATTGAAAGAAGCGCCCAACATAATGCTCCCATAATTAGTGAAGGAACAGTCTTGTCTAGTTTTAATGGATGTTCAAAAACAATTACTAGGTATCCAATTATAAAACAAAGTATGACTCCTGCTAACATTCTACTATTCAGTTTTCTCAGTCGACAAAATAGGAAAATATTACTCCTTTCAATTATGACATTGATACATAAACATAAGCGTCATATGTATTCTACCCAATTGCATACTATTCATAAGAATTTAAAGTAGATTTTATAAGGGCTTGAAATAATTATAAAAAATCAAAATTATCACCGCTATTTACCCTCCAGCAAGCTTAGATTTAGTATATCCTTTCTCTTTAAGTATCTCCATCACTTTTTTGCGGTTATCTCCTTGGATTATGATCTCTCCATCTTTTGCAGCCCCCCCTACCCCACATTTACTTTTCAGCTCTTTACACAAACTTGATAATGCATCATCATTTAGCTCTAGCCCCTTAATCAGTGTTGCCTTTTTCCCCTTTCTATTCTTTTTGTCTAACCAGATTCTAACATCCATCAAATGATTATAATCCATCTTATCAGGCTCATCTTCTTTGACTATTTCTAATTCTGGATTATTGGGATTACCTAATGATTGAAAGGCATCCCAAGAAAGAGTTTTGTTATTATTTTTTGACATAATATAGATCGTATTCTAAATGCTTAGACAATATTCGTATCTTTTTATGAAACAAAACATAAGTACAATGAATATTCAAAAGATTTTGTTGGGGACCGTAGTTGGAGGAATTGTTCTTACTCTGGCTGGTTTTCTGATATGGGGATTAGGCTTAGAATCATTTATCCAATCTCACACAGCTTCATATGATGGTTTAGCAAAGCCAGAAGATGCAGCATTTCCTTTCATTATAATCTCATGTTTAGCCACAGCATTATTAATGTCTCTTGTTTTTAATAGATGGGCAAATATCAGCACCGCCAAGACTGGAGCTTCAGCAGGAGCTGTCATAGCTATATTGGTTGGGCTCAGTGCAGATGCTATGGTGCTAGGGCAGTATAACCTTATTGATTCAACAGTTCTACTGCTAAATGTTATAGGAAATGCCGTTTGGGGAGCTGTAGGAGGAGCTGCTATCGGTTGGCTTATGGGTAGATAGGTTAACAAAATTAGCAATTGCCAATTCTCATATAGCACTTGTACATTGGAAGTCCTTAGCTTAACAATCTGAATAACGACTCCAAAATTCAATTCAGATTCTTGATTGAATGACTTTTTTTTGTTCTGATTAGTTCTCTTAGATATTGAGCTAATCCTGTAATTAATCTACAATTCTGCAGACTTATATTGTTACCTCTTGAAGTAGTATTCTTTGAAAGCTTATGACAAGGAACATGCTTTGGTTGATTTGTCTTTGAAAGCATTTTGTTAGTGTTATTCTATGGATTTCATAATTAAGACTGTAGTGTCAGGACCTGAAAATTAATGGCCTAATATGCCTAAATACTTTTCAATGCTATCCTTATATGTAACTTGGCATCTCACCAGCAAGTAAGTATACATGTCAACAACAAAAGTCAAGTTCACCAATGCTAAAGGATATCAGTTATCAGCTAAAATAGATTTACCATTAAAGAAGAATCCTTTTCCATTTGTGATTTTTGCACATGTTTTTACGGGTAATAAAAATCTAATCGCTTCTAAACACATTAGTAGAGCGCTTACCTTGAATGGCTTTGGAGTAATGCGTTTTGATTTTACCGGCTTGGGAGAAAGTGAAGGCGATTTTGAGGATACCAATTTCACCTCTAATGTAGCGGATCTTTTAGCTGCTTCGGAGTATTTGAAAAAGAAATATATGGCACCAGCTGTGATCGTGGGACATTCATTAGGAGGTGCTGCAGCTCTTTTCGCTGCTAAACAAATGAATCATATTAAGGCTGTCGTAACCATTGGGGCACCTTCTTATCCAGAGCATGTATCGCATCTATTGAAGGATAAAAAAGAAGAAATAGAAAAAAATGGCTGTGCTCGAGTGAGTATTGGAGGTCGAGAATTTACTATCAAAAAGCAGTTTTTGGATGACCTTCAAGGACAAGAAAATATTCCAGTAATAAAAAACTTAGGTAAAGCGCTTTTGGTTATGCATTCTCCACAAGACAAAATCGTTGGAATAGAAAATGCTGCAAATATTTACAAACTAGCCAAACATCCTAAAAGCTATATCACCTTAGATGGTGCCGACCATATGCTGACCATCAAAGAAGACGCTCACTATGCTGGTAATGTGATTGCCTCGTGGGTAAAGCGTTACATCGAATTTCCTAAAATAGAAAAGTTAGCAACTGACAAACAGGTAGTGGTAAGATTAGAAGGAGATGATTATACCACAGAAATACAAGCTGATGAACATTCTCTGATTGCAGATGAGCCCATTTCATTTGGCGGCAATGATTTTGGAATGTCTCCTTATGAACTTCTGAATGCCAGCCTAGGTGCCTGCACTGCTATGACATTAAAAATGTATGCACGCAGGAAGAAATGGCCTCTAGAGGATGTTCTTGTACACTTGAGCTATAGCAAAACTCAGAAATATGAAGAACACAAATCATCTCCAGAAAAAAGCACTAGCAGAATTGACAGATTTGAAAGAGAATTAGAGCTCATTGGAGAGCTATCTCAAGATCAAAAAAGGCGACTATTAGAAATTGCTAATAAATGTCCTGTACATAGAACCATTGCTTCTCCTTCAGAGTTTGCTACTAAATTAATTGAAAATGAAGAGTGGGAAGTACATAGATATGATTGATGGCTAGGATTTTAGTAATGAAGAGCTAACTCCTCCCGGCCTCCTCTTTCATAAGAGGAGGAGGCTTCTAGAATAGCAACATTTCTATTTATTACGCTTGATGTTTCCAATAAGTGATGAGCAGCGCATTCCCCTCTTTTGCCACACCAAAAGGTGGTCAGACTCTGGCTGAAAAGAAGGGTTTGAAGAGTTAGTTAATAATCAAAAGCAAATTACCTTAGCCCTCATGAAAAGAATCCACTTATTTGAATTTGAAGATCAGTCTTGGTTTCCTTCATGGCTGAGAGCTTGTATCACTAAGATGATCATACCCATGCACAGGCTCCTAGGCACGAGTGAAGTAGTAGCTGAAATTCTTGCTCCTGCACTCAAAGAAAGTGGTCATCACCATATTCTTGATCTCTGTTCTGGTAGTGGTGGTCCTATGCCTGAAGTAATTCAAAAACTGGAGGAAAATCATAATTTGTCAAATTTGAATCTTGTCTTATCAGATCTATATCCCAACCAAAAAATGATAAATTCTGATTTAGGAAGTATTATCAGATATCACCCACAGTCTGTGGATGCCACAGCTATTGCGAAAGATTTAGATGGATTTAGAACCATCATCTGTGGATTTCATCACATGAGGCCCGAAGTCGCTAAAAAGATATTGGCCTCTGCACATCAAGACAAAGCTCCGATTTTGATCTTTGAAATGAGCGACAACAGCGTACCTATTGTACTTTCACTTCTAGCACTTCCTATTAATTTTCTAATGGGTTTCGTAGTCACTCTTTTCGTAAAGCCAGTTACTTGGCAGCAGATTTTATTCACTTATTTGATTCCTATAATCCCAATATTCTTTGCTTGGGATGGTGCTATATCTAATATGCGCACCTATACCCTATCTGACATGGATGAACTTTTAGAAGGCTTGAAGACTGATGACTACGTCTGGAAAAAGGAAATGGTAAAAAAGAAGGCTAAGATGTTGTATTTATTGGGGATGCCTCAGTGAAATTCTATTGAATAATCTTGTTACTTAACTAAAGCAGGATTTTCAGATAATGGTAACTGTTAACAAAATCATATGTCGTACAATACACACATATAACACGTTGATTTACCTTAGTTTTGCGGCAAATTTTAAAAATAAAACGTATTAAATAATGAAGTACTCTTTTTTATCATTACTATTTATCCTGTTTACTCTATCCCTTGTAGCTCAAGAGATAGAATTTCCAGCATTGGATAAAAGTCCAATGGATGCTGCTCACTACCCAAGAAGCTCAGCATTTGCTAATTACCTAGATGCTGATGATCCTAATAAAGCTCAGAAAATCAAAGTTTTGTATAGCAAGCCTTACAAAAATGAAAGAACAGTTTTCGGCGAACTTCAAAAATTTGGAGAAGAATGGAGACTAGGAGCTAATGAAGGTACTGAGATCACATTCTACGAAAATGTAGAAATAGGTGGAACAACGATTAATAGAGGAACATACGGAATGTTTGCAGATCTATACGCTGATCATTGGGTTGTAAAATTCTCATCTCAGAGACATACTGCTGGGACAGCTAATCGAGATAAGTCTAAAGATGTAGCTCATGTAGTTGTGATGACATCCACTACAAAGGATGTAAGAGAGCAATTCACCATAGGATTTCAAAAAGTAGATGAAGGAAATGTGAATATGATTATGGAATGGGACAGGACTAAAGTTGTTCTTCCTATTAACCTTAATGCACCTAGCATGGACGGTGAAGATGCAAGCCCTATGGATCTTGCAGCATATCCATCAAGATCAAGATTCCAAAATTTCCTTAAGCCAGAAGAAGTAGAAGCCAACCAACCTCAAATCAGGGTGCTTTACAGCAGACCTCAGATGAAAGGAAGAAAAATCTTTGGAGAGCTTTTAAAATATGGTGAGATGTGGAGAGTAGGTGCTAATCAAACTACTACCATTACTTTCTTCAATGATGTAACTATTGGAGGTAAAGATCTTAAAGCTGGCACCTATGGTTTATTCGCAAAAGTGAATGAAAAGGATTGGGAATTTATCATTCATAAGAACACTCAATCATGGGGAAATGCCAATCATGATGAAGCAGATAATATCGTAAGTGTAAAAGCAATGACTGCTAAAACTTCAAAATCATTAGAAGCTCTTTCTATAACTTTTAATAAGAAAAGTGATAAGCAAGTGGATATAGTGATTGGATGGGAAGATACAATGGCAAGCCTGCCAGTGACGATGAAATAGGAAACTACAAAACAGTAAACTTTTTACAGG
>Ga0055584_100001670_pt1 | contig 21709 bp, 16 predicted proteins | sample OSDHelmetaG_FD_58716 | JGI IMG/M metagenome (GOLD analysis project Ga0055584, IMG submission 58716) | Pelagic marine sediment microbial communities from the LTER site Helgoland, North Sea, for post-phytoplankton bloom and carbon turnover... | ecosystem: Environmental > Aquatic > Marine >...
GAATTTTCCTCCGCCACCGCCATGTTCGGCACCACGCCGTTGACCACCTCGGGCTCGAACGACGTCTTCGTGGCCAAATACAGCCCCACCGGAAATCTGCTTTGGGCGCGGCCGGCCGGCGGCACACACGATGACATCGCCGAAGGGGTCGCCCTCGCCGACGGGGCCGTGTTTGTAACCGGCAGCTACCGTTCTCCAAACGCCGCCTTCGGAACAAACAACGTCGCCAACGCCGGTGGCGAAGACGGTTTCATCGCCAGCTACTCGACAAACGGCAATGCGAACTGGGTCCGCTCACTCGGGGGCACGGCCATTGACCAACTGACGGACATCGCAGCGGACTCTGCCGGCAACCTTTACGCAATCGGGCAATTCAATTCCACGAATCTGCTCAATGGGGAAACGCCGCTGCCCAACGCCGGCAGCAACGACGTGCTCGTCGCAAAATACGACGCCAACGGCACTCGCCGTTGGCTGCTCGGACTCGGCGGATCCGGCAATGACTCCGGCTTCGGCATTGCCGTCAACAACTCGGGGATCGTGGGAATCGGCGGCGAATTCGATTCCACCAATTTCGTTTTCAGCACCAATAACACGCTCACGACCTCCGGCGCGCTCGACGGATTTGTAGGTGGCATCAGCACGAACGGCGCTCCGCAAGGAGCGGTTCAGATCGGCGGCACCGGCCGTGACGGTGTCCACGCGGTCGCTGCCGATATGGCCGGCAAATTCATCGTTGCCGGTTACGTCGGTTCATCGACCGCCAACTTCGGTTCCTTGCAGATCGGCACGTTCTCACCCCGCAATGCCTTTGCCGCAAAACTCGGCAACGGCGGCGGACCCGAATGGATTCGCAGTCTCGGCGGCACCGGTTCCGACGAGGGCATCGACATCGCCACCGGCCGCGGGTTGCAAATCATCATGACCGGCGAATCCACTTCTCCCACATTGGACATCGGCAGCTCCACACTCACCAATGCCGGGGCGGTGGACATCTTCCTGGCCGGATTGACCAACGATTCATTCTTCATCACCGATCAGCCGCAACACGTCGTCACCAACTCGGGTGCCGGAGCCGTGTTCTCGGTGGCGGCGGTGTCTTCGCAGGCGATCACCTACCAATGGCGTCACAACGGGGCGAACCTCTCGGGCCAGACCGCGGCGACCCTCACTCTGTCCGGTTTGAACATCGGAAACTCCGGTGCCTATGACGTGGTTCTGACCAGCGGCGGATCTGATCTCACCAGCCAACCGGCGCAGTTGCGCGTGGACAACAACGTGCGTTTCAGTGGCGTAGATTTCCCGCAAGGCATCGCCTCCTTCGCTGACGTCGTGACCGCACGGGCCGACGGCACGGTTCGTCCCACCGCGGAACATGACATCGCCACCAACGTCATCGGCTTTGCTGACAATTCAGCCTCGGGAACGCGGTATCTTTCCCTCGGGCGCGGCGGCAGTGTCACCGTACAGTTTACCGACAACATCCTGACCGGCAGCGGTGATTCAAACCTCGACCTCTGGATCTTCGAAATCGGTTCAGCTGTTGAACGTTCGCTCGTCGAAGTCAGCAGCAACGGCGTGAATTTCACCTCCGTCGGTTCCGTAGCCGGGCAACCCAGTGGCATCGATATCGACGCCTTCGGATTCGGCATCAACAGTCAGCTCCGCTACGTTCGTGTCACCGATGATCCGAACAGCGGGCCGCACACCGGCAGCACTCCCGGATCGGACATCGACGCGATTGCGGCCATCACTTCAGTGCCGCCAGATCCGCTGATCACCGCGCACCCGACCAACACGGTTGCGGTTTCCGGTTCGAACACCGGCTTCAGCGTCACCGCCACCGGCACCGGACCGCTCTTCTATCAATGGTTCCGAAACTCCAGTGCGATCCCATCGGCGACCAACTCCACGATCGCAATTCCCGGAGTCGCCCCGTCGCAGGAAGGCAACTATCACGTCGTGATTTCCAACTCCCTGGATACGGCAACCAGTGCCACCGCCACGCTGACCGTAAACGTTCCGCCGACCATCACCACTCAGCCGTCCGGCCATGCAATCATTCTCGGCGCAGCCACCGGGTTCAGCGTGACCGCCACAGGCACCGCCCCACTTCACTATCAGTGGCGCAAGGACGGCAACCCGATTGCCAACGCCACCAGTGCCTCCTTCAACATCAGCAGCGTCACCACGGGTGACGCTGGAAGTTACTCCGTGCTGGTGACGAATGTGGCAGGCACGGTAGTGAGCAGCGATGCGGCACTGACCGTTCAGGTGCCACCTCAGATTTCAACGCAACCGGCGGACCAGATCGTCTCACTCGGAGCCGGCGCAACATTCACGGTGTCTGCCGGCGGCACTCAACCGCTCCACTATTCCTGGCGTCGCAACGGCATCCCGCTGAACGGAGCCACCAATGCCACGCTGGTGATTTCCAACGCTGCCTTCTCTGACATCGGCAGCTACAACGTCGTCGTCACCAACGTCGCAGGGACCCGCAACAGCACCGGCGCAAACCTGAGCGTCGTACAGTTCCCGATCATCAGCGAACAACCGCAGAGCCGCACCGCCCGCGAGGGAGCGAGCGTCATCTTCCGCGTGGCCGCCTCAGCCGCCACCTCCTACCAATGGCGCAGAAACGGAGCTGCACTGTCGGGCGCAACCAACGCGAACCTCACACTTCATCGCGTCGATACCAACAAAGTCGGCAACTACAACGTCCTCGTCGGGAACCCCACCACCAACATTCTCAGCGCCACAGCAACCCTGACCGTCAGCGGTTCCTCCATTGTTTCCACAGTCGGCGCGTGGCCCGACACCGTTCGTGGCGAGGCCTTCGACACGTTCTATACCAACGGCTTCCTCTACACCGCGGCCGGCGCGGCGGGTCTCAAAATCTACGCCATTACAAACGGCAATGCCCTGGTCGCCCACGGTGCAGCCGATACTGACGGCAGCGCCCGGTCCGTGTTTGTTGTCAACCACAAGGCATACCTCGCCGATGGCGAGCAGGGTTTGAAAATCTTCGACGTGTCCGATTCGCATCATCCGCAATTGCTCGGCTCGATCGACACCCCGGTGTTTGCCCGTGATGTGTTCGTCTCCGGCAACTTCGCCTACATCGCCGATCTGGAGACGGGACTGCTGATCGTGGACGTGAGCAATCCCGCAGCCCCCGCACAGGTCGCCCGCCATGACACTCCCGGCCGAACAGAAGGCGTTCAAGTTGTCGGAGGCTACGCCTTCCTGGCCGACATGTCGGCCGGCATGCACGTATTGAGCATCACCAATCCGGCGGCGCCAACCCGGATCGGCACTCTGGACACCGTTGGATTCGCTCGCTCGGTTCAGGTAGTCGGCACCACTGCCTACGTCGCCGATTGGAGCGGAGGGCTGCAACTCATCAATGTTTCGGATCCGGCGGCCCCGTCGCTGATCAGCCAATCGACCAATGTCGGACTGGCCTACGATGTGAAAGTCATTGGGGCCACCGTATATCTTGCTGCCTACGATTCCGGATTGAGGATTGTCGACGCCGGCAATTCGCTGGCTCCCGCTGTCGTCGGGACCTTGAACACCGCTGGGCTCGCGCTCGGTGTGGATGCCGCCGGAAGCATGGCATTCGTGGCGGATTGGTCAGGTGGACTTCAGGTCGTGGACGCATCCACCCCCGCCAGTCCGACGGCAGTGACGGGCGTCAGTTCGCAGGGATCTGCATTTGACACGCACGTGGTCGGTGATCACGCCTACATCGCCGACTTCGGTGCCGGACTGCAGATCGTGAACATCTCCGATCCCGCCACTCCGACGAAAGTCGGGCAATTGAACACCGCCGGTTCTGCTGTCGGCCTGCACATCGACAACCAGACGGCGTACGTGGCCGACTATCATCGGGGATTGTTGGTGATCGACGTTTCCAATCCGGCGACACCGATTCAACGGGGTGACTACAATACCGCCGGCTATGCGCGCGACGTCGTCGTGGTGGGCAACTACGCCTACGTGGCTGATGATATCTCCGGGCTGCAGGTGATCGACATCAGTTCACCCACCAGTCCAAACCGTGTGGGTGGCGTCGACACCTTGGGAACAGCCTACGCCGTTCATGCAGCCGGAAATTACCTCTACGTGGCTGATTTCGAACGCGGGTTGCAAATCTTCAGCATCACCAACCCCGTTGCTCCGGTGCGAATCGGAGGCATCGACACCGACGGCCAGGCCTGGGACGTCGGGCTCATCGGCAACTTTGCGCTGGTCGCGGACGGAACTGCAGGTTTGAAGGCATTCAATATCAGCGATCCCACCAATCCCCAACTCGTCGCCTCCGTGGACACGTCCGGCACCGCGGTGAACATCGATATCAGCGGCGACATCGTCGCCGTAGCAGACTGGGATCGTGGATTGCTGTTCTACGATCTTTTCGATCCGACATCCCCCACCCTGCTGGACTCCTACGGCAACGGCACACAGGCATCGGGGGTTCACATTGCAAACAACTACGCCTACATCGCTTCCCGTAACCACGGCCTGACCGTGTTGAACACCCCGGGACGTGGCGGTTTCACACCACTGCTGACCTCACAACCGCAGTCGCAAGCCGTCAACGCTGGTGGAACTGCGGCATTCCTGGCGAACGCAATAGGGAGCCCGATGCTGCGATATCAATGGCAAAGAAACGGCACGAACATCATCGGGGCTACCAATCGCGGACTGGTCATCACCAACACCAGTCAAGCGCACACCGGCGTCTATCAGGTGATGGCTTCGAATGAGTTTGGCCGGGTCGTCAGTGGCAGCGCCACCCTGACCGTGAACGAGTTCGAGGCCGGTTCGAATGTCGGCTCCACATCGGCCCCCACCGTCGCGTTCCGGCTGCAGACCAGCCAACTGGTGAACGGTGCCATGGAACTGGAATTCGGTGCCACCTCCAATCAGGCTTTGGACAGCTCCACCGGATACCGCGTGCAAGCCACCGTTGATCTGCTGAACTGGATCACCCTGCGGGATATCCCCCGCGCAGCGAACGGACTGCTGCGGGTGACGGATCCCAATGCGGGAGCCGGCGCGCCGTGCCGCTTTTATCGCGTGATCCGCGAATGACCGGAGAGAACTGCTCCGTCAGTTCCGTTGCCACAAATCTGGATTGCACCAGCTGTAGCATCGGCTGAGATTGCAACGGGACGGCGCCACTACGAAGTCATCGGTTCTGCCACCCCGACATCGGGAGCGCCCTTCGCTACAATTCGAGTTCCCCTACATCGGCTCTATCGAAACCAGGCACCGGGCAGCAAACAATCGTGGCAGCGCAGACAACAAACCATCGATTCCCTTCAACATTCCGTAACACCCAGCCGGATATATCGACGGTTTGCTGAAGCCACCGGAAAACAGGTAACCAAATCCGGCAATCGCCTCCGCGTGCCGAACACGCCAACCGGAGAGCCAGTCCGGAAACTGTTTCCGAAAGAACAACCGGGTCGCATTTCCCTGTGCCGCGTAATAGTCCCGGGGCGGTGCAAATTCTGGTTCGAAGTTGATCTTGGTCGACCAACCGATCGGCTCGTGATGGAGCAGGCCGTAGACCGGCCAACTCGCGAGGCTGATGTATGGATCGAAAACGATGATCCGCCCCTTCGGTTGGAGCGCCCGTTTCGCCTCGTTGAAAAACGCAGTCGGAGCCTCCAGATGATGAAACACATCAAACAGGATGATGTGCGAAAGGGAGTTGTCCTTGAACGGCAGATCGTATCCGTCACAAACCAGATCCAACCAAGGATTGGGAAACAGATCGGAGCTGATTGACTCCGGCACCTGATCCTTCAGGTTGCCGATACCGGAACCGATCTCGAGAATACGCCCATCCAACGACCGATCAATTTCTCCGACGATCTTGGTATAGAAGTCATTGTAGATCCGTCTCAACAGCGGCTTGTTATCCCACGACCTCAGGTTCTCCTGAATCTCGATATTGTGTTGTTCGAGCGGCGTGGTCATCAATAGACGCAAATGGGAGTGAAGACCAGCATGTCGCCGTGTCTCAACACCAAGGTGTTGGTCGAATTGAGATACGAACTGATTCGCATCCCAAACAGGCTGGCTTTGCCACTTCTTACCATCGTGACACGACCAGATAACCGGCTGAGCTGTAGTGGACAATCGGATCGATTGGTCCTACCGGCTGAACGAATCTTGGCGGCCTGAAGAAGCTCACTCAGCGTGATTCCATTTGTCAGCGAATGATTCGCTTGCGACATCACTTCGGTAATCATCCGCTCCTCACATGAAATCGAGATCAGATCCTCCGCCGTCCCGCAGGACGCCAAGATTCCGAGGCACTGGATGAGCAGGAGGAAACGCGACATCAGGACTTCAGAAACTTCATCCGCCGCGCGGCGAAGATGGTCATTCGCAGCAAAATCACACCATGACGCCAACGATCGATATTGGTGTCGCCGTAAGTCCGGGCACGGTAGCGGATGGGCAGATCCTGAATCTTCATGTTCTGCTTGGCAGCACCAAAGATGAGATCGAAGTCACCAAATGGATCGAAGTCACCGAAGTAGTTCCGGTTGGCCGCGATCTGCTCGTAATTTTTGCGGGACAAGACCTTTGTTCCGCAGAGCGTGTCCTTGATCGGTTGCCCCAACAACCAGGTGAACGCCTTGCTGAAGAAATGGTTGCCAATCATGTTGAAGAACCGCATGGCCTCATCTTCCATCGGATATACGAGGCGAACGCCGTTCACGAAGTCGGCCTGACCGCTGCGGATCACCTCGTAAAACTTCGGCAATTCTTCCGGCGGCATCGTAAGATCGGCATCGAGGATAAACAGAAAGTCACCGGTCGCCTTCGCGAACGCTTCCCGACAGGCCCCGCCTTTCCCTTTCGTCGCCTGCTGCATCGTGACGATGTTCCGGTCGGGGTAGTTCTTCTTCATCTTCTTGATCGTATCCCACGTATCATCAGATGAATGACCTTCAATGAACATAAGCTCCGTTCCCGCACCGAGTTCGGCAGTGCGCTGGATGGCCGCCTCGATATTCCCCGACTCATTGCGGGCCGGCACCACCACGGTGCAGGTGAAGTGCTTGTTCTTCGGCACCACCGGTTTGGGTCGGGCAACCAGAAACACGGTGAGGTTGAGATGCCTGATGATCGGCAGCGGTGCAATCCATCGGTTGATCAAGCCGGATACCAGGGGAATCCAGATCGGGCACAGGATCCGCTCATCACTCTTGACCACCTCCCAGCCCGCCAGGTCCAGCAGGTTGATCATGTCCCCCTTCGACAGCCAGTTCTGTTGGGGCGCCGGAGCCTTCATGCCCGCCCAGCCCGCTAGGGCCAGGATCGGACGCCAAAGGTTGTTGAAGAAATTCAGCACCAGCCGGGACCCCGAATGAGCGAGTTTGTGGGCATTCTCCAAGGCGGCCTGGACGTCCGGCAGATCATTCACCAAATCGGACGCGAGAATGTAGTCGTAGGGATCCTTGCTGGAATAATCCACCACCTCCGCCTCAACCATTTTTAGGTTCTGGTTGGCTTCGTGTCGTTCCTTGGCCATCTCAACCATCTGCGGGCTGAAATCCACTCCAACACCTTCTGCCGGTTCAACTGCGGCCAACAAATCGCCCGTGCCCGTCCCCAGCTCCACCACTCGCATGTTGGGCGGGACAAAGAAACGGTACAATCGCTGGACCAACTTGTTGTAGGTGCGGCGTGATTCCCATTGGCGATGCTGGGCTCGCCCGTCGTAAAAGGCTCGACGATCGATCATGTGCGGGCAGTTGCTAACCCATTTGCTCCGTGCTGGCCAGTTGCAAAACCGTGTTTGGCAACCAGATCCCCGAATGATTTCACTTCTCGAATTTTCCAGTGTTCTGCTTATACTCCGCGTTCCGATCGCAAACAGATCTGAGATTTACATGCCGACATACGATTATTCCTGCGAAAAATGCAGCGCTGAATTTGAAGTGTTCCAGTCTATGAAGGACAATGCCCTGACGGTGTGTCCGAAGGACAAGTGTCCCAAAGCCCGCTGGGGCAAGGGCAAGGTGAAACGGGCAATCGGCACCGGTGCCGGACTGCTCTTCAAGGGGGACGGTTTCTATACCACTGACTATCGCAGCGAGGGTTATCAAAAGGCAGCGAAAGCCGACAAACCCGCCGCTTCGAGCGACAAGTCCAGCAAGAAGAGCGACTCCAAACCAGCGAAGAAGTCCGAATCGAAATCTTCGAGCAAACCCGCCAAATAGCATGGCCACATGAACCGGCTGCAACTCCATCTGATTCTCCTGACCGGCTTGCTGGCAGGCGGCGTCAAGGGAGCTGGGGAAGCGGAGCCGCCGGAAAAGGACCCGACTCCGACCGTGCGCGAACGAATCGGACCGTTGGCCCAGGTCTATCGCAGCGCCTCCCAGCAATTCTTCGTCATCGGGCACACACCCGGGTCGCCGAAAGGTCCGCCATCATTGTCACAAATCCGGGAAGGACACCTCCAACTCGATCCAAGTGTGTTGGCGATCACCTGCGAGTTGGTGAAGCAGGAGCTGCTCAACTACCTCCGGCTGGAGGACAAATGGGCTTCGAGCATTTCCGTGGTGGTCAACGGCACCGCACCTCCGGAAAGCAACATCGGGGTCGCAGCCATCGCCGGCAGTCGCGGATACACCTATCGACTGGAACTGCCCGGACAAATCCCCAAAGACCGATTGGTGCGCGCGCTGGTCCGGGCACTGCTCATGGAAATGATCAATCGCCCGCAGAACGGCGGGCGTTTCACCGAAGTGCCCCGTTGGTTGCAGGAGGGACTCGCTGCCCTCATGGCCGCCCAAAAAGGTGACATTCTACTGCAGGGCATCACGGCCCGCGTGTTCGGACTGGACGGCCCCAAACTGGTAACCGATGCGAGGACACCGACCACCTTTGATCGGACTTACGCGGGTTCGTTGGCAACTGCGTTCCAACATCTGCAACTTACCGAGCCTGTCGATTTCACTCAGCTGAACATGCCCGACCCTGGCCAGCTCACCGGATACGCTTGGAAAACCTACCAGCACAGCTCCCACCTTTTTGTCGCCGAATTGCTAAGGCTTCAAAATGGACCTGAGGCGCTGGCCGATCTCCTTCGGCACCTACCGAAATTCCTGAACCCGCAATTGGCGCTTCTAAAGGCGTTCGAGGAGCACTTTCGAACCGCGTTGGAACTGGACAAGTGGTGGTCCCTCGTGCTCGTGGATTTCCGAAGCCGTGGCCCCAACCTGCGCTGGGGACAATCGCGGGCACTCGAACATCTGAACGAGATCATGCACGCCCCCATGGTGATCCGTGCCAACACGAATTCAGTACCGATAACGCGCGCGATGCATTTCCAACAACTGATCCAGGAGACCGCCTTCACCGTCCACAAGAACATTCTCAAACACGCCTTGGGCAAACTGTTGATCGTGCAACTGAACGCGAACACGGATCTCGCCCGCCTGATCAAGGACTACCGACTGACCATTGAGGAATACATCCGCAAACGCGACGCCTCGTCCGACGGCCGGGGTGAGCTACCAAACAGTGTCAAACTCACCAAGAAGAAGACCATCGAAAAGCTCGATCTGCTCGACGGCATCCGCTTCGACTACAAACTCGTTGCCAGCCCGGAGCCGGAGAAACCCATGGACCTCGAGCGCGTCGAAAAGCTTCTGAACAAATAGCCGCCTTCCCAATCGCCCGCCGTGTTCGTAAAACTTCGGCATGCGGATCGAACTCGACCAATTGCAGGGCCGCGATGTCTATGGCCTCATGATCCAGACGATTGTACCGCGCCCCATTGCCTGGGTGCTCTCGGACAACGGGGATCAGTCATACAATCTCGCACCGTTCTCCTACTTCAACGGCGTCACCAGCCGGCCACCAACCTTGTCCATCTCCATCGGCCGCAAACGCGACCGTTCCAAGAAGGACACGTGGAGGAACATCGAAGAGCGCGGGCACTTCGTGGTATACGTCGCGAGCACCGAAATGGCGCCACCAGTTGCAGCAACCGCGGCATCTTTGGAATTCGGAGAATCCGAAGTCACTCAGAACGGACTCGAACTGACAGACGAAGAAGGCTGGAACTTGCCACGATTGGCCACTGCCCGCATCGCCCTGCTCTGCGAGCGATACCAGATCATCGAAATAGGCGAAGCTCCGCAAGGTCTGGTCATCGGCGAGATCAAATCGGCATGGATTTCTGAAGAGGTGGCAACCGAACAAACTGATTCGGACATCCCGCAGGTCAACGCGGCAGCTCTCAATCCCTTGGCCCGACTCGGTGGTGACGACTACGCCGGCATCACGGAGTCGTTCACCGTTCATCGACCGGACTGAACCGGTCTGCCGGACGATCACTTCTTCTTACGCGTGGACTTCTTCTTGCGAACTGATGGTTTGGCGGCGTACGAGGATTTGCCCGCTTTCCAAATATCCACTGCCCCGGTGTTCTCCTGTTTGGGACCGGGAGTCGACCGTCCCCGATCAGCATAGCTCTGCAGCAACGCGGTCAGACGCTCAACCACCTTCGGATGTTTCTCCGCGAGGTTGGTGGTCTCGCCAATGTCCGAATCAAGGTCAAACAGCTGAACTGCCGGCTGGTCGCTAAAATCCGTGCGCCCTGGACGCGGATTGCTCCAGCCTCCGGATCCCGGACAGAGGGCGAGCTTCCACTTGCCTTGGCGAATCGAAAAGCTGCCGTTGATGGAATGATGCACCACGGCTTCTCGAAGTGGCTTCTTCGCCTGCCCGAGCAACCCGGGCAGAATACTCACACTGTCTTCGGCCGCGTTTTTCGGAAACGGCTTGTTGATGATGTCCGCCGCCGTAGCAAAAAGATCCGACTGGCAAATCGTCTGACTACTGGAAGAACCAGCCTTCACCTTGGCCGGCCATCGAACAACAAAAGGCACACGATGCCCGCCTTCGTAAATATCCGCCTTGTGCCCCCGATACACATCGCTCGGATAATGTCCCTTGGCCGCCAGCTCCGAGAACTTCGCCTGCGGCGAACAACCGTTGTCCGTGGTGAAAATGAGCAGCGTGTTGTCGGAGATTCCATTCGCCTCCAACGCCGCCATCACCTGCCCGACCGTCCAGTCGACCTGCATCACGAAATCGCCGTAGCCATTCAATCGGCTTTTGCCCGCGAACTGTTTGCTCGGGGAAATTGGCGTGTGCGGCGCATTCAGCGGGAAGTAGATGAAGAACGGTTTGCCATTCTTGGCTGCGCCCGCGTTGTCCCAGATGAACTTCACCGTCTCTTCGGTGATCTTGGGCAGCACGTCGACATCTTCGAAATCTACGTCTGCGGGTCCGGGTCGATGAAAGGCCTTGGTCACAATCTTGGTCACCTGCGGCTGGGCGTCGCGAATGTAAACATAAGGCGGCATGTCCAGCGACGCGCTGATGCCGAAGAAATGATCGAAGCCAACCGTCGTCGGTCCCTGTTGAACCGGCTTGGTATAATCCACGTTGTAGGCGTCCTTGTAGTTGCGATCATAGGTTTCGCCGTCATTGGCAATGCCCCCACCCTTCAATGTCCAATTCATCCCGAGATGCCATTTGCCGATTGCCGCGGTCCTGTAACCGTTGCGCTGCAGAAAGCTCCCAACGGTCATCCGATCCGGCTCGATCAACCGTCGTGACCAACCCCAGCACACGCCATCCTTGATGCGCGAACGCCAGTTGTACCGACCGGTCAGAATCGCGTAGCGCGTCGGCGTGCAGACGGAGGAACTCGAATGCGCATCCGTAAAATTCATTCCCTCGCTCCGCAACCGATCCAGGTTTGGCGTCGCGATCTTGCAACGATCACTGAGGACATCCACGTCACCGATGCCCATGTCATCGGCAAGAATGAAAACAATGTTGGGATTGGAAGCAGCCTTCGTGTGTAACGCGAGCAGCAGGCCCAAGAGGAGAAGATTCAATCTGCGCATAGAGTGCCGACTGGTGTAGTGCAATCGGGTGCGATGGGAAAGCGCTAGTTCAAGATCGGCGAGAAGAACGAATCTCCGCCCCCAGCGCCAGCAATCAATGCTTCGGTGGGGAGAGCGTACCCGCGAGCCCAATTCAGAGTCCCGTAGGGACGACAGCGCCGAAGTGGATTCTTGCTATCCCTTCGGGATGCTGATCAAGGCTCGCGGGTACACTCTCCCCACCGGAGTTGTTGAGCGGTGTCGCTACGGATAAAAACTCAGCGCCCGAGCACTTCCTCGTAGACCTTGGCAACCGCCCGTGCGTTCTCCGCCCAATCGAATCGCTGCGCATTCTCGAGCCCCTTGTCGATCAAAGTCTGGCGCGCCTCCTGACTGGTGGCGATATGGGTCAACTTCGTGGTGATGTCCCCCACTTTGAACGGATCAATGGTCGCTGCCGCATCCCCCACCACTTCATCCAGCGATCCGGCCCGCGAACTGATCACCGGCGTACCACAGGCCATTGCTTCCACCGGCGGCAAACCGAACCCCTCAAAAAGCGACGGGTAAACGAACGCGCGGGAAGCCCGATAAAGGTCGGGCAATTCGTCATCGCCGACGAAGCCCAGAAACTTGATATCTTCGCTGAACTCGGATTCCGCCGCCCGCGCATGAATCACATCCGCCCCGTGCCACTCTCCACCGCCGAACACCAGCATCCATCGATTGTCGTTTTCCCTTTTGAAATTCTCGAATGCCTCAATCAGCCGGACATGATTCTTCGCCGGATGTTCCAAGCGTGAAATGTAGAGAAAGAACGGACGCAAGAGACCGTGGGTCTTTCCCAGAAGCGCTCGGGCCGTCGAAGGCTCACCGACGTTGAAACGTGAGTGATCGATTCCGTTCAGGACGAGCTTCTGCGCCTTCTTGGGAATGCCAAAAAAGCGTTCGATATCTGCCGCAGTATTCTGGCTGATCGAGATGACCTTCTGTTGTCTTCGTGCGATCAGTTTCACGACGACCTTGCCGTAAAACATCCGGGCGAAGTCGTATTTGCCCTTCACGTGAAACGGCGCGAGATCGTGAATCGTTGCCACGGTCGGCACCGCTTGCGACCAGATCATGCGCCGATAACTCGGGACGTGCAGCAGATCCAGGCCCAGCCGCTTCGCCTCCTTCGGCACTGTGAACTGATGAAACAGGATGTTCTTGATCGGCGAACGATACTTTTCATCGACCGGGATGATCTCGACCTGTCCGTCGGCAAAATTGAAAAGCGGAATATCATCGCGCAAAACGAAGAGATGCAGCTTCACATCCGGCCGCTCGGCAATCATCGCCCTCGTCAGTGCAAAGACGTACTGGCCAATGCCGCCCTTCCCCCCCTGGATCATCGTAGTGCTCAGCCCGACTTTCATTTCGAGCTTCCCAACAAAAATTCGCGCAGGCGTGTCAATTGCAGCACGTTCATCACCTCGTCCGTCGCACCATTGAATCGAAGCTCGATGTCTCGGCGAATGCTTTCCTTCTTCACCTTCACCATCAATCCCGCCCCCGAACTGTCGATGAATCGCAGGTCCGCAATCTCGATCAACAGTTCCTGATCCTTGGCAACGTCATTGAGCACCGGCTCCAACTCCGTCCAGACAGTCCTGACATTCGCGGCCGTCAATTCGCCGGACCAACTGACCACGCTATCGCCGCCGGCGTCGGACCGCTTCACGACATCCTTGTCGAGCAGCAAACCGCGGCCGAGGGCCAGTCCTTCCTCGCGATTGCCCGCGATGCGAATCAGTTTCTGAAGGCTCATCATTTCCAAAGCCTCCTTCACCTCCGGACTGACATCCACCATGATCAGGATCGCCTGCGACTCGGTCGCCTCCTTCGCCAGCCGGGTCAGAAATCCGGAGCCGGTACTGTCGACGAAAGTGCAGTTGGCCTGACAGATGATGATCGGCTTGCCCGCGCGAATCGCCTCATCCATGCGCTCCACGTTTTCACCGATCGAATCCCGATCGAGTGATTCCGGCAATTGCAGATACGCATGGTCCGGTCCGGAACGAATGGTCACCTCCACTTTTGTCGCCGACGGTTTCGGACGAGGCCGGAATTTCATCCGCCACATTTGCCAAAGAATCGCAAACCCGAACACCCACAACCCGATGGCATATCGCTTGAACAGCCGACGGGGCTCCTGGCAAAGACGGTAGATCCATTCCAACCCACACTTCCCCACCCACCGCGGGGCCCGATTTACCGAGCCGGCAAGAAAATCAATCGTGGCGCCAACCCCGACCGACATTGGCACATCGATCTTTGCCCGATTCATACGAATCCACTTTTCTTGTTTGGGGCACCCGAAAGAAACAAAGCACATGTCCGGCTTGGACTCGTTCACGCGCCGGCAGATGTCGTCATGATCCATCTCCAGCAGCGGGGCGAATGGCGGCGAATAGGATCCGGCAATCTGCAGTTTCGGATGATCTGCCAGGACGCGATCAACCGCCTTCTCGATCACCTCTTCTTTCCCGCCGAGAAAGAATACGCGATAGCCTTTTTCTTCCGCGATTCGGATCAGCAGCGGGACCAGATCCGAACCCGCCACCCTCTCCTTCAGCGGATTCCCCAACAGCCGGGAAGCCCAGACCAGCGGCATGCCATCGCAAACCACGAGGTCGGCATCAAAAAGTATGCGGCGCAATTCAATGTCCTGCCGCGCCTGCACCAGGAAATCCACATTCGCCGTGGCGATGTAGTGCGCGTGCCCGCTCGAGATCATCCGCTCGACCACATCTGCCGTCTCAGCGGTCGTGACGTTGTCGAACGGCACGCCCAACATCGCGATGACGGAGCTGGCGGGTTTGATGCGTCTGGTCGTATCGGAGGCCATTGGGCTGGCGCGGAGCATAGGTTTTCCCTACCAATTCGGCAATGGGCAAACGGAAACCATGGTGGCTGCGCAAACGCGTTCTTCTGCCGATCGTCGCGCTGTTGGCAGTGGTGGCGGTCGGATGGTTCACCATTGCGGGTGCCAACGAATCCAAAGTCATGGTGTACAACGAAACCGGGCAGACCGTTCGCAACATCGAAGTGCTCGCCTGCGGCCAACGCTTTCAGATCCCCGAATTGGCCCACGAAGAATCGATCCGCTTCGACCTCGATCCCGTAGGTGAGTCCGGTGAGACAACCCTCGCCGTGCTGGGCACGACCAATTGGAATTCTTCCGGCAACCTCATGGAACCCACCGGAGGATTTCGTATGTTCTTCAAACTGCATCCCGGCGGCCACCTCGAAGTCCGCTCCTATCGTTCGTGGTTTCAAACGGCAATCCTTGGCAAGCCGGATCTTGGCGGAACGCGCCGCGAGTTCTAGCGTTCTCCGACCTCGCTCAAACAACGATGTCGAAAAACAGTTTCCAGAGTAAATCAGAGGCACGGGGCGAGGATGTTGACTGCTATCGTTTGAAACCAACGGCACACACTGTCTATTGACCGAACCTGATTTCGCTACGCTCCATCCCTCATCCACTGATAACATGACGCGCCTCGTTTCAACGCTTTGCACGGCGATCCTATTGGCCAGTTGTTCCCAAAGTGGTCCGGCACCGGCGGGCGGACTGATCACGGATCGAGGCTCGTTTCCATCGCCTTTGAGCAACCACATTCTCGTAATCGGCTCGAAGACCGAGACGCTTGTCGACTACAGGATTGTCAATGCCGCCACCGAAGCAGAATTTGCCCCGAAAAAGCTATTCTCAGATACGATGCGTTGGGCGGCCTGCTGGGAAGATGACGATACGCTATGGGTTTACAGCAGCGACATCGGCTTATCAGTTTGGAAGCGAAGCTCCAACAGTACGTTCGCCCAGCAATGGCTTATCCAGAGGGCTGACTTGATTCCAACGATCCCTCCGAATCTTTGGAATTTCCTTCCGAATAGCCTCAAGCGTCAGTGGAAATCAGTCCGCTAATTCAATGACTAAACCGCAGTGATTCCCAATGCGTCCTGATTCGCACTACCGAGCTGGAATGAATTCCGCACGCCATTTCGGCATCGCCTCTTCGAATACGCCTGCCACGCAGCAAATTCTAGAGCTGTTCGATCAATGAACCACGAGGTTGCCAACGAGCCTCTACCTTGCATCATCACGTCCGAATTGCTCCATGTTACGATTCCTATCCATTCTGCTGATCACCGCGCACGCTCTCTGCGCGGCTGCCAAGAAACCGAACATCATCGTCATTTACACGGATGACCATGGCTGGCCGGACATCGGCATCGCCGGCATCAATGATGATCTGCGAACCCCACATCTGGATCGACTGGCCACGGACGGGGTCCATGCAACCAGCGGCTACAGCACCGCACCGCAATGCGTCCCCTCGCGGGCCGGACTTCTGATCGGCAAATCGCAGAACCGGTTCGGCGTCGAGTCCAATGGCGCATCGATGGAGGGTTTCAATGCCGAACTGACGGTTGCTGAACGCCTGAAAAAGGCCGGATACGCGACCGGACAGATCGGCAAATGGCACCTCGGACCCAGCCATGAAATTCCCGACCACGGTTTCGACGACGTCTATTCCAAGAACGCCAACCGCCCGTGCCATGCCAATTTCACCCTCGATGGCAAAACCGTTCCGATGCAGATGGTGAACGACAAGCTCTACCACCTGGACGCCTGCAGTCAGGCAGCGCGAGTCTTCATCGAACGCCACCAAGACAAGCCCTTCTTCCTCTACCTCGCCTACCGCGCACCGCACGTCCCGCTTGACGCTCCCAAGAAGTATCTGGATCGCTTTCCCGGCAAAATGCCAAAGCGCCGCCGACAGGCCCTCGCGATGATCGCAGCGATGGATGACGGAGTCGGGCTCATTCGAAAAACGTTGGCGAAGCACAAGCTCAACGAGGACACGCTCATCTTTTACATCGGCGACAATGGCGCACCGCTGAAGATCCACCAACTGGATGCCCCCGGCGGTGGTCCCGGATGGGATGGCTCGCTCAACAAACCGATGAACGGCGAAAAGGGAATGCTCTCCGAGGGCGGCATGCGGGTTCCCTACGTCGTTGCCTGGCCCGGCACGATTCCTGGCGGGCAGATCTACGATCATCCGGTGATTTCACTCGATGTCGCAGCCACGGCCGTCGCCTTGGCCGGCCAGCCGAAAGATCCGTCGCTGGATGGCGTAAACCTGATTCCCTACCTTTCCGGCAAAGCGAAGGGCGCGCCGCACGAGACTCTCCAATGGCGCTGGGTTGCCCAGGCCGCAATCCGGGAAGGCAAATGGAAATTCCTAAAAGGCGGAACTCGCGAATACCTGTTCGATCTCGAAAACGACCGCGAAGAATTGAGTAACCTGCTGGTCTCCGAACCCAAGATCGCCAAGCGTCTCCGCTCCAAACTCGTAAATTGGGCGGCCGACCTTAAGCCGGCCGGACTGAATACCAAGGGCATGTCCGAGGTTTGGGAAAACTACTACGATTTCTATCTTGAGGGAAAACCGGCCCCGCCACTCCGAGAAAAATTCCAGCCCACCTCCGAGGCTTCGGATACCAGGGGTTGGATCGCCCGCAATGCCAAGCTGGCCATCCGCAATCAGGCTCTGCAGGTCACCCCCGAAAACAAACGGCGCATTCAGGGACCGTTCCTCGTCATGTCCAAGCTGAAGCTCAAAGGACCACTCAAAGCAAAGGTTCAGTTCTCTTCGACCAAACCCGGCAACGTCGGTTTCGCTTGGCGTCTGGATGGACAAAAGGATTTCCCCAAGGATCAGCTGGCAATTGTGGAAACCAAGGTCGTCCCCGACTGGCAGACGCACGAAATCGGGATCCCCGCCAAGGGCACAGTGATCCACGTGCGACTGTTGTTGCCGCCGGGAGAAACCGCCATCCGCAGTGTCGAACTGTCGGAGACTCGCGGCGGCAAATCAAAATCATGGCAGTTTTGGAAGTGACCTTGATGCCCCCGCCGATTTCGCCAAAACTCCAAACCGATGGCTGAAACAGAGAATCCCAACGATCCCTTCCGCAAAGCGCGCGAAGAAGATGGCGTGCTGACGTGCCCGTTTCAGGGTGAGGATGTCCCGATGATCCTCCGCCATGCCGATGTGCGTAAGGCCGCCAAGGACTGGCGAACCTTCAGTTCGGACGCGCCGTTTCGGGTTCCCATTCCGTCCGAGGAAGAGGTTCGCTCGATGCGACAACTTCCCATCGAGACCAACCCACCGGAGCACACCGAGTATCGCAAGATTGTCGAACCGTTCTTCCAACGATCCAAGACTCCCGAACTTGCCGCCAAGGTCGAGCAGTTGATAGATGAAATGCTTTCCTCAGCATTCGACCGTGAAGCAATCGAGATCGTCAGCGCTTTCGCGCTGCCCATCCAGTCTCGCGCGCTGACCTATCTTCTGAATGTCCCGGAATCCGAAGCCGACACCTGGATCGATTGGGGCATTCACGTCTTCAAGGTGACCGGTGGCGAATTCAAATCGGGAACGGTCCTCGAAGAATACCTGGGCGAGCAATTCGATCACGCCGCCGCAGATCCCGGTGAAGATTTTTTCAGCGCCCTGACCAAGGCGTCTTACCGGGGACGACCGCTCACCCGTGAAGAGATGATGGGATTTGGCAATCTCACCTTCGCCGGCGGGCGCGACACAATCATCCACAGCATCTCGTCCGTCATTGGCTATTTCGCGGAGAACCCGGATCAACTCGAATACTTGCGGGAAAATCCGAAACGCATCGTGCACGCGAGCGAAGAGTTCTTCCGCGTGTTCATGCCGCTGACCCACATCGGTCGCGAGTGTCCGGTGGAAACGGATGTTCAGGGTGTGAAGGTACCGCCAAAAGGCCGGGTTTCGCTCTGCTGGGTCTCGGCAAATCACGACGAATCGGTGTTCGACAACCCCGAGGAGATCCGGCTCGACCGCAAACCCAACCCGCATATTTCCTTTGGCTTTGGTACCCATCTCTGTCTGGGGGCGCCGCATGCACGCCTGATCGTCCGAACCCTGTTACAGGCTCTGATCGACAAGGTGGCCACGATTGACGTGATCGAATCCCAACGCCTCGTCGAGCAGGAACAGCAGTATGAACGGCAAAACGGCTACGATTCACTCACTGTGCGCCTGACCAAGGCCGGCTGAGCATCCGCAATCGACGATTACCGCACCTGAATCAGTCCGGCATTGCAAATCGCCCCGTTTTTCCTACCGTCCCCTCCGGTCTGAACCAACTGCTTATGGAAGAACGCGCGGTACACCAACAAACTCTGGATTTCATCCGACACATCACGTCGGACGGAATTGTTGAAAAGGACGAGGTTTGGGACCTCGGTCGTTTTCTCGCCGACACCAACGAAGCCCGCGTCTCGTGGCCGGGCAGCGCAATCTGGGACATTCTTGAGGACATCTTCGCCGACAACGTGGTCACCGATGAGGAAGCCGAGAGCCTGACTCAGCAACTCCGTGACTTCGAAAAGGAGATCCATGCTCGAAACAACGAGGGACAACCGGCCCCGGCCGCCTCGGATGAGAGCTACAAGGTGCACGACCTTGTCCTGCCCAAGGTCGATCTTTGCCTGGACATCGAATCGCATCTGCCGAACGAACCGGACTCCAAGGTGAACCTCGGCGAACACTCCTGTTCCTGTCGCGACTGGGTTGAGCATCGCAAGGATTTTGGCGCCAATTCCATCGGCCGCATGTGCCGCTGCATGGCCACCGGTTTCGAACGCGCCATGAACGGCCGCCCCGAACTTTACGACGAAATCAGCCCCGGGCTGGTAAATCTCATCCGCCTCCTGTCCACCTACGGACTCGGCGGCGTGTCTGAAGCTGATTGGCGGCAACTGGACAGCGACGGCTTCCAACATTTCGTCTCCTGGGACAACGGCGACTGGATCAGCGTTTTCACCGAGAACGATGAAGGCCAGTTCGAGCGCTTCGGCTTCAACCGCAAGGAAAATCGCTGGTCGTTTGTCGTCCAACCGGTCGGCGCGGGAGCGGTGTTGAACTTCGTGAAGGAGCACCTTCGTGACACCGACGGACAGACCGCGTTCGTTTGAACTTCTGCCTGAGTTGCAAAGCCAGTGAATCTCGCCACGGCCAGAAAGTGGATTCAACTGTGTCTCATCGACGCGGATGCGGCGTATGGCGATACCATCTTTGACGAATGGATGATTGTCTGGATGGCGGGAAGTCACCGGGACATCGTTCACTATTCCGGGCCGCGATTTGAAAAGGCCACCGACTTCCAGCGTGACATGCAGCCCTTGAAGACCTCCATCCAGGGCAAGCACTACCATGTCGGTGATCTTGAGTTTGCCCGTGACGCTGAGGGCACCTATTTCGACATGCTGCTGATGGCCGGTTCGGACGTTTTCATCATCTTCAACAACACCGAGAAATCGCTGTCAGAAATTTCAGCCATCAGCGAATGGACCGACGCCCAACTCCCGTTGGCAAAACTCGGCGAGCAGTTTCACGCCGATCAGGTCACCATTTCCTGATCATCATCCCACCAACCCTGTTACCAGCAGGACGATGTAGGAGATGGCCATGACCGCTCCCGCCCAGCGAGGTAGTCGGCCCACGAAGGCCACAAAGCAAAAGTGCACCGCGGTGGCCACACCGATGATTATCAATCCGTTTCTTACGCCATCCGTCGCCGGAATCGCATGGAACAGTGCAAATAGACCGACGCAGAGCGGAATGCAGATGTGCCCATCTCCTACCTGCGAGCTGTAGACAATGTCCGATCGTTTACGCCACGCGTAGTAGATTGCCATCAGGGCATTGGGCAGCACCATCAGCCAACCCGTTAGCAATCCGAGGTTGTCCTTGTTCAGGAATCTGTTTTCCGACGTCATCAACCAGTCCACGATCCCCTCAATGCTGAAATAGGAAACGAAGCCTCCGATGGCAATCAGCGCGAAGTCCAATACCAGAGACTTCGGCAGAATCTGATTCTTCTGCACGTTCGACTTCATCGTGTCGAATACCTGCACTGCCTGCCAGAAAAGGAACAACCCCACCAGGGCCATTCCATCCCCGCGATTCAGCGAGCCATCCAGCGAAAGCACCCAAACCGCTCCGGAAAAGAAAAATACCGCCGCCATCGTCGCCAACAGTGAAAGCCGGTTCAACTGATGCACCTGAACCTCCTTCGCCTTCACTTTGCCGACGGGTATCACCGCCATCCCCCAGATAATCGTCGGCAATCCGATCAGGAGCGTGAGATTCGTGACATTGTTCACGATACAGTTCGTCATGACCTCACCGCCAGATCCAGCACGTCGTACCATCACCAAAACGAAGAGTAGATTCCCGAGTCCGGAACAGTAGGGCATGATCAAGGTTCCCAGTGCCGTGCCCTCCATCCCCTTCTTGGTCATCGCCTCCTGCCGCCAGATCATCAGCAGCGAGGCATCTATGAATAGGCACAGGTAAAGCAAAGGCGCCCATATGCCCCAGCCATTGATTGCGTTGTGCAGCGATTCCAACATACCCGTTCAGGTGAACTGAAATACTGGTCAAACCCGCATCACCGCATCAATGACGAACCGCGAGGAAACAGCAGTCTGCGACCCTAGATAAGTCGCGCCTTTCAACAACTTTTCCTTGGAACTTCCCCGGTGGTTCCCATCATCCCCGCGTGCATTTCCGGAAAACAACGCTGATTGGTGTCGGCCTTCTTGGCGGCTCTCTCGGCTTGGCAATTCAGAAGCGCAAGCTGTCCGAAACAGTGGTCGGATATGTCCGCCG